>AERA01006023.1_pt1 | contig 19507 bp, 15 predicted proteins | sample 267968 | NCBI WGS metagenome assembly AERA01 (sample SAMN02954363, study PRJNA61401) | activated sludge metagenome | biome: terrestrial; feature: wastewater treatment plant; material: activated biomass; isolation source: activated biomass of an industrial wastewater treatment plant | reverse complement strand
TGTGTTCATCCATCGCAGTCGATCGGGCTCTAGGGGAAGTGAGGGCGTTGAACTGCCGGGCTGCGTACGATCTACCGTCAACCTGGAGTTTACGCCCTAGCACAAATTGGCATCACGCGTCGCCGTCGCCAATGCCACTTGGACCCACGATGTCGGTCAATTGCTGAGCAACCGAATTACACGCTTCCTTGACGCAGTAACTGATCGGATTGCCAGATTCGTCTACTTCAGAAACGACCACGCGCGTGCCTGTAACGGCACCGCGTGCGTCGCGGTCTTCGTCGATATACGCGACATTGCCAGCCGAGATTCGAACGGGCTGACCTGACTGGAGATGCAGAATTATCTCATTTGAGCTGCCGTAGCTCATTATGACCTCCGAACTTTCTCTCCCGTCCGGCAATATATTATCATGTCAAATCAGTGTAGGGCAGATTTTTTACGCGTCTGGATTCAATAATCCCATTCGACGCCAATGCCGAGCTTGCTGTTTCCGTCCGCTCCGACCTCGCCGCGCGCCTTCAGATTCTTGGTTAAGTCGTGGTCGATGATGATGCGGCTGGAGCCTGCGCTGAGACCCTGACGCACGCCGACGTAGGTGCTATCTCCGACATAACTGCCTGCCGATATGGCAGTGTCTCCATTCTTTTCCGAGGTCACATCCAGCCGGTCGATTCCAATCGTTGATTTCAACTTGTCGAGCATCCCTGGCCCACTTGTGAGGCCGCCGATTTTGTCGACCTCGCTGGCAAGTTGGGCAATCTGCATTGGCGTCAGCTTGATGAGAGACTTGTTAAAGACAAGCCGTGCCAATATCTCGTCGTCAGGGAGATCGGGCTGCGAGGAGAACTTGAACTCGGGCCGGCTTGCTGGTCCCGACACGGTTACAGTTATTGTGACCCCATCAGCTTCGGCGACGGCTTCCATATCCAGGTAGGGTTCAAGTGTGCCAGCGAATGCTGCGGTACCACGTTCGAAATCGAGTTGGCGGCCGAGAAGTGACAGGCGGCCCTGAACAAGCTGGAATGCGCCTTCTGCAACAGGCTCATTGGATGTGCCGCGCAGTTTTAATTCGCCACCGAGCATTGCATCGAGCCCGCGACCGCGAATAGAAATCCTGTCGAGTGCGCTTATGACAATCTGCAAACCAATGATGGAATTACCACCTTGTGATTGAGGCTCGTCATTGCGCCCTGAACGCTTGGTGAATTGTGGTGGCGCATTCACGTGCTTCAAGTTGAGCGCCGCAACCGATCTTGGCAGTTGTTCAGGAACGAGTACGTCGAGCCGTTTGAGATCGATCCGCCCCGTTGCCATAAGGTTGTCGATTGGACCATTGACGACGAGCGAACCATCGAGCTCACCGGAGACTTGCTTCTTGTCATCGATTTTGAGGCGGTCAAGCGTGATCGTCAGGGCGTCGATCTTTGCACTCGGAGATGACCACGAAATTGCCCCGTGAAGGGACACCTCGCCACCCTTATCGCCTATACCTCGAACACTTGCGATCTGAAGTGCGGTTTCGGTAATCCTGGCTGTGCCATTGACCTTCTGAAGCGTGGTGCCACTGTTGGCATCGCGGACGGTGGCATCTTCGAAACGTATCTCACCATCGAGTTTCGGCGTATCGCGTGATCCGCCCAATTGTGCGTTGACCAGGGCAATTCCCGATAGCCGGGTGTCGCGCTCCGCGAGCATGGCGTTTGCAATTTGTAACGGCACGCGTCCGCTGACGGTACCGTTGAGTGTACCATAGCTCTTTCCAGTCAATTTCACCTGTGTGGTGACCGCTAGACCGTCCTGGCCAGAGGTATCGAGCCGGGCGGAAAAGGCAGATTCGGCAAGACGTCCATTTGCGCGAAGGTCGACAGGTGGAAGCCCGAGCTGAGCAACGGATTGTGCACTCGCACCCTGCCAAGCAATGTTTAAGTCTACAACGGGCTTTTCTGTTGGACCGAGTATGCGCGCTGAGCCGTTCAGTCGACCCTTCGCCCCGATTGATTGGTCGATCATGTCGAGGAGTTCGGCAGGCATGCTGGCAAAGTTGACGTTGAGATCGAGTGACTTATTGGAGGCTTCTCCATCAACGTTAAGCCGGCCATCACGCGATTGAATTGTCAAATCGCGAATTGCTACTGCATCACCATGAATTTTTATTGTTGCAGGTTTCGCGAGCTTGAGTGCTTTTCCGTGTCGGTTTGCCTGCAGCTCATCAAGCGTAACGACAATCGCTTCATCGACTGAATTCAATCGGGCGCCAAGAGTTAGACGTGCGTCATCAGCGATGGTGGTCATGGCAAAACGCAAACCAGTTTGTCCTTTCGTCACGTCTATTCTGGTGCTTGATACCTCAATCTTCCCTGCTGTTATTGAACCAATCTGAACCTTTGCTTCGGTTGATTTCAGCGGTTCGTTGATTGGAACGGTTGCTGCAACGTCGATCTTTCCTATGCGGACGTCATTATATGAAGCACCTCCCGAAACAATCTTAACAAGTGTGGCTGGGCCGTTATCGGTTTTCACGAGGTCGACATTCGCGATCATCTTGCCTGATAGCTTTGAGCCTGCAAGCGGGGAGAGTTGAGAGAGATTTCCGTGTTCGATACGGAATTTTCCTTCCGATTCCGCCTTCGACAATCTGCCTTGGCCACGCACAGTAAGCGCGCCCCAGTCGAGTTCGACGATGTCGAGGTTCAACGCATCGGCTTCGAGTTTGAAGCGGCTTTGAGCATCCAACCGATGGCCCAAAACCACCGCGCCGACATTGGCTTGGACTGCGTGTTGATCGACTGGGCCGGCACCTTCAAGTTTTAAAAGAATGCCGGTTAGTTCGCGACCCGACACGATGATTGATGGCGATTCAGCAACGAATTGCGAGCGTAAGTCGGATATCGGGCCACTCACATTGGCGGTGAGCGTTGCCTTCCCAGCAATATTTTCGGATATGGCGGCGAGATCGGATAACTCGGCGTGAATTTGAGCATCGAGCTTGGCGCTGCCGAGTGTCAGTTGACCACGTGCCTTGAACGACTTCGATGTAACGTCAGCATTTTGAATGGACATTGCGCCGTTGTCGCTTCGGTTCGCATTAAAGCTAAGTCCCAACGAACCAAATGCACGCGGCACACCATTCGTCCCGATGAAAGTCAGAGACGGGCTATTGCCATTGATGGCAATGTCAAAACTTGTTCCGTCGAGTGCGAGAGCACCACGCGCATCGAGCGCGGCAGTGCCTGCGGCATCAATTTCCACCAGCTTCAGGAGTGGTTTTAAGTCCGTCGCATTAATCTGGGCCTGCCCCTTGAATTCTCCGCCTTTGAGTGTGCCAAGTGCTTGAGCGTTTCCTGTTGCGAAGCGCAGATCCAATGCCGATATGTCGACGTACTCGGTATCTGCAACTTTTCCTTGGGCAGAAAACTGAGCAGTCTCGCCAACGACGGCAGCCAATTGCGGGTCGGCATATTTCATCCTCTGAGCAGACGCCGTGACTTTGAAGGGGCCTTTGAGAGGGTGGTGGCTCGATCTGGAAAGTTCGCCATTCAATTCAAATTGGTCAATCGAGCCTACTGAGCTGCCGATTGATCGGGCGTGGATTGCTAATGTTGCGGCTGTGCTTGTCGCAGGAAGATCCAGGGTGAGGTCCGCCGAGGCTATACTCAACTGCGCATCGCTTTCAATCGGTAACACTATGGCGCGATTGTCAGCCCTGGAGATGTTGAGATGGGCCTTAGCGGTCAAGGTGCCATTTTGAGGTTCGTAGTGGCTCGATCCATTCATGCGTATTGCATCGTTGGAGACTGCAACTTCAGCAATGTCGAAACGGCCATTGTCGGCCACGATACCTCTTAAGCTAGCGATCGTTTTTCCGCTTAGAATATCGCGCCATCCTTGTGGTGCGATGGCATTGAGGTATCCATCCATTCGCAACGTGAAAGCATAACCTGAGGACACGCGATCTATCGACGCCGTCCCTGCGATGAATGGACTATCTGAGGCTTGTAGGGAAAGGGTTCCGCGCCAAGCGTCAAGAATTCCATTGCCTTCTAGTGAGACGGATAGCGGATGTGACGAAGGGAGTCCTGCTATCTGTGCTACCAATCCACCAGGCGTTTCGTATCCCTGAACGTTGAGCGCGAGCTGATTCTGGTCTGGCCGATAGTTGAATGCTGCTGTGAGTGTAGTTTCGCTGGCGTCCAGCCGGTCAAGTTTGAGCTCTGCATCTGCTCCGAGTGTTCGATCATACAAGTGCGCCGCACCGGAAAGCTTGAAGCGGGCCGCAGTACCAATCACAACGTCGCTGAGTGCAATTTCGGATACGTTCAGCCGATCAATCGAGATGGGCGGCAGGCGCGGTAAGGATCTGCCGTTGGAAGACTGCGATGATTTGCGAGATTCTTTCGGCTTGCGAAACACATCGATAAGGGCAACATCGATCTCATTGATTTGAAGTCTGCCCGTAAGCAGCTTTGCTGGGTGCCAATCGAATGATGCGTTGTGTATGACGAGCCATTCGCCTGATCCATCCGCCACGCTTATTTTTGTAAAGCGGGCTTTTGAAAATATAGAACCTTCGAGCGGCCCTAGAGTAACGATTGTTTCGTCATCGGAGGCGAGCCAGGAGATCAAGGCCAATAGGGCGGACTGCCCTGGATGTGTTGCGAGCATGCCAATCGATATGCTGGCTAGAAGTGCTGCAATTACCAGAAGGCGCAATGCCCATGTCGCAAGCCGGCGCATCAGAAGGCCTGCCCAAGGCCGAGGTAAATACCAAAGCCTGGTTGGCCGGGGTGATCATTTAATGGAATGGCGACGTCGAGCCTCAACGGTCCGAGTGACGTGTAGTAGCGCAATCCAATGCCTGCACCGATGTAAATGTCGTCGGCGAAACGCATGGCTGAATCTTCGGACACAGCCGCGGCATCGATGAACGGAACGATGCCCAATCTATCATTGATGCGAATGCGTGCTTCAGCTGAGCCGCCGATGAGCGCAAGGCCGCCTGCAACCTCGCCGTCAATGTGTGGACCCAGACTGCGATATTCATAACCTCTGACCGAGCCACCACCTCCGGCAAAGAATCGATCAGTAGCGGGCACGTCGGCTAAGGATGATCCGGCAATCACCCCACCAAAGAAGCGGCCGGCCAGGATCACGCTGTCGTTCCCGGCGAGAGTGGAATAGCTTGCCACGCTCGCTGATGTGGATACGTAGGCGGTTTCAACCAATGGATCGGCGGTGGGCCTGACAAGTACTGTTGCGTGGAGCCCTCTCGTTGGATCGAGTTTGTTGTCGCGAGTGTCGTAGTTGAGCTCCCCGCTCAGGGCGATGGGTAGATACTCAGAACTCCCGAATACGTCGTCGATCTGCTCGTAGCGCGCTTCCATCGCCACGGTAGCACTCAGCCGTTCGTTGAAACGGCGGACAAGTCCGACGCGGCCTTTTACGAAGCGGCTTTCGTAAGTATCGGGCTGATCGCGCTCAATGCGGAATTCTGTGAACAGGTCCGTATCGATGTCCAAAATTCCAGGCTTAGTGAACTCTGCGCCGACATTGAAGTTGGAATCCTCGATGCCGCCTTCGCCGATCCGCGATATTGCACCGTCGATGCGGAGCCTCTCCCCTTCACCGAACAGATTCCGGTGTCCCCAATAAGCGCGGAGCTCTGCGCCATCCAATGTTGACAGTGACGCGGTGGCGCCAAAATACCGCGCCTTTCGTTCTGTCACTTCAAGCGTCATTGGGATGCCGCCTGATTCATCGACGTGTGAACCTTCAACTACTCGCACGCTCTCTATGCTTTCGAGCTTGCGCAGCCGGTCACGCGCCTTATTGATGTCGCGGGTGTTGTAACGCTTGCCTGGAGCAAGTGCACTCTGGTCTGCAATTGTTCCGGTGCTGAGATCTGACGCGCCAGTGACGTTCACCCATCCATAAACTGCTGGTGATCCAGGATCGATGGCAATGCGGATATCGACTGCGTTGCGTGCGTGGTCGGCAGAAATATCCTTGGCAACGATCTGAGCGAGAGGATAGCCGTGCTCGCGCCAAGCTTCGCGCACTTTGTCTATCGCGGTGATGATCTGCGTCGAGCGTGCTGTATCGCCGGTTTTCAGCCCGTAGTGCGATGGATCCATGCTGGGAGATACGTCGGTCGGTTGCGTCTGCTCGAAGGTAATATTGCCGAATTGAAACCGTGGTCCGGGATGGATTTCAATATCAACGGGGATCGACGTCTCGCGAGTGCTGTCAATTTCTTCATGACGTAGTGCGTCGATTGGCTGGCCAGCAATGCGAATGGCAATTGTGGCCCCGTAACGGGCTTCAGTATAAAGCGTGGCAATTAGCCGTTCATGATCTGCACGCGCGCGGCTTGCCAATGCGAAGATATCAGCCGCACCGTCTTTCTCCTGTGAGATAAGTAACGAAGATGCACGCAGCTCGGGTTCAAGGGAAGCATTGTCCTCGCCTCCATCAATATGCAGAACAGTGGTATAGGCCGTCGAACCGTCAGGCGGAGCTGTATCCGTGCCGAAGAGTTTTACGCCGAACACATCAACAGCCAGCGCAGCTGGCGTCCCTGTCAATGTCAATGCGCCTAGCAGGATGGCGAAATGGATATGTTTTCGGCTAGGAATCACGTGATCCAATGCTTTAGACGGGCCTGGGATACGCGACTATTGACGGTTCTAGCAGGCAGGTTTCACGACTCAAGTCGTGATCAGATCTCAAGTGCAGTCGGTGTAGCGCTAGCGCTCATTGTTGGGACGGATCGTATTGAGTTACCAGGTCAGGCTGTTTGACATTGGGTTTGCTCGCAGGAGGCGCCTTGTCCCCTGGTTTTGATTTCGCATTGCGCTGCGTTGGATCGAGCGTCGCGACGCTCCAGCCGACGACTTCTGACAGAACCTCGCTGAACGTACCATTGAGTGCGGCGATACTCGCGTCTGTGGATTTCTGTCCAACTTGGCGAGACACATCGAACAATCGTGTGCCGATGACTTTTCCTGTCCGATCTTCAATTAGGCGAACGTCGATTGCAACGTGAGCAGCGTCACTGCCGCGTGCAGCCTCGATTTGGAACGCGCGGATTTCGCTTGCAACGATGATATCGGCCGAAGCCTTGCTATCACCGCTGCCGACTGATTTGAACTGACGATTGGCGGATAGCGCGGCAATCATTCGGGCTTGTACCAACCGAGGTAGACGGTCACTCCAGCTTGCACCAGCCAGTGATGTGATCTCAGAACTGGACATGGCAACGAGGACCAAATTGCCATCAAGAGCGCGAACGGCTGTCGGTTCGTCGACGACGACCTGCAAGCTTTGGAGGCGCTGGGAGGCCCGATGCGCACTGTCTGCAAACTCGTTGTGGCCCGAGAGATCAAACATGCGTGGTGACGTCGAGCTGGTTGTTAATCCGCCAATCGGCGCACAGCCTGCCGCAAATCCAGCAATCAGCATGGCGAACACCCGCGTGCTCATTTGGACTTGCATACTTGCTTCCCCGATTAAGTACGCATTACTGGTGCGCCAACTCACTGTGGCTGATAAGGCTTGACCGTGGTTGTGCCGAACAGAAGGCTTTGCGGCTCGCGGTCGACCTTTTCGATAATGCGATCCATTCCTCGTAAAACGCGACGCCCATCCTTTGCGAGCAATTCGATTTCCTGGAAGCTGCGCGTTGCCGTCTGTGTCAGCTTCTCAGCATTTCCATCGATGGTCTCATCAAGTTTCTCCGCGATATTTCGCAGAGCAACCATCGTCTTTTTTGCTTGGATTACGATCGAATCATCGCCTTCCGACATATCAGTATCGATTCGTGCAATTGTACTCTCCAGACGTGCTGCCGCCGAGCGAAAACTCTCTGTTATCGCGTTGACATTCTTCAGCGTTTGGTCGAGTTCGTCCTTGTTTGATTCGAGGACAGATGTGAATGATGCCAGACTTTCGAGTGCGCCCTGCAACTTGTCTTCGTTGCCGGCAACCAATTGATTGAGGCGTACAAAAAATGCGTTCACGTTGGCGAGCAGTTCGGGCATAGCGTCCATCACCGACCCCGCTAGCGCAGCATTGGTCTTGATGTTGGCAACGCCGTTTTCTGCATTGACAGTGGCAAACGGCTGATTCGGACTTCCTGCAGAAATTTGTACAGCTGATAATCCGGTGATGCCCTGTTGAACAATGCTGGCTAACGAATCCTGCCGAACTGGAACATCGGATTGCACACTCACCATCACTTCCGATTGCCGTGGATCGGGGGGATAGATGGCAACGCTATCGATCGTTCCGATCTTTATGCCATTGAAAAGCACATCGCTTGTTGGCCGTAGTCCGGCGACGGAGCCGTGGAACAGAATCCGGTAGCGCACGACATCTTTTGAAAGATCCTGGCTTTGCATCCAATGAACGAATGCAAATAGGGCAACGATCGTACTGATTACGAGTGTGCCTACGATGAAATGATTGGCCTTCGTTTCCATCAAACCACCCCCGGGACTGACCGGCATGAATCTGGCGTGGGCATCAGCCGTTTTGCACGCACGCCTCTGAAGTATTCTTCGATCCAGGGATGATCGGGTGTTGCCTGGAGCGCGATAGGTGTTCCTGTGCGTACAATTTTCTTCTCTGCAAGCACGGCGACACGGTCGCAGATCGCGAATATCGAATCGAGATCATGGGTCACCATATAGACTGTCAGGTCTAATGTGCGCTGAAGCTGTGCGATCAACTCGTCAAAAGCTGCCGCTCCAATCGGGTCCAACCCCGCGGTCGGCTCATCAAGGAAGACGATCTCGGGGTCGAGCGCCAATGCACGGGCTAGTCCAGCGCGCTTTCGCATTCCGCCAGAAAGTTCCGATGGTCGTTTGCTCGCGGAAATTTCGGGAAGGCCAACCATGGCGAGCTTGAGCATGGCCAGTTCGTTCATTGTGTGTTGACTTAAATCGAGGTGCTCGCGCATGGGGACTTGGATATTTTGCAAGACGTTCAGTGCGCCAAATAGTGCGCCGTCTTGGAATAAGACACCGCAGCGCGCGTTGAGCTTTGCGCGAGCCGATGTGCTGAGCGCGGCGGTGTTCTGGCTGAACAGTTCGATTGTTCCTGCTTCGAAGTTCTCCAATCCCATTATGCAGCGAAGCAGAACCGATTTGCCTTGCCCAGATCCTCCAACGATGCCTAACACCTCGCCGCGATGAACATCGAGATCAAGGCTTTCGTAAACGACATGCTTGCCGAAACGTTTGCGCAAGCCCCGAACCTTAATGAGAGCATCGTTTGGGGCATTGTCTGCATGGATCGTTGGTGCGTTCATGTGCTAGCTCCCGATCGATGCGAGAAAGATCGACAGTGCAGCACCAACTATGATGACAATGAAAATTGCTTTTACCACAGCACTCGTAACGTGCTGACCCAGTGATTCAGCGCTGCCGGCTACCTTCATGCCTTCGGAGCAGCCGATGATGCCGATTAAGATTGCTGCAAATGGTGTTTTGATCATGCCGGCCGCGAAGTGGCGCAGTTCAGCGGCCTCGTTGATGCGTGCTATATAATTCTGTAAGTCGTTGCCAAGGTAAAAGACGGCGACGACAGCACCTCCAGCCAGACACATCAAATCTCCGAGGAATGTGAGAAGCGGTAGTGCAACCAGCAGCGCAAGAATTCGGGGCACGATCAGTGTTTCGACAGGATCTATTCCAATCGTGCGCATCGCCGAGATTTCTTCCCGCATCTTCATCGAACCAATTTCCGCCGTGAAGGCGGACGCAGAACGGCCGGCAACCATGACTACAGTCAGCAGCACGCCGACTTCACGAAGTGCCAGCATGCCAAGCATGTCGACCGAATAGGTTTCGAGGCCGTAATAAGAAAGCTGCAATGCAGCCTGCTGCATGATTACCGCTCCAATCAAGAAACAGATCAGTGCGATGATCGGGACTGCGCGTACTCCTGCCTGCTCGAGATGGTGTGTGAAGGCATTCAATCTGAAGCGTGAGGGGGACAGGATCAACCGCGCTACCGCAGAAACAAAGAGGCCCAAATAGCTGATGATGTCGACAGCTTCGTTGACGGCCGAGGTAATGATGCGGCTCAATGCTGAAGCGGCACCGGTAAAGCTTCGTGTTCCTGATGTTGCAGAATTTTCTGCGAATGTATTTTTTGCCACTTCGTCGAGCAGACCTTGGTGCTCGCGGCGTACGTGCGCGTAGCGCACTTCGATATCTTTGCTTTCGAGGTCTTTGGCAATTTGCTGCACTAGCCAAGCGCCGGCAGTGTCCAGTGCGCCGACGCGCGCCATGTCGATGGTAGCTGCTCCGAAGCCACCCTGCCTTACCGCATCGAAAATTCTCAGACGCAATAGCCGCTCGAGAGATCCTATCGTGCGAACTGTGATCTGGCCGGATGCGTTTATAAATAGCATTCCGCTCGTGGCGTCGGTACGGACGTCGCACGCTGCGTCGTTCATTGCGTCATAAGCAACTTTTTGGCGCATAGCGTCCCCCTCCGCTTGCAAGCCTTCGGAATCATTAACACCGAGCATGGAGCCGGCGGGCTTGGCTGAGATGCTTTTCCCCGCTATTTCTCGCCGCCATTGCGGTCCCCGAATATGGTGGGGAGGCCGCCGAATTGGCATCATGTTGTTGATGATTCTTGCTGAATTAGGACGGGGCTCTTCAGCCACGCAACTTCTTCGGCGAATAATTCAGTAATATGTGGATAAGTGTGCGTTCTATCGCGAGGCTGCCCACGATCTTGATTGTTTGCGAATCAGCGATGCTTGCAAGCGCAAGGGCTGCGACAAATTTCATCGCCGAGAGCTGAGGAATTAACTTTTTCCATCACAAGATTGCAAACCATCCGGTGAATAATTCCAGTTACGCTGGACGGCCCGCCCATTGATCTATGCATCGATTAAGATCTTGCATGTCACGCCGCATTTGTTCGATTGCGAAGCCTATTGCGAAGACATGCTCGACTGCGGCAGCATTGAGTTCGCGAAAGAGTTGCTGTTGACGCGCTCGTTCTACACACGCAGAAAACTCCGCAACAGCACTGGTCACGTCATCCAACGCGGGCGCGATGTTGCGCTCACGTAGTGATACGGCGCAGTTGCGTAAATGACCTGAGATGGATGTGCTGGCTTTGGTTATGGCTGGTTCAAGAACCTCTAGAAAGTTTTCTGGCAAAGGCACTCCGGAGGCGCGGCCGAGTATCACGAGATCATGCCGGAGTCTCAGCATGCAGCGAACGAGTGGGCCTATCGATGCATCGCCGCCTAATCTAATTATCCGCTCCCGCTCCGCTTCGTTGGCAACTACGGACAGGTCATTGAGGCGTGGAGCAATGTCACGCTGCACAATGTGAGCCTCATCATTGAGAAGGCCGTTCTTGAGACCGCTAAATAGCTTCTCGGCCGCGGTGGCGATACTCTCTAAAACATGGCTCGATTGCTCTCGCACAAGCTCGAAGGCGCTTGATGGCAAAATGACAAGCGACACGAACAGTCCCGTCACGCTTCCGAGTGCCACCTCTGAGAGCCGCTCTAGAGCCGAGGCAATTGGTGCGGCATGTGTAATTTGTGGAAGGAGAATGACAATTGCCGCAGTAATTGGGGCAGCGCTGAACCGTGGCACTGCAGAAGCCGCAAAAGCGACAGGTGCAAGTCCAAGAATAAGCGAGACAAGAAGTATTGCTTCGCTGGTTGGCGGTATTAAAGCGGCAACCGCGCCTCCCCAAATCGCTCCAACGCATGTTCCGATAAAATAATCCAGTGTCACTTTTAATGATCGACCAACGCTGGCTTGCGTGACGACAATGGCAGTCAAAACAACCCATAGAGGCATGAGGACGTGCAACAATTGTGCGAATATGAGCGCAAGAACAGCTGCTGTCGTCAGTCTCACCGCGAATGTGGTTCGACGTCGAAACTTTCTCAATTCGTCTTCAATCATCACGACATCGTCCCCCGAACATCGCTGTTTGCGACCGCTCAATTTATGCTGCGGGATCACTCGGCTGCAAGCGATGTGGGACGAGCTTGATTGCCATGAACTAAACCCCAGGCTCCCTGCCGAATCGGATCGTAATCACCGTGCAGATGGTGCTCCTGCGCCAGGTGAAGTTCGTCAACCACGACACCGGTGATTATGCGGAATTGTTGGTTTTGTGATTTCAGAGCAAGGATCAAGGAAGTGCTTCAACAATAGGGAACTTTTCCGATGATAGTGTTCGCCGAATGCCCTTGCGACAATAGCTATGTAGGGAACGGCCTTGCTGGGCCCGCATGGTAATTTTTCGCCGCTTTCTCAATCGCGGCACCGTTATTGTGGCGCCTGTCAGACTGTGAGCTCTCCGGTTACCAATTACCAAAGCAATCGTTTAGGATGTGGTTTGGCTAAAGTGACTTCAATGGCTGAACGAATCGGTCCACGTGTCGTCCGCTGACGTTAGTAGTCCTGACGGCGTCTTTGCAGCCGATTTGTTTTGAGGATTACACGGTCTTTATCGATTTCTGCTGGGGTTGGGAGCATGGAGCTTAATGATTGATCCGGAAAAAAGATACCTGCTCGCAAGACCGCGTGGTGGTTTCAACGATTCCCTGGTTCAGCTCGATATTGTGATGCGATATGCGGAAAAGTGGGGGCGCGTTCTCGTGCTCGATATGTCGAGATCGGGTCTGCAATGCGCCTTTGATGATGTGTTCTCAGTGCGTGAGAGTTTTGGATGTGAAGTTGTCGTCTGGAATCCTGATATTGGAAAAGAGCTGGACACACTGAAAAGTGTTCTCCCCGAGCCGCTTGCGGGCCGCACGTCCAGTTATCCATCCGAATTTCGGATGGATTCAAGGCCGTTTGTCGATACCCAGACCGGAGTTATTCTGACTTTTGATCGAGATGTCGATCACCCCGAACGATTATTGCTGCACGATCAGGCGGGCGGGGGTATGGCGGGGATCAGAGCCCTTCGCCATCTCACGTTTGCGCCCGATATTGCAAACGCTGTTGCAAAGCGACTTATCACGCTGGGTCCTGATTACGACGCCATTCACATCCGGCATTCGGATTACAAGTCGGACTACCAAACCCTTCTCGGGCGGGCCGCATCGCTGTTTGCTGGGCGGCGGTTGCTCGTCTGCACCGATAGCGCGCTCGTTAAGGCAAAAGCAGAAGCCTACTTGAAGGGTAAGGTCGATGTCGTCAGCATCGCCGACATCCCAGATACAGGCGGTGTCCCTCTGCATTTGTCGGAGGACATTGATAGGGCCGCTGCAAATATCGATCTCTTTGCAGAGATCGTAGCAATGGCGAGAGCGAAGCGGTTTGTCTTTACCCAACTTGCGAAGGATGGGCATTTGGGGTGGCCATTCTCAGGCTTTGCCTTATTGGCAGAGGCGCTGCGAGCCGATCCGGAAACGGTGAAGGGTCTTTTCGCCAAGACTGATCGCAATCTTTACGAAGAGTTGTTTGCCGCGCAGAATGAGAGAGCAACGAGGGGGACACTAAAACAGGCCGTGACGCGGCGTCTGGCAGCACTGGATGAGTATAGGTGGAACTATGACGCTCGTAAGCGCGCTCGCCGAATACGCGGTTGGGTTCGCAAGGGCTTTCTGTCGCGCCAGCGCGAAGGATAGCTGCTTATATCAATGTGGATGCTTATGGCTTTGGCGGTGGTGAGGGGCTCGCTCCTTGAAGCTCTTGCGCGAAGTATGGTTGAGCTTGATGCGATCTGATGGCGTTGAGAAAATCTGATCGGTTTGAATCAATTCTTTTCATGCTCTTTGAGCTCTACTCTTGATCGCAATCAATCGATGGAAATAGGCGCAACGCTAGCGTGCGAGCCAATCAAATTGAGGATTGGGCTCATGCACGAAGCGAACAGCGAAATTGAATCTGCGGCTCACGATGAGACCGGCGCACCGCGCTGTGTTGGCGACATGCTGGCTCGGTTTGAAAGGGTTGCGCGTACATTGGAAAATGGTGCGGCGACTGGTCCGTACGCACTTGATGCGCTGCTCGACGATATCGAATTTTGCCCTTCGCTGCAGAATAGCCCGGCTGGGGCGAGTGGCATTTTTGCCGATCTGCAATTGGCTCTCACAGAGGCGCGAAACGCCGTTGCGGTTGCAAGGAAGCTACCTGCGTCCGAAAGAACCTGGGCTGCCGAACGGCTTATTGGCGCGTTGAATATTGCACGCAAGCAATTTGAATTGCGCGTTGCCGAAGCTGCGGCCAACGACAAGTCGCAGAGTTTATTCAGTCCAAGATGTACGATGTGCACGTTCAAGTGACATTAGAGGCACGTGACGTTTGATGTGGGCGATTCACAAAGGCCAGCACTGCTGATTGCGCAATGCTGACCTTTGCAGGACGTTCGTTTCTACTTGCTTTGGCTTCGCACACTAACTTGTGCTGTCTCGTCGTTGCTCAGCCAATCGTCGACGACTTCGCTGGAGTGCTCGCCGAGTTGAGGTGGGGCCAGGCGAACTGAGAATTCATAGTCTGACATTGCGATCGGGAAGGCGGTGGTCTTGGTGACCACGCCATTGGGTAGGGTCAGATCGCGCACGAGGCGCATCTCTTCCACCTGTGGATCGGTAAGTATATCCGAGAACGAGTTTATTGGTGAGCAAGGAACGCCGCGGCGATCCATTTCCACCAGCCATTCAGCCGCCGTTCGCGTTGCAAAGCGCTTGTTGAGCAGTTGCGCTAGTTCTACCTGGTTTTGGGCGCGATCGGCCTGTCGAAGGAAGCGCGGATCATCGACAAGTTCGGGCAAGTCGACGGCGTGTGCGACTTCGCTCCATAGTGCATCGTTGCCCGCGGCGATCACGAAGTAATCATCGCTGCCACGGAACGCTTGATATGGCGCATTTCGTGGATGCGCTGAGCCCAGGCGGCCGCCGCCCTTGCCAGTGCCAAAGAACTCGCTCGTTTGCAGCGCACTCATGCCAATAAGCGAACCCAACATCGAACAGTCGATGTATGAGCCCTTGCCGGTTTCGCGCGCCTTCAACAATGCCGCCATGATCGCGTAGGCGGCATAAAGTCCTGCGCCGAAATCGCCGACAGGTACTCCGCACTTTACTGGCGGGCGACCTTCTTCGCCCGTGGCACTCATCAGGCCGCTCATCGCCTGGACCGTGACGTCGAAGGCACCTTTTTTGGCGTAGGGCCCCGTCTGGCCGTATCCGGAGATTGAACAATAGACGAGACGTGGATTGCGCTTGATGAGATCGTCGAAGCCGAGGCCTAGGCGGCGCAATACGCCAGCGCGAAAGTTCTCGACGATGATATCGCAAGCGGCGATGAGATCCTTCAGCTGCTCGAGGGCTTTGGGGTCCTTGAGGTCCACTGCTATCGAGCGCTTGTTGCGGTTGAGTGAGGCAAAGTTCTCGCTGAAGAGTTCGCCATTTAAATCGGGGGTCAGCGGTGGCCAGCTTCGCATGCCATCGCCGCCGGCCGGGTTCTCAACTTTGACGACATCTGCGCCTAGATCGGCCAGGAGCGAACCGGTGAAGGGACCGGCTGCTATCTGACCGAACTCCAGGACGCGGACGCCGGAAAGTGGACCGATCCGCTCATTCCGTTCTTTCATTCAGCGGCCTGCGCCTTTTCTTGGGCAGCAATTTCGGCGCGATGCAGATCCTGGAAGATCTTGCGAGCACGACGCAGCGCTAGGTCCGGCTTCAAAAAGACTTCCGAGTAACCGTCCTCGGGGAATTCGAACATCTTCTGCTGCAATGCTACAGCCCAAAGATCCTCGGCCGCCACTTCGGGGAACATTTCGGCGACGCGCTTTGCAGTCGAAGTATTGCTGTCACCCTTAGACATATGCTGCGCCGGACAGTTCACCAGAACGCGCCACGTATGGTGAGTGTTATCGACGGGTGTATGTGTATGGATGAGGACATAGCCGCGTTCATTGCCATCAACCTTGAGTTCGCCGGGAAACTCTCTTTCGACATCACGCTGCTCAAGCCCGCCTGGGGGTGCATTGCGCATAACGACCCTGGTGATGCCGGGGCTTACGAGACAATGCGTATGGTGGCGGTCAACTTTATCGAAATGGAACCAATCGACGAGATAGGGCGGTTGCTCGTAATCGGTCGTTTTGCGAATGGTCATGACGTAATTGTAGCCGTCGTTCTCGCCCTCCTCCAACTCGATGGGGATGCGGCTATTGGCGATGTCGCCGATGTTGCCGTCGTGCAGCGGATAGAAGTGCGTGATGTCGAGGAGGTTCTCAACGAGCAGCAGATAATTTGCATCGACATTCATTGGGCCGACAGTGATCGTCTCCCATTTGGAATCACCGATCTCGGGCATGCGCGGCGGCTTGGCCGTGTCTGCACGCTCAGGATCGCCCGGCCAGATCCATACGAGACCGTCCTGCTCAATGATTGGAAATGCGCGCACTTGCGCCTGAGGAGAAATAGGACCCGTTGGATGCGAAGGGATCATGACGCATTTGCCCGTGGTGTCGTAGCGCATGCCATGATAAGCGCACTCGAGTGTTCCATCAGGCATCAAACGCCCTTTAGACAATGGGAAACGCTTATGCGAGCAGCGATCGTCATAAGCAACAACTTCGCCGTCCTTTGTGCGCCAGATCACCATCGGCTTGCCGGCAATAACCTGACCGGTCAGCTTCTCGGAAGGAAATTCCTCTGCTGTACCTGCGACGTACCAGCAGTCCTTGACATAGAATTGTTCAGCCATTGGTGTTACCTCGTAAGCTTAAAGATTGTTTCTTTTTGTGGGGCGGACATTGAATGTTTGTCTTACAGGTCGAGTTCGAGCAGCGCTGATTTTGCTCGGCCGCAACAAACCATGATGTAGCTCTTGCGCTCTTTTTCCGACAGAACGGTATCGCGGTGATCGGGTGTGCCCGACAAATAGCGCGTGATGCAGGTGCCGCAGTATCCGTCTTTGCAATCCGTTTCGACGAAGACACCAGCGTCGGCTAAGACTTCGACGATCGTCCTGTCAGCGGGAACATTGAGCACCTGTCCCGTGCTCTTGACCTTGATGTCGAAAGGCTCGTTGGGAGCCTCGTTTCCTGTTTTTTCTGCTGCCGCGAAATACTCGCGATGGATTGCATGAGGCGGCCAGGCTTCGACGGATCCGGCACAAGCCGTCATGAAGCCAGGTGGGCCGCAATAGTAAAGGTGCGTTCCAATTTCGAAATCTTTGAGCAGGTTCGCAATGCCGGGACCCTTGGCTGGGTCACCATAATCGTGGTGGACCGTTACTTTCCCGGCGGCAACATAAGGCTGCAGGCGCTCGGTGAAAGCCATGCGAGAAGGATCGCGAGTCAAATAGTGCATGTGCCATTTGGCATTCTTTGCTTCCAACTCGCTGATCATTGCCATCATGGGTGTCACGCCAATGCCGCCAGCCAGCAGCAGGTGCGCGCGCGCCTCTTTTCCGGCAAGCGGGAAATGATTGATTGGCGCGGTGATCGTGAGAACATCGCCTTCCTTCAGGCGCTCATGCATGGCAAGTGAGCCGCCACGGCCTGCTGTCTCTTTCAGAACCGCGACTTCATAACGATTTTTGTCGGATGGATCGCTCGAGATCGAGTATGAGCGGATCATCTCGGGTGTGATATGAACTTCGATATGCGCACCTGCTGTGAACGCTGGCAGCTCCGCTCCAGTTGGATCGACAAATTCGAATGACAGGATGCCGTCGGCTTCGCGACGGATTCGGTTCAGACGAACTTCAATCTTTTTCTTGAGTGGTAGACTTGTGCCGCTCATTGTCACTTTCTGCCTTGCTGCGGTCGAATGCCGATTAGCGGTGACGCATGCCGATGAGATCGGGTTGCTATGGTCGATGAGATTTCGCGGATGGTGGTTCGTTTGCTACATTCGCGCAAACGATAAGATTTGCACGTTTTGCATCTGTTTTTTTGATATTCAAGAAGCCAAGCCAGCCCGAGGCATTGCTATGCCGCGAGCTGGCTTGATGTTCGTGGTGGCTTTAGGTCGGCCACTTGTAATTGAGATTGCGGGCAAGGAAATAATCGCCTTCTGCAACGTTGCTGTAGGCTTTTTGCTCACCGCGGAACTTGTTCATGCTGGTGAAGATCTTCTTGGCCATAGCGTCTTTAGCCGTGATCTCGGTTAGCACTTCACCTGCTGTTTCGCCGAGCTTGATAAGTTGCTCGTCGGATAGCTTCTTGATCTCGACGCCGTGCTTGTTGACGAACTGTTCGAGAACCGGACCCGAGCGTGCCTGGAATTCGCTCAGCATGATCACATTGGTTGCAGCCGCGCACTGCAGGATGATGGCCTTGAGATCGTCTTCCAGACCATCCCACTGCTGTTTGTTGACAAACAATTCAAGGCTGGTGCCCGGCTCGTGCCAGCCTGGCGTGTAGTAGTATTTGGCATGACGCCAGAAGCCCATGGAGGCTTCACCGTATGGATTGTTCCACTCCACCCAATCAATCGCGCCGGATGCGAGTGCGGAAGCAACTTCACCGCCCGGAAGATTGACGACAGTTGCGCCGACGCGCTTCATCACTTCGCCGCCGAGGCCGGGCATGCGGATTTTAAGCCCCTGGAAATCGGCAAGGGTCTTTACCTCCTTGCGGCTCCAGCCGGGATGTTGGACGCCTGTGTTACCGCACAGAACGAATTTGCACCCGAAGGCCTCGGCGTAGAGTTCGTCACAGAGCTTGTCGCCGCCACCGTAATAATACCAACCGTTGAATTCCTGTGCGGTCAGTCCGAATGGGAAGTTGGAAACGAATTCCGCAGCGGCGGCTTTACCCTTCCAGTAATATGGACAGCCGTGCCCCATCTCGACTGTGCCTGATTTGACGGCGTCTATAGATTCAAAGGCTGGAACAATTTCTCCGGCAGCAAACAATTGCACCGTCAGTCGTCCACCGCTGCACTTCGTAACCTGATCGGCGAAGTGCTGAGCGCCAGTTCCCAGACCCGGCAGGTTCTTCGGCCAAGTTGTCACCATGCGCCACTTGCGAATGTTTTGTGACAATGCTGGTTTTGCCAGACTGGCCGTAGCCGTGGCGGCCGCTGCCGTTGAAAGGGCGGCGGACTTCAGGAATTTCCTGCGATGCATTAAAGAGTTCCTCCCAGAACAGTGAATGCGCGACCTGCGGTCATGCAATGCCGACGGCCAACGTTGTATCTCGTTGGCTCTTTCGCTGTTGAAGCTCTTGGTGAGCTGAAAAGACTATCTGGCAGGTCGAGCATCATCACAAACGGTATTTTCCGATTGTAAAACTTCATGCATTCTGATGATGGATGGATCGAAAACGAGACGCATCAGAAGCTCGAAGCAATTTGCACTGCAATATCGGGAGGTGAATTAGATGGCGCGTGTCGAAGAACGTGATCGGAGCGACCTGCCTGATAGACTGCGTCAATTGTGGGATGACTTTACCCAACCCGATAGTGATTTCACAAATCAGGTCCGTGTGGTTGCGCATTCGCCTGCTGCATTCACGCATCTTTACGGATTGGTTCAATCACTGAAGT
>AERA01006921.1_pt1 | contig 19526 bp, 19 predicted proteins | sample 267968 | NCBI WGS metagenome assembly AERA01 (sample SAMN02954363, study PRJNA61401) | activated sludge metagenome | biome: terrestrial; feature: wastewater treatment plant; material: activated biomass; isolation source: activated biomass of an industrial wastewater treatment plant | reverse complement strand
CGCAAGCTCATCGTAAATGAGGCTGAAGCCGAGACGGTGCGCATGATATCCGTCGCTATGCAGAACTCGGATCGGTCCGTATCCTTGCTGAGGACCTCGCCGGGATCGGCGTCGTGAGCAAGCGTCGCGTTGGCGCCAGCGGCGTTCTGGCAGGAGGCAACCGGATGTCTCGCGGCGCTCTATACACCCTCCTGCAGAACCCGATCTATCGCGGTGAAATTGCGCATCAGGGCAAAGTCTATCCGGGACAACACGACGCCATCGTCGACTCCGAACTATGGCAGCTCGTGCAGGAAAAGCTTGCCGGCAGCCGTCAGGCACGGACGCTTGGCGAGAGCGCGCAGGAGCCGAGCCTGCTGGCTGGACTGATCGTGGACGGCAGCGGCCAGCGCATGACGCCAACGCACGCAGTTGAGAAGGGGCGCCGCTATCGATACTACGTCTCGGCGCCACTCATTACAGGCGCTAGGCCCGACGTTGCCAAGGGCTGGCGCGTGCCGGCAGGCGATGTCGAAGTATTAATCCTCGGTCGGCTTCGTGCGTTCTTCGCATCGGAACAGGATGTTGGAGAGGCGTTGTCGTCCTTCGACCTGGACGCCTCCACTCTGAGAGCGGCGCTTGCGAAGGCGACAGAGCTCGCCGCCACTTGGGCCGCTTTGCCGTTGATCAAAATCCGAGAGATCATCCGATCGATCGTGGATTGCGTGAGCGTCCATGAAAAGAAAGTCGTTTTATCGCTCGGGCGGATGGAGACTGCGACGGTCCTGCTGGGCAATGCGTTTGAAAATCCATCAGCTATAGACCTCGGTACGATCGAGCTGCCGATCGAAGCGCAGTTACGCCGCTCGGGAAAAGGAATCCGAATGATGATTGGCGGCGGTATTGCCGAGAAGCCCGACGGGCAGATGATTGGCTTGCTACGCGACGCGCACGCGACTAGCGATGGTCTCATGACGGGCTGCGACGAGACCATCGATGCGATGGCGCAGCGACTTGGCGTCAAGCGCGACTATCTGTCGGCGCACATGCGGCTGAAGTATCTCGCGCCGGATATCGTCCGCGCACTCGCGTCAGGTCGCACGCCGCCCGAGCTGACACCGGCGCGCCTTCTCTCCATGTGCAAAGACCTCCCCCACGACTGGCAGCTCCAGCGGACCGTTCTTGGATTTGAGACGCGGTAGTGCCTGCCGCGCCCCAAAACGATGCGAGTCTGACCGGCCGAAAAAAGGCCCTCAGAGATAAAAACGGACAATGAGGCGAGGAACGTCGTCGAGAGACAGGCTTGCCCTGCGGGATCGGAAAACCAACGTCGACAAGACACGGAAAAGTCGCTATGTTTTTACCGACGGAAAACGTAAAATATGCAGTCATATCAATGGGTTGGTCGGTGGCTGTGCTGGCAGTCTGCCGCGAACGGGTCTCAAGAACAGGGTATTTTCGGCGCTTTCGGGCTTGAAAACGGCCAAAAACTCCGCATTTAACTCGTAATATCAGTGCGTTGTGGCGTTTCATGGTCGCGAAAATAACAGGGAATTTTGCGGGCCGATCAGGGAGCCTTGCGGCCGGTTCAGGGTCCCCGGCGGGGTTATCAGGGACAATCCAATCCCTGATATCGACAGGCGCGCCGTCAACGGTCCGTCGGCATGAGACTTGCTCCCTCAACCTCCCGACATGGAGGAGCACATGGATCGCGATGAGGTGCGCAGGATCTACGGTCCGTTACTGGACCGCGGGACCGTTCGCGGCCTCGCGGATATCGTCGCTCGGAATCCGGCGGCCTGGATCGAGACGGACGTCCTGATCGCGGCTCTGCGCGACAACGCCCGGGAGCCGATCCCTGAGGCTGTCATCGAGCATCTGAGGCGGCGTTTCGAAGGCGAGGCGCGCAAACGGCAAGGCCGGGGGCGAACGGCAAACAGCCTCAACGAAAAGCTGCGCAACCTCCTGATCTCCACGCGCTTCGAGCGATACGAGGCGTGGCTCATCGCGCGCAAGGCGCGAGGTGGGCTGACGGGGTGGGCTCGGCTGCGATCAACCGACTGGTGGCAGGGGCCGCCGTCCGAGCGGGCAGCTCGCATGGTACTGCGGAAGACCGGCCTGAACGTATCCTGGCGCCGGATCCAAGACATCGCCTACGCGCAACGCCGTTAACCCGGCTCTCTCGCGTCCGTCGGAAATCGCCCGAATTCCTTTGGATGCCGACTGCCTGCGGTCTCTTCAAAAGGAGGGTTGGACTCTGACCAGAGGAGGTTCAACCCATGTCCAAATCACTAACCATCGAGCATCGCCCGCCCGGTGAGCTCAAGCCCTATGCCCGCAATGCCCGCATCCACAGCCCGAAGCAAATCGCCGAGATTGCCGCGAGTATCCAAGCGTTCGGCTTCAACAGCCCGGTTCTCATCGACAAGGACAACGGCATCGTCGCCGGCCACGGTCGCGTCGAGGCGGCCAAACTTCTCGGCCTTGCGGCCGTGCCGACCATCCGGCTCGAGCATCTGACCGAACCGCAGAAGCGGGCCTACATCCTCGCCGACAACAAGCTCGCCGAAAAAGCTGGCTGGGACCGCGAGATCCTGGCCATCGAACTGCAGCACCTGATGGCGATCGAGGTCGATTTCGACATCTCCGCGACCGGCTTCGAGATGCCCGAGATTGATGTGCTGATCGACGGACTCGATGCAAAGCCGGCCAAGGCTGATCCCGCTGACGAGGTGCCTGGAATTCAAGGCCCCGCCATCACGCGCCACGGCGATATCTGGCAGATCGGTCCGCACCGCTTGATATGCGGGGACTCGCTTGATCCCGAAACCTACGCGCGGCTGCTCGATGGCGAGAAGGCGCAGCTCGTGTTCACAGACCCGCCGTACAACGTCAAAATCGAAGGTCACGTTTCCGGCCTCGGTGCCGCGAAGCATCGCGAGTTCACAATGGCCTCAGGCGAAATGACCGAGGCCGAGTTTGCCGGCTTTCTGAAGCTCGTGTTCGCGAACCTAGTCGAGGCTTCGATCAACGGCTCCATTCATTTCGTCGCGATGGACTGGCGCCACATTGCCGAAGTCATGACGGCAGCTCGCGGTACCTATGCGGAGTTCAAGAACCTTTGCGTCTGGTCGAAGACCAACGGCGGCATGGGCAGCCTCTATCGCTCCCAGCATGAGCTGGTCTTCGTGTTCAAGGCCGGCACCGCGTCGCACGTCAATAACGTCGAACTGGGTCGCCACGGCCGCTATCGAACCAACGTGTGGAGCTACGCGGGTGCCAACACGTTCAGCGCCACGCGCGATGCCGATCTTGCGATGCATCCGACCGTGAAGCCGGTCGCGATGGTCGCCGACGCGATCCTCGACTGCTCGACCAGAAAGGGCATCGTGCTCGACGCCTTCGCCGGTTCGGGCACGACGCTGGTCGCGGCTCACAAGACCGGCCGGCGCGGCTTTGGCATCGAACTCGATCCGCTCTACTGCGACGTGATCCTCAAGCGCTTGGCGAAGATCGCGAAGATCGATGCAGTTCTTGCAGCAACGGAGCAAACCTTCGCAGACGTTGCGACCGCGCGTGCGGCGTCGAACTTGGCCGCAGTCGCCGAGGAGGCCGCGGCATGAGCGAGGACAATGATCAGACCGGCGCGGATGGCGGTGTCAGCGACGCCGCCAACGCACCACGCCAACGCAAAACCAGAACGAGCGACGATGCCGGCGGGATCGACATCAGCGACGCGCTCAATGCCCCGGTCAGGGCCAAACAGGGCGGTGCGGTCACGTCACTGCATCCCTACGAAGCGATGCTGCGGCAGCAGATGCACAAGGCGGTTGCCGGGCGTGACGTCACCGCGATCAAGTTCGTCCTTGAAGAAGCCGAGAAGCACAAGGTCATCAAGCCGCCGCCCTCGGCCGCGACAGGCGGCGTCATGACCATTCCAAAGAACCTGCCCGAGGATATCGAGCGGCAGATCTTCGACGATGAAAGCTACAGCGATCAAGAGAAGTCATCGGTGGTTCCGATCATGCTGCTGCTGCTGCGTGTGATCGACTTCGAACGGCTGAAGAGGTGCTTCAATGGCGGACGATAACAAGCTTCGTGGCGATGACGGCGGCTTGGTTGGCTACGGCCGCCCGCCAAAGGCATCGCAGTTCAAAAAGGGACAGTCCGGCAATCTCGGTGGCCGGCCGCGGAAGGATCGAAGTCTTCATTCGATTGCCGTGCGCGTCCTGACGCAGCGCCAACGCCTTGCGAACCAGCCGCACGGCGCGCGTCGATGGTTCTCAATGCTGGAACTTGCGGTCATGACCTTGAAGCAACTTGCCGCCAGCGGCAATCAGCGTGCGTCCGCGTTGTTCACCAAAATCTCGGATCGACACGCCCGTGCGGCGTCGCCGCAGCGCGAGATCGGCTACCTGGTCGTGCCTGAAACGCTTTCAGAGGAAGAATGGGAAGCACTCTATTCGCCAAAGGACGATCCGCCGGGCGAGCCGGACGATGCCGGCTAGGCGAACTGCCGGGCTATCAGCGCGGCAGTTCCACACCCGCGAGATTCGCTGATTCATTTTCGCTGCATCAACCAACTCGGTCCATCAGCCATTCGAATAGGCCGGACTTAACGGCGATGCCGGCGAGAGGTTCGCCGGTCCACAGATGCACACCCGGCGCATCGCACGTCGAGAGCGCGCCCGTTGGCGTGTGGCACACAAAGAATGTGCGCGCGTGGCCGCTTGCGGTGAAATACGCGATGTGGCCATCGAGAACGGCTTGTGACGCCTTCGATTTCACTTGCACCGACGCCGTCTCACCAAGTGTCGGCTGTTCGATGACGAGATCGACATCGGCCATCGTCTTTCCAAGCACGGAGACGCGCTGCCAGCCGCCGCGCGCGAATATCAAATCGACCATGATCTCGAAGTCGGCCCAGTGCAGACCGGTGATCATGTCTTGGGCGGACGCAAGCATGGCCGCCCGCGCGGCCGTTGCGGATTTGAGGACGGGCTCGTCTGCGCCGTTGATCCGGCGCAGAAGGTAGTCTTGCGCCCGGACCGCACATATCGTGCCTTGATAGTTCGCCACTTGCGTCAGGCGGGTCGTAAGATCGTTGATGCGCAGCGGCTCACCGTGGATATTGGTATTGCGCCAGCCGCCGATCATGCGCCGCTTCCGGGACGCCGACAGGTTGTGGTCGATACCGAGCCACGTGACTTCGGGCTCGGCGAAGCCCCACCAGAGATGACCATCGGCGAATGTGATCCAAAGGCAGTCGGGCCCACGAGTGTAGAAGTCCTGGATCTCACGCGTCGAGTCGCTGGCCTTGCCGATGGTTTTTCGGATGCCAGAGAAGTACGTCAGAACGCCGTTCCAGTCCCCGGCGGCGCAGAGGTCGTGCGGCACCTCGTGGTAGCCGAGCTGGAGTTCGCCTTTGTCCAGGCTCGATCGGGCGAAACTGCCGCCAGCGCCGAGCTTGATGTAGCGGACGGTGGCTGGCGCGATCGGGCACGTTGGGATCATGATTGAGACTCATAAGTATCATTGCCGGGAACGCCAGATCGCTTCCTTTTGCTGTGAAGTCCAGCAAAATGAGACTCATCGTCTGTAGATCAATCGGCTAAGGTGTCGAAACCCTTAGCCGCATGGATGTACGGCGCCGGGTCGGCCTCAATTTGAAGAAACTTCGGGAGGAGCAGGGCTACTCGCAGGAGAGCTTTGCCGATCACTGTGGCCTGCACCGGACCTATATCAGCGGCATCGAGCGCGGTGTGCGAAATCCGACCGTGGTCATCCTCGACAAGATCGCCAAGGCGCTGAAGGTGCCTGCGGGGGCGTTGCTGGATGAGACGCGCGCAATCAATAAACGAGGGTAACTTCTTCCTTTCGTGGATGTATGACGATTGCCACTTTCGTTGAAATGCTCAGCCGTCGGCTTGACTATTTTTTGCTCCGCCTACGTTGGCGCTTGAGTGCCGACAGGGCTGGGACTATTGCGAACTTTTTGAAGGGCTTTGTCCGAGTGGCTTCCCTTGCGTCATGGCTGGCTCCGCTATGGCAGCTGTCAGGCCTTCAGGCACTCCCACGCCAAAAGTTTTTAGGTCTGCTATTGCAGATGCCGCTCGCAATCACCCCAAAACTGGACCAACAATGGACCTTCGAACGTTCTGGCCGCCGATTGCATCGGTGCCGGAAATAAATGTTGCGCAATGATACGCTTCGCCGATTCCATGGCAGATCACACATTTGCGGCTCAAATCCATTCGCCAAAATTCCGGGCGCACCCAGACACCGGCCTATGACGCTCCCGGTCCTGACGACGGTCGCAGACTCCTGCGGCTGCTCGATGACTTTTGCGTTCGAGCCCACCCTGCCGGTACCGGCGACACAAGAAATCGCGTCGAAACGGGGGGTACCGCTCTAGCCGGATTCCAGATCGACTAGGCGCATATCCGCCGGATAACGCGACCGAGCAAGGGACGTTGAAGGCGAAAATCAGGGCATCTGCCAGAGGTTTCGGAATATCGTTCATATAGGGTCGGTAGCGGTCAATCGATTTAGGCGTTGTGCTTTGCGTCAGCGCGGACTTGAGCGAAGGCTGGACTTGATCGAGTTGTTCGAGCTTGCCACTGTGATCGGCTGGGATACGCTTCCAGCAGTCCGCACTGCATGGGCGTCGGTGCGTAAAAGGCAAGAGTTAGAAGTTTTGCGGGGCAAGCTCGTCCACGCATGGCACGCGAGATGCTAGTGCAAGCCGTGATGCTTGCGGCCGTCGCGGCAGTCCATTCGTTCAACCTGCAACGTGACGTGTTCGATTTCGAACTGCTCGTCGAGAACAGTAATGGCGGCTTTGCGGATGAAGTCCGGCTCGGCCTGCTCCGAGACGACCAGATGAACGGAAAGTGATGGCATGCCGCTGGTGATGGCCCAGACGTGCAGATCATGCAAATCACGCACGCCTGGAACGCTGCGCAGCGCACGGTCGACAGCTTGAAAGTCGAGACCTTCCGGGACGCCTTCGAGCAGCACGTTGAGTGTTTCTTTGAAGAGTTGCCATGTCCGTGGCAGCACCCAAAGTCCAATGCCGATCGCAACAAGGGCGTCAACCCACAGCCAGTTCGTCAGCCAAATAATGAGTGCAGCAAAGATGACGCCAATCGAGCCGAGCATATCACTCCAGACTTCGAGATAGGCACCTTTGACGTTCAGGTTGTCCTCACGCCCCGTGCTTAACAGGCGCATTGAGATCAGATTGACGCCAAGTCCAATGGCTGCCACAGCCATCATCGGCAATGCCTGCACGGGCTCAGGTGCGGCGATCCTATGATAGCCTTCGTAAAGGATGTAGGCTGCCACGGCGAACAACAAAACGGCATTGAAGGCAGCGGCGAGGATCTCAAAGCGCTTGTACCCAAAAGTCCGGCGAATGTCGGCTGGACGTTCTCCTATCTTTACTCCAGCAAGTGCGATGGCGAGACCCGCTGTGTCGGTAAGCATATGGGCCGCATCCGAAATCAGTGCGAGACTGCCCATTAAAATCCCTGCAACGGCTTCGACAACCAGGAACGTTCCCGTCAGCCCAAGTGCAAGACTGAGCGCCCGAGTATTGGAAGTGCGCGCCCCGTGATCATGTCCCGATCCCACTGTTTTTCCCCGCTGCAAATGTGTATGCGAAGCGCTAGCTTCCGGCTTGACCTGATCGACTTTGCTCCGACGTCTCAACTGTCATGCGGAATGGAGCTAGCGACGGAAAGTGTCTTCTCGGCGGGCTTCGCGACGGGGTCAAATGACTTGGCTAACGCTTTCAGTATTTTCCGCTGGAGGTGGGGCGATCGGGACCGCGAGAGCTCATGGAGCTAGCGATTGGGTCAGTGTGGCGTTTTCGGTGAGTTTGGTGCCGTTTGGCCACAGTGTGGCGTAGCTGAGCCTTGAATTGAACAAAACAATCGAGTAGTCGATAAATGAGTTGGAGATTCTGAAATCATGCAATCTTGGCGAAAAATACTCGCCATTATTTTAGTTATCGTCTTCGCGCCGGCAACGGTACTGGCCGCGATGCCGCTAAAGCTGTGCCTTGGAAACGACGGTCATCGAGCTATCGAAGGCATTTTCGCTCTTGATCATCATCTGGATGCTGCGCATTCGAAGCCGGATGTTGAGGCGAGAGCCGTCGATCATTCGCAAACTAGCGATTTTGTGAACGGTGTTCCAGATTGCCGCGATGTGGCTCTTCAAGCTGTCGCGCAAGTTTCCTCTCGCACGTCCGTCAGTGACGATCATTCGAATGCTACGAAAGTTTTTGGCGCCGATCTGCCTACTTTCCCACAGCTTATCGCCGTTACGTCGCTTTGCGACTCGGGCGAGCAAGGGCATCCTGCCAAAGGGGTCCAGCACGACCCCCACCTCGCCAGTTTGGCGACAATTGTTCTCTTGAACTGAAATTCCAAGCCTGAGTTTGTCGGCGCGTGTGGGCGATAGCTCATGCGCGCGTTTACTCGTCTATCGGGGGATAGACACGTGGGATATGGGGGAAATTATGCCAGGACTTTCTGGCCTGTACAATCGATCGAGGTTGCCTGTGACTGCGTGCGCGATCCTTTTTACGGCAATGCCTGTGGTGGCCGGTGATGGACACTTGCACAGTCCGCGTGGCGTTCCAAATCCAGACGTGCTGACGTCCGATCGCGATTTGCCGCGCCGGGAATGGGCGGTGGAAATCCATGCCGTTCCGGGTGCATTCGGCAAACCCGGCTTCAAGCAGCGCCTAACGCTTAAAGCAGCGGTTAGCCGTGCGCTTGCCTACAATCCCGCCGTGAAGGCGGCCTTTATCGAGATCGAAGCGCGGCATGGTGAAGAGCTTCAATCAAGCGTTAAACCAAATCCGGAACTGTTGATCGAGGTCGAGAACTTTGCGGGCGGACGAGCACAAAGCGTTGAAACGACGTTTAGCCTGACGCAAGCGATCGAACTGGGTGACAAGCGCCTTAAGCGATTGCAAGCAGCGCACCTCGATGCGTCGCTTGCCAGCTGGGATTACGAGGTGGTGCGCGTGCAGGTCGCCACGGCTGTTTCGCGCGCTTTTGTCGATGTCATCACGGCGCAGGAACGCATCCTTGTGCTGCGCGAGTTCGTCACAATTGCGGAGAAGACGCAGACGAGCGTCGATGCTCGCGTCAAGGGCGGTAAGGCAAGTCCGATCGAATTCGACCGGACGATCGTAGCTGCTGCGCGCGCGAAGGCGCTGGTGGCGGGCGAGGAAGCGCGACTTGCAGCGGCAAAACGGCGGTTGTCGATCTACTGGGGTTCGGAAACGGTCGACTTCGGTGCCGTCACGGGAAGGCTGGGCAACGGCCGTGGCGTGCCGTCTCTCGCAAAGCTAAGATCGCTGATCGTCAACAATCCGGAACTCGCCCGTTGGTCCGACGAAGTCGGCCGTCGCATCGCGCAGCTTGATGTCGAAGTTTCTAAGAGCATTCCTGACATTAAGTTTGGCGCAGGCGTTCGCCATTTCGCCGAGACGGATTCAGCGGCTGCGGTCGCCACAGTGTCGATCCCGCTGCAATTCTTCGATCGCAACACCGGTAATATCGTCGCTGCCGAGCAGCGGATTGCCAAAGCCGAATTGGATCGTGAAGCGGCGCGAAACTCGCTGCTGGGGTCGCTGGCGGAAGCCGTTGGTGAATTGGAAGTTGCGGCGGCCTTGCTGAAAGCACTTGAGACACAAGCTCTGCCGCCGGCGCAAAGCGCGTTCGAACGCACCAAAATCGGCTACGATGAAGGCAAGTTTGACATTCTGAACGTACTCGATGCGCAGCGAGCGGTTTTCGAAACGCGGCTCGATGTCCTCGTCGCCAGAGCAGATTACGAAAAAGCCCGCGTCAGGGTCGAGGCCATCGTCGGTCGCGACCTCGGCGGGCTATAAAGGTGAGTAGTTATGATATCGTTGACTAAGGCGCTGGTAGCGCTCGCAGCCGTCGGTCTTTTCTCAGTCATCGGCGTGCGTGAATTCAGTGCTGCCTGCGGCCCAGCAAAACCGGCGGCCGATGCCCACGGACACGGCGGTGATGGCGACGCAGCCCATGCCAAAGAAGGTTTTGGCGCCAAGGTTTGTGAAGAGGGCATCGTAACGGCCGTCAAGGAAAAGCTGGGGTTTGGCTCTCCGGCAATGGCTATCAAGGCTGTGCCAGAGACGGCCGGGAAAAAACCTGCCAAAGCCGACACGCATGATCACGCAGCTGAGAAAGGCAAACCTGCTGAGAAGGTCGAATCTCCGGCCAAGAAAGATGAACATGGGCACGGCGGTGGCGAAGCTGCTCATAACGAAGGCGGCGAGGGGCTAATCAAACTGACGGCCGCGCAAATCGCGGCGACTGGCATCAATATCGCGCCGGTCATGTCCGGTGCATTGATCAAGGAGATCGCAGTTCCAGGCCGCATCGCCATCAATGCCAACGCGCAGGCCAAAATTGTGCCGAAACTCGCCGGAACGGTCGCCAAAGTCACGAAGCAGATCGGCGATATGGTCGCCGAGGGCGAAGTTATCGCCACGCTCGAAAGTCGCGAGATTGCCGACGCCAAAGGCGAATACCTAGCGGCGCGCCGCACCGAAGAGTTGGCTAAGTCGACATTTGGGAGAGAAGAGCGGCTCTGGAAACAAAAAGTCACGGCAGAGCAGGACTATTTGAACGCCAAGAATCGTCATCAGGAAGCGCTCATCAAGCGCGATCTCGCGCATCAACGGCTCCACACATTAGGACTTTCTGACGACGAGATAAGCAAGGTTCCGACAGCGAATAGTGAAGCCAACTATCGCTTTTACGACATTCGCTCTCCGATCGCGGGGCGCGTCATCGCGCGGGACATCGTTATGGGGCAAATCGTCGGCACGGATCGCGAAGCATTCTCAATCGCTGATCTCGCGACAGTCTGGGTTGAAATCTCCATCTCACCAACAGATTTATCTTTTGCCAAAGAGGGTCAGGACGTCCGCGTATCGACAGCCGGTAAGACTGCGATGGCGAAGGTCGTCGCCATAAACCCGGCGATCGACGCTGAAACAAGGTCTGCGAAAATTATTGCAACGCTCGATAACGCCGGCGGGCAATGGCGCCTCGGCGATTTCGTAAACGCGCAACTGATTTCGGGCAAGCTCGACGTACCCCTCATCGTGCCACGTGAAGCTATACAGACTGTGAAAGGGCAGAAAGTGGTGTTCGTGAATGACGGACCTGGCTTCCGCATGCGGCCTGTGACGATAGGACGGGAAGATTCAACGAATGCTGAAATTCTCTCCGGCCTCGAGTTCGGCGAGACCGTGGCGACAAGCAATACTTTTACCCTCAAGGCGGAGCTCGGCAAAGCCGAAGCCGAGCACGAGCACTGAGAGCTACCAAGCACAATGATCGAGCGTATCCTTAGTTTTTCACTTCAGCACCGCTTCCTGGTCGTGCTGCTCGTCGCCGCGATGTCGGCGTTTGGCCTGCAATCTTTGCAGCAGTTGCCCATCGACGCCGTTCCCGACATTACCAACAACCAGGTGCAGATCAACACGGAAGCGCCGTCGCTTTCTCCGTTTGAAATTGAAAAGAACGTTACGTTTCCAATTGAGACGGCTTTGGCGGGCATTCCTGGGCTGACTTACACAAGATCACTTTCACGCAATGGCTTTTCGCAAGTCACCGCCGTTTTCGCGGAGAGCATAAATGTCTATTTCGCCCGCACGCAGATCACGGAAAGGCTGTCAGCAGCCAAGGAGAAACTGCCGGTTGGCGCTGAGCCGAAGATGGGCGCAGTGTCGACGGGGCTCGGCGAAATCTTCATGTGGACGACACATTATGAGCATCCGCGCGGCAAGGGCGCTGAAGCCAAGGATGGCAAGCCTGGCTGGCAAAGCGACGGCAGCTATCTCACGCCTGAAGGCCTAGTTCTCAAGCAAGACTTCGAGTTCGCGATGTACTTGCGAACCGTGCAGGATTGGATCATTCGCCCTCAGTTGAAAGGCGTACCCGGCGTTGCTGAGATCGACACGATCGGCGGATATGAGCAACAATTCCAGGTGCAGCCAGATCCGCAGAAACTCTTGGCGCTTGGGCTGACGTTCTCGGACATCATCACGGCGCTGGAGCGAAACAACACCAGCGTTGGTGCCGGTTATATTGAGCAAAAGGGCGAGTCATACGTCGTCCGCGCCGATGGCCGTGTCCAGTCGGCCGAAGATATCGGCAATATCATTATTTCCAACGAAGCCGGCGTGCCTGTCTATCTCAAGACTGTCGCGGAGGTCGGCATCGGCCGCGAGCTGAGAACGGGCTCGGCAAGCGAGAACGGCAACGAGGTCGTTGTTGGCACGGCCATGATGCTAAAGGGCGGCAATAGTCGCACGGTCGCATCGGCGGTAAGCGAGAAAATGCGGGGCATCGTCAAATCTCTGCCCCCTGATATTACCGTAACGACGGTTCTAGACCGCACGAAACTCGTCAATGCGACGGTCAAAACGGTCGCCAAGAATTTGGCCGAGGGCGCACTGCTCGTTATCGTCGTTCTGTTTGCGATGCTTGGGAATTTTCGCGCTGCGCTGATTACCGCGCTTGTCATCCCAGTGACGATGCTGCTGACAGTGATTGGCATGCTGAAAGGCGGCATATCGGCAAATCTAATGAGCCTCGGCGCGCTCGATTTCGGTCTGATTGTTGATGGCGCCGTGATCATTACGGAGAATGCGCTGCGGCGGCTTGCCGAACGGCAGCACCACGAAGGCCGGCTGCTCGATCTTTCCGAGCGCATGCATGAAGTGATGGCTGCGAGCAAAGAGATGATCCAGCCATCCGTTTTCGGTCAAGCGATCATTATTACCGTCTACTTCCCGCTGCTGACGTTCACCGGTGTCGAAGGAAAAATGTTCGAGCCGATGGCGTTGACAGTCATTATTGCGCTTGTGGCGGCCTTCGTTTTATCGCTGACGTTGGTTCCCGCGATGATCGCAATCTTCATCTCTGGAAAAGTTTCTGAAACCGAAAACCCGATAATCAGAGTGGCTAAGCGCTGGTATGCACCAGCCCTTGAGGGCGCGCTAAAGGACCCGAGATACGTTATTCTGCTTGCAACGGGTTTCTTTGTATTCACGCTGCTTTTGTTTACGCGGCTTGGGCAGGAATTCATTCCGACGCTTGACGAAAAAGATGTGGCCATGCACGCCATGCGCATCCCGTCGACATCCCTTTCGCAATCGCAAGGCATGCAGTTGCAGGTCGAAGCGGCTGTGCGCGCGCAGCCGGAAGTCGCTTTTGTCTTTTCGAAAACAGGTACGGCGGAAATGGCGGCGGACCCCATGCCGCCGCACGTCTCCGACACCTTCATTATTCTGAAACCGCAATACGAATGGCCCAACCCTTCTGACGATAAATCGGCGGTCGTCGATCGCATCGCCAAGGCCGTCGGAAAACTGCCCGGCAATAACTATGAGTACACGCAGCCGATTCAGATGCGGTTCAACGAATTGATCGCCGGTGTGCGCAGCGACGTGGCCGTCAAGGTGTTTGGTGACGACTTTGACCAAATGACGTCAACAGCTACGAAGGTGGCAAACGTTCTGCGCGCGGTCGACGGTGCAGCGGACGTCAAAGTTGAGCAAACGACCGGCTTGCCGATGCTGGATGTTAAGCTCGATAAGGAGGCCATCGCACGCAACGGGCTCAATGTGTCTGACGTGCTAGATATTATTTCGATAGCCGTAGGCGGCAGGGAAGCCGGGATGCTATTCCAAGGTGATCGCCGGTTCCAAATTCTTGTCCGTCTGCCTGACAAGATCCGCGACGACATCGACGAACTGGGGAATCTGCCGATTCCATTGCCAAAACCAACCGGTGCCGCGAGTTCATCACGGCCTTCGTTCATTCCATTGAAATCCATCGCCCGCTTCGACGTCGAAGAAGGGCCTAATCAGATTAGTCGTGAGAACGGCAAGCGCCGGGTCGTCGTACAGGCCAACGTCCGCGGCCGTGACATTGGATCGTTCGTGGCAGAGGCGCAGAGCAAGATTGATGCCGAGGTGAAAGTGCCGGCGGGCGAATGGCTGACATGGGGCGGACAGTTCGAAAATCTGCAGGCGGCACGCAATCGTTTGCTCATCGTCGTTCCGGCCTGCTTCTTCGTGATCTTTCTTATGCTCTTCACAGCGCTTGGTAGTGTGCGCGAGTCGCTTGTCGTCTTCTCCGGCGTTCCGCTGGCAATTTCCGGCGGTATTCTCACGCTCTATCTGCGCGGCATACCGTTCTCGATCTCTGCGGCCGTCGGCTTCATCGCTTTGTCCGGCATCGCCGTTCTGAACGGCCTTGTGATGGTCACATATATCAATCAGCTACGCATGAAGGGTCTATCCGGTGAGCGTGCACTTTTTGAGGGAGCAATGACTCGCCTTAGGCCGGTGCTAATGACGGCGCTCGTCGCGTCTCTTGGCTTTGTGCCCATGGCAATCGCGACGGGGACTGGCGCCGAGGTTCAAAAGCCACTCGCGACGGTTGTGATTGGCGGATTGATCAGCGCAACACTGCTGACCTTGTTGGTTCTGCCAGCACTCTACAAACGCTTCTGCCTCACTGATGAAGTTCAGAAAACTGAAACCCCCACATCACTTGTAGTCAAGGAGTCTATAACATGACATTTCAGAAGACTTTCGTCGCGGGCATCGTGGCTTGTGCTATCGCGGGAGCGCAGCCGGCCTCAGCTGAGGACAAGCATAACCACGGCGCAGAGCACGGCCACTCGGAGAAGAAGGCACACTTTGAGAAGGTTTCTTTTGGTTCCGTGAAGGAGGCGTGGGCCTTCATGAAGACCAAAGTTGGTGAGGCCGAGACCATGGTCGGCGAGAACAAGCTGGAGGATGTCCATAAAATCGGCGAGCAGCTTGAAGGCGCTATTCATACGCTTGAAGAAAAGTCGGATATGGTAACAGCGGAAAACAAGACGAAGCTGGCGTCAGTTTTAAAGCAGCTCGACAAATCCGCGGATGATCTACACCACGCCGGAGAAGCAAAAGATGCCAGCGCTGCGGCGCTCGGCGTAAAGAAGATCAAAGGCCTCTTGCCTCTGGTCGAAGGATTGTATCCGTCCGGATCTTTGCAGTAAACTTCCGAACCGACCGCGCGTTCATCGTTGTCGATGTCCGCGTTAAAGCAGCGAGTCCGACATCAACCGGACCGGCAAAGCGTTAAGCTCTTCGGATAGCATGCAATCTGTCCTGTCCGGCGGCTCAATGAGTAAACAGAGGAGACTGCCAAATGAAAGCAACTTGGCTTCTCGCGGCGCTTGCAAGTGTCGCGTTCTTAGCATTGCCTGCCTCGTCACCAAACGCGGCGCCGCTTGCCCCAGGCGCTTTGGGAACTAGCCTCAAAGATACAAGCATGGTGCAAGAGGCGAGACACCGCCATCACCGCAGACACTACCGCCGCCATTATCGGGGCCGTGGATTCTATGGTTACGGATACGGACTCCCGTTCATTGGGTTCCGTGGTGGGCACCATCGTCGCCATCACGGATACGGATTTGGTGGTTTTGGCGGCGGGCATCACGGCGGCCACCATGGCGGACATCACTAGCGGTCGATGCCGCTGAGAGCGGCACAGTCAAACGAGACTAGCGGCACCATGGCCATAATTATGATGGCATGGCTTGCAGTGGTCATTTTGGCCATGGTGCGCGTTGGTACCGGTGTTGCCGTCTTTGTCTCTTCAACTTCGAAAGATCGTTTTCCGCTCGACCGACCCTCTGCGCCTTGTGTTTGATTAGGTTAAAGCTAAGGCGCAGGCCTTGGCAGGCGAAGGGGTTGGCTGCGTATTTGGCCGGTCTTTTGCGACAGTGGTTCCGAACTGTTACGATCAATACCGCGGTCCCATCGTACGTGCCCTAGTGGTGCCCGCCGTGATGTCCCCCGTGATGTCCTCCGTGGTGACCGCCAAAATGGTGTCCGTAGTGATGTCCGCCGTGGCCCCAGGAACTCCCATACCCGTAGCCGCCATAACCATACGGTGCGTAGAACCGAGGCACATAGACGTAGGGCGTCGGAGTATAGCGATAGTATTCGCCTCGCCCATGGCAGCGGTGGCCGGTATGGCAATGTCGAAAGCGGCGTTTGTGAGCAAAATGTACCGGGCCTGGAGATCCCGAAAGGAGCGACTTGGCATGGGCGATGTTGCTGGCAAGTGGCGCGGCGCTAGCCGGATTTGCGAAAGTCAAGGCGCCGGCAACAGTCATGCCCACAACCACCGTTTTCAAGCAGACAACTATTCTAAGGGTCAAAATCCTCTGTCGAATTTGTTTCATATCTGCATCTCCTACACGTGCTCAACTCACTAAAAGCCTAGCACAAATAGCGGCCCAAGAGTACGAAAACGGGCGGCGCCTCGATCAGAGGCACCGCCCGTACTGACAGGTAAAAAAGGAGAGCGAGCGCCTTTTTGGGACCGCACCCTCTCGTTCCGTTACTGAGATTAGTCCTTGTGTTGCTCCTGAACGCCGACGAGTTTCATCGCGGGCGCCAGAGACTTCTCGCAGTCTTCCTCTTTGCCGGCCTTGTCCAACTCTGCGGCCTTGGCGAGTGCGTCGTTCACGGTCTTCATATCGGCATCGCTGAGCTTGGCCTTTGTCATTGCGGCCTTGATGGCATCCATGTCTGCGTCGCAATGCCCGCCAGCGGCAAGCGCCGGTGTTGTAAATGCGATGGCGGCCACAGCTGCGATTACTGTCAGTTTCATAGACGTCCCCTTTGTATTTGTCAGATCCGCGAAGCTATTCAGGTATTATGGCAGTTTAGCGTCATGGCGCGGCTCTTGGACCCGCGCCATGACCTCGAATTCCTAGACTCGAATTCCGAGACAATCGGCTAAGCATTAGTAGCTGCGACTGTGACCGCCGCCATTGCCGCGACCGTAACCGCTGCCATAGCCATTGCTGCGGTGGCCGCGGCGGCCATAGTTACCCCGCCAGTCGTTGTTGTTGGCCCAGCCGCCATGACGGCGACCGTTGCCAAAGACAAGCGGATGCCGCGGCTATGCCCGCGGTTGTAACCGCGGTGGTGGGAAACTGTCTGAACCGTTGCAGTTGCGTCGATAGCTGCTAGATTTGCAGGCGATGCCGGCAGAGCGTTGGCGGGAACAGCCATGATGGCGGCCGCCAATGCGCCAAAGATCGCTGATGCAATTGCGTTACGAGACATGGTGGGCTCCTCCTTGAGCATATATCCAAGCTGCGGGGGTGCGGCTTGGAACTCTAGCGCGGCTGCCGGGATCGATCCCCTTCGCAAGCCATGCAATGCTTCAGGAATAGCGCGGGCCAAGTGTATGCGCCCTGAACGCTGTGTTCATGTGGGATTAAGCACATAAACACATTTCAGGCACTGCAAGTCTTTCGGCGGGAACATGCATTCACAGCCTGCCGGCGGGACTGCATAAGCGTCCGAGATTTATGCGATAGCCTCTTCAAGCAGAAACAGCAGCAGAAATCCGACGAAAAACATCGCTGTGATCCACGGCAGCTCGGGAACTTCGTGGGCCTCGACGAGGAGTTCCTCGGTCACGAGATAGAGCAGGGCGATAAGTCCGAAGGCAAAAAAGCCTTTCACGATAGCTGGGGAAAGCGTCGCGATGGGCGCTGCAAGCAGAGCGCCGATGGGAAGCAATAGTGCGATAGCAGCTGTAATCGCGATGATACGTGCAGCGGGCATCGCCTCTTCCAAGAGTTCAGTTGAAAGCGCTAGTCCGAGGAAGAGAACCTCAAGTGTCAGCGCGACGGTCAGCAGTATCCCCGCTTTTTCGCCGGCGGCAAAACCCAAGCCCAGAACCAGTCCATCGATCAAGACATCGACGGCTATCAGCGTGATGAGGCCCGTTTGTCCCTTCGTCCGCCGCCCTAGTTCTTCGATCGCCAACATAACGAGAAGTCCGGCACCGCCACCGATGACCACCGGCCAAACCGAACCGGCATGCTTGAGGTTCGGCAGGATTTCGACCGCAGCTGCTGCAAACACGACCCCAGCCGCGAAATGTTGGAGCGCGCTGGTCATCAACGCGTTGGGCCGCCGCCACGTCGCAAATGCAGCGCCCAGTACAGTCACAGCCGCGGGGACCAAAGTTATCAGGAGTGTTTCGAACATTTCAAATTTGCGCCTATAGCCTGCCACGTTGCCCACGACTTCGCATCCAACCACTTGTATGGAATTCGATCGGCTTTTGAAGTGCCCCGAGCACCGCCCAGGTCCAAACAGCACCATACGGTTGTCAGTCATATTGTGGCTATCTGCGCGTCGTTCTCAGCGACCGGCTCGAGCCAGAATGATCATGCTAAGCGCAGTGCTCGTGATTCGCGAGCACCTCGATGATGCGGCAGTCTACAATCCTGCCGTTGGCGCACTGTTTAATCATGCGCGAGACCTCGGCCTTCAGGGTGTTCATGCGACGAATCCGACTCTGAATATCAATCAGATGGCGGTGAGCGATTGCATCAACTTCCCGGCACGACCGCGAGGGTTGATCATACAAGGCCAGCAGTTAACGCAGATCTTCGACTTCGAAGCCAAGTTCACGGGCATGGCGAATGAAAGGAAGCCGCTTCACATCGTTCGTATCGTAGATGCGGCGCTGGCTATCGCTCCTAACCGGCACTGGTCTAATTCCGATACCTTCGTAATACCGGATCGTCGGTATTTTCACGCCCGTTTCTTTTGCGAGTTGGCCAATTGGAATTTATTTTGTCATCGGGCTTGCTCTTCTAGTCACGAGAGGAAGTGGTGTTCTAGCTGTCGAATACAAGGAAACAAGGTTATGGAGCAAGCGCAGCAGACGCGCTACCGCGTGGACGGCATGGATTGTGCGTCATGTGCAGCCAAGATCGACACGGCCGTGCGCCGCCTTGCCGGCGTCGAAGACGTATCGGTTTCGGTGTCTTCCGGAACCATGATTGTCCGGCAAGCCGATGATTCGGCGCTCGTGGCGGCGATCGAGGAGAAGGTCGCGAGACTAGGTTACAAGGCGGCGGTGTTGACGAGCAGTGCCGCTCTTGATGCCGCAACCTCGACGCACGCCGGCCCGCCATCGGACGATCACGGCCATGCGCATGAGCACATCTCCGAGGCTGGGCCATGGTGGCAAGCCAAGCGCGCCCTGCTAACGATCACCTGCGGCGCTGCGTTAGTGCTTGCCTACCTTGTAACCCGAGCGTTCCCTTGGATTGAACAGCCGGCATTTCTTCTGGCCATGTCAATCGGTCTCGTTCCAATCGCCCGCCGTGCGTTCGCCGCTGCGGTAAACGGTTTCCCGTTCTCGATCGAAATGCTGATGGTCATTGCAGCGGCAGGCGCCGTTGTGATCGGGGCAACGGAAGAAGCCTCCGCTGTTGTGTTTCTGTTTCTAGTCGGAGAACTGCTCGAAGGTGTCGCGGCGAGCCGCGCCCGAGCCAGCATCCAAGCGCTCACCAGTCTTGTCCCATCGACTGCGCTTCTTGAGCGAGATGGACGCACGGAGGAGGTCGCTGCCGAGGGTCTCGCAATCGGGTCCACAATCGTGGTG
>AERA01019453.1_pt1 | contig 19553 bp, 11 predicted proteins | sample 267968 | NCBI WGS metagenome assembly AERA01 (sample SAMN02954363, study PRJNA61401) | activated sludge metagenome | biome: terrestrial; feature: wastewater treatment plant; material: activated biomass; isolation source: activated biomass of an industrial wastewater treatment plant | reverse complement strand
TGAAAACACATTCGGTATATAGAGTGAAACGGCCTCGATTTCCACCTGGACAATACTGTCACATCCAAAATATTCATAAAGGTATCCATATAGAAACCTGCTGGTCGATTGTCCATGTACAGGGAATCACAAATCGAGAATTTAGTCGCATGCACAGTGGGCTCGCCCACCTCCAGTTGAATATGCCTGATACTATCGCATCCATCCGCCGTGACCAGGGTATCCACATAATAACCGGATTGGCTATACCCCTGAAATAATTCCCCTTCGCATATCGATGCCTCAACAACCGATTCCAGGGCTGGCATAACGGATAACAACAGGATCTGGATGGTATCACAATCACCCTGTGCGCCAGCAATCGTATCCAGGTACGTACCTGCCTGCGTATATCCGTTAAAGGCATGACCGGCGCAAATGGTGGCGGAAATATTCTCTTCAAGATAGCTAACGGATAAAAGCAACGTGCGGATACTGTCACACCCACCTGCAGTTTGAAAGGTGTCCTGGTATATGCCGGAGGCTGAATAGCCCACATACGATTCCCCGTGGCATATCTCGGCAGTTTCAATTTCTACAATTTGATCCGTAACAACCAGGTCAAGAATCCTGACACTGTCGCATCCCAACTGTGTTTGAAGCGTATCTGTATAAAGCCCTGTCAATGAATAGCCTTCGTGGGATTGGCCTGAACAGATTTGTAGCGAAACCATGGATTGAATTGCCGGTGATACGAACAATTGTATCATGCGGGTTGTATCACATTCATTCCCCAAACCAGGCAAGGTGTCCTGATAGAATCCGGAAAGGGTATGACCCAAATAAGACTGTCCAGCGCAGATCACAGTGTCCTCCATGATTGTCGGGGCGGCAATTGTCAGGTTTAATGTCCTTGCACTATCACATCCAAATGCACCCGGAAATGTATCCATGTAAATACCCGGTTGGGTATATCCTGCATATTCATCCCCTTCGCAAATGGAAATCGAAATAAACGTTTGAACCAGGTCTGATACCATCAGCTCAAGCGTATGAATGCTGTCGCAGCCTTGCGATGAAATCAGGGAATCGACATAAACTCCAGATTGCGTATGTCCCTGGTATTCCTGCCCCATGCAAATGGAGACGGACTCTTGTGTCTCCAATTGGTCTCTTACCGTTAGATCCAACGTGCGGATGCTGTCACATCCCACAACTGTTAAAAAGGTATCCGGATAAACACCGGTTTGATCATAGCCCAACAACATCTCGCCCGAACAGATCGTGGCATTAATAAAGGTCAGTAATATATCAGTTACTGTCAGTTCCAGGACCCGCACACTGTCACATCCTCCAGGATGAACTATCGTATCGACGTATGTGCCGGTAGCCGAATACCCCAGATAGGTATCGCCCGAACAAATCGATGCTTGCAGTATAAAAGTTGGCAAAGGTGTGACTTCCAGATACAAGTGCCGAATGGTGTCGCAGCTTCCACCCTGTCCAGGAATCGTGTCGGTATATATTCCGGGTTCGGTATAGCCTTCAAATTGCTCTCCTCCGCAAATTGTAACCGCAATATCTGTTTCAGGCAGGCCCAGAGACAGGTTAAGGATTCGAAGGCTGTCACACCCAAATACAGACGTAAATATATCTTCATACACTCCCGCAATCGAATATCCCTCATATACATCTCCCGGACAAATCACTACATCGATCTCCGTGACAATGATGCCTGCCACCTCAAGATCCAGCGTGCGTACGCTGTCACACCCGTTGGAACTGGTAAAGTTATCTACATAAACACCTGATGTCGTATAGCCCTCGTATTCATCCCCATCACAAATGGCAACACTAATCGCAGTCTCTATAACAGGACGCACTTCCAACTCAAGATAGCGGACTGTATCACAATCATTGAATGGTCCATCAAGTGTATCTATATACATGCCGGACGCAGTGTAGCCTTCAAATTGTTCGCCTTCGCAAATTTCAACATATAGCGATGTCTCGAGCGGTACGACCTCCAGGGTCAAGGTATGTACAGAATCGCATCCAAATATATTTGTGTACGTATTAACGTATACCCCTGATTCTGTATACCCGTTATAGCTGGAACCCAAACAGATCTGGATGCTTTCAGTGACTTGATGAAGCATGCCTACTGTCAGATCAAGATTCCGGATGCTGTCACATCCATATATGTTGGTAAAGACATCGGAGTAGGTTCCGGTTATTGTATACCCTTCAAACGACTCCCCCTCACAAATACTTGCACTGATCATGGTTTCCTCTGCGGGGTTGACCGTGAGGTTAAGGAATCGGACCGTATCACAGTCATTGACCGGACCTTGCAAGGTGTCGACATAAGATCCGGTTTCGGTATATCCTGCATAGCTCTGGCCTGCGCAAATGATTTCAGTTTCATTCAAAACAAGCGGTTCAACATTTAACATTAACGTATGTATGGAGTCACACCCCTGGGTGTTGGAAAAAGTATCGACATAAGTTCCTGACCCAGTATATCCCAGGTAAGACTGGCCCAAACAAATTTGAATCGTCGTGCTGGAATATTCGGCAGGTGTTACTCCCAGGTCCAAAACCCGCAGGCTATCACAGCCTTCCGGAGTGGTGAAATAATCTTCGTAAAGGCCGGCCGTTGTATAGCCTGCATAGGACTCTCCTTCACAGATTGTTTCTTGTATAAACTCAAACAATGTATCCGATTCGATACAGAGTGTGTTTGGGCCTATCATATTCGGAACCGGGAGTGGAAATTGTGCATGGGTAATGAAATTCCCAGTCGAAACAACAGGAGATATTGTATAAAACAAAGGGTTGCTAAGGTTGGTTACACTTATGGCTATATCCTGGGTATTGACACAGGGCTTATTGATATTGCCAGATAAATCCGTAATCACGACAAGCATTTCCATTCCGGCTGAAGTCGTATTGGCAAAACCGGTGAAAACCAAATGGTCATCGACTTGTTTTAACGAACCGTTCCCAAAGGAGTTAATATCAATACTAGAAATATTCGCGAACTGATACGTCTTTGCCCAATTCACATTCCCGGATAAATCGACTTTGTACATTAGAACTTCTCTGGGCGGCGCTCTCTTTAATCCCAGGATCACAAACCCACCATCGGAGTAGATGAGCTCACAACCCCAATCATTATTGCCTGGGAAATCATATTGTTTCAACCATTGCAGGTTTCCATCCAGGTCGGTCTTTTGAATGAAAACTTTTGTATTGGTTGTGCTGGAGCCTGCCGGATCCCCCAGGTATGCGGTATAGATCTCATCCGATTCAATGTGGATGCCGAATCCGTATAGCCTGGCATTGCTTGTTCCGGGTACATGGCCGAGCTTGGTCCATACGGGGTTGAAGGACGCTAAATCTAGTTTGGTAATGACATGACGCATATCAGCGGGTGAAAAACCATCCGTATACCGACCAACGCCATACAAGAAACCATTGTGCTCAGTGATTTGGGCCAATTGCTCCGATCCGCCAAAATTAAACTGTCTGACAGAGCCCGGAACCAGGGCGCCATTTGATCTTTGAATTTCGGCGATAGAAGCATCGTCATTACTCCCAACATCATTATGTGGATTGCTTGTGATCAGGAAATTTCCGCCCGGCCCCTTTTCCACGAGATCATAGAATTTGTTTCGGTTCCAGGGAGCGATATGCTGAAATTCACTTGTCCATAACACCTGGTGCGTGTTTGGATTATACCGGCAGACAAAAAGGTTGCCGCCAAAGGATTGGTCGTTTGTCACGCCCCCAAAAACCAGGTTTCCTTCCGAATCGGTGATCAACGTACTGACAACGTCTGCATCTCCAGGCACGACATCCAGTGTTCTGCTCCAGATGACTGCTCCCTGGAGATCCATTTTGACCAATAGCATGCTATCATCCTTGATCCCTCCAACATAAAACGCATCTCCTCCCGGGGTAGCGGAAAGGGTGTGCCCTAGTTCAGTCCCATTAATTGTGCCATATAGGGGCCCATATGCAGTCACACAATCTCCTTGCGCAGAGGTGTGCACCTGGTGCATGCATAATAAAACACCGAAGCAAATGGACTTCAGCAAGAGAGAATGTTTTTCTATGTGGTCATAATAAAGGTAATACAGACCGGCAATTTCCCCACCAGCTTTACTGTCGCAGATCCTCATCCGTTTATTCCAACAGTGTTACATCCCCATGTCGGATCAATTGACGTTGACCACATTGCCATATCAGGATATAGGCAAAAACACCTGGCTGAAATGGTTTGTTATTTCGATCGCTACCGTTCCAATGAACCGGCCATTTCGTTGTTTCATATACCATATCGCCAAACCGGTCAAAAACACCAAAGTATTCTATCTCCAGTTGCCGGTTGTTGGAAACATATAGTGTGAATACATCATTTATTCCGTCATTATTTGGAGAAAAAATATTGGGAATGTACACTGACTCTGCACTGACCACAATCTGGACAATGCTATCACACCCGGCAATATTTTGCAGGGAATCAACATATTCTCCCGCATCCAATTGCAATGTATTCCCCGGATCACACTCATTGAATTGATGTCCTGAAAAGCTGGATTCCAGAATCGCCAGCTCCAAATATCGTATGCTATCGCACCCTCCGGTTGATTGAAAAGTATCCTGGTACATACCCGCCATTTCGTGCCCTTCAAATGCTTCTCCCTCACACACAGAAACAGCATAAAACGCTTCCACGATGTCAACCACTTCAAGCTCGAGTATCCGGATACTGTCGCAGCCATTCTGACTTTGGAATGTATCGAGGTAAATCCCGGATTGTGAATATCCGTCAACGATCTGGCCGGTACAAACCTGTCTGAAGGTCTGTCCCTCCGCTGGTGGCAAAACGGTCAGGTTGAGAATTTGCAAGGTATCACACTCATCAAAAGCGGCTTGCAAGGTATCGGTATAGATTCCCGATTCATGCTGGCCCCAGAACATTTCACCGGAACAAATCACAGTATCAAAAGAAACCGTGGGTATTTCTACTTCTAATAAAAGCGTTCTGATGCTATCGCATCCCTGAACCGTCATTAAGGTGTCGGTATAAATCCCAGGTTGACTATAGCCCAAATACATCTGCCCGTTACAAATCGTAATTGATTCATTTGTATTGTATCGATTCCAGACCATTAATTCAAGTATGCGAATGCTATCACATCCTTTGGTGCTCACCCAATAATCCTGATAGGTTCCTGGGATTGTATACCCTTCGTACGATTCACCCTGACAGATAGCTGCACTCACCTGGTGCTCCAGTGTGTCTGTCTGTATGCATTCATCAAGTGGATAAATGGTTGTGACACGAATTGACGGTGATTTGACGCTGGCTGAAGAGGTAATCGAATTTTTACTTGGATTAATTGCATAAAAGGCTGGATTCGAAATCGTGCTAACGCTAATAGCTGCGTTTTGGGTACTTCCACAAGACGACATTAACTCTCCATCTTTGTCCAGGATAGCGATGATCATGTCCGATCCATTCCCGGGTATTGATCCATATCCGGACAAAACCAATTGGTTCCCAACTTGGGCGATCTGGTCGGTACCAAATTGTTGAACATCCATGTTCGTCATCATCGGTAAATTCAACGCTTTACCCCAAACAACGTCACCCGAAAAATCGATCTTGAACAGAATTATTTGATTCGGAGCCGACCTTTTCATCGTCAATACGGCCAGGCCACCATCAAATCGTATCATATCATATGCCCAATCATTACTGCCAGGAATATCATATTGCTTGACCCAGGAAACATTCCCATCAAGATCGGTACTTTGGATAAAGACTTTCGAATTGCTCAGACTGGTGCCACTGGGGTCACCCATATAAACGGAGTAAATCTGGTCATCTTCAATAACCATGTCGGCGCCATATAGTCGAGCTGAAGCGTTTGCGGGTATATGGCCCATCCGGGTCCATGTTGTATTATTTGTTGCGGTATTCACTTTTGTAATGGTGTGCCGCATCCGGGCTGTTGATCCGCCATCGGTGTACCGGCCCACCCCGTAGAAATAATTACCATGAAATTTCACACGAACCAGTGACTCAGAGCCCCCGAACCCAAATCTGATCGCGTTAGTGGATATAATATTCCCATTGGTCCGATTAATTTCAAAGAGCTCTGCATCATCATTACTGGTTGTACTACTGTGCGGGTTATGAACAATCAGGTAATTTGTGCCCGGACCCATTTCAAGAATCTCGTTGAAATACGTACGCGTCCATGTGCTGGGATATTCTTTAGCCCACAGTATGACATGGTTGATCGGATCATATTTACAGGCATAAATTGTACTGGAAGAACTGGGGTTTCCAGCCACACCTGCCAATACAATATTTCCTTCACTATCGATAGTAATGGTTCCACAGCTTTCGCTTCTGCCCGGTACAAGATCAAATGCTCTTGACCACAACACAAGACCCTTCAGGTCCAGGCATACGATGAGTGTGCTATCCTCCCGGGATCCTCCGACATAAAAGGTTGAACCATCTGCGGCAGCTGAAACAGATAATGCCCTTTCATCATCTACTGTTCCATAGACAGGTCCGGCTGATGTAATGCAGTCTGATTGTGCAGGTGCCATTGTCACTAAACAAACACCCATTAACAATAACCAGGCTTTCAGCTGCATCATGTTTCGCCTTTTTAATCGTTAAGCCAATCGTTGGAAATATTTTTATATCCGAACCAAATGAGCCATAAATACTTCATTTCCGTAAATAAATCGACAGCTGAATGTGCCCACAGCCCCCGAAAACCTGTTGGCATCCATTTCAATCTTATGTATTCCAGCGGTATAAAATGCGGTATTGCTATAGCATGAACGGCCAGAAGAATCAAAAATATCTATCCTAACCTCACCTGGTTCTGGAATGTTCATACTGATCGTTGTGGTCAAGTGAAATGGATTGGGTTGAATTGTACAAACCAGCGATCCGGGATGTGGATCGACCAATAAGCTTGGACCTTTGTCTATCAGCGCCAGTTCAGTTGCTTCACCCTCCTTATATACCTGAGCTGCCAAGCGCGAGGATGCGGAAAGTGCAATTTCAGGCAAACGTTTTGCCTTTGAAGCGTTCAGCGAAAACCTGAATAAAAGCTGCTCGGAAGAAACTGAAACAGCATGTGGAGAACTCCAACTGATATTCAGGACATTATCCGATCCCACATGATAATGAGTACTGCCCAGGGGAATCCCAAGACCCTCCAGGCTGTGAACATCAAAGTCGGTTAGGTCCAGTGCCATTTGAATGCCATAGAATTCAACGATCTCATTGAAATAGAATTCGACATGGTATTGACCATCCGAATCTTCCCTGAGTATGTAATAAAGCGGAATCAGAGTGTTGGGGCCTCGATTAACGATTTCCTGTTGATCATGTGGTTGAACGTCACCAGTCAAGTCACCGATCTTAACACCCAGAAAATCAGCTTGCGTGGAGTCAGTATTTAAAACCTCAAACGCATACAACTCATTAAACCGGCCAATATCATGATGATCCAGCGGTTGTGGCCAGACCCCAAAACGCCAACTGGTATTACCTGGCACCTCTTCCTGAATGCCCAATAATAATTTTCGGAGTTCAAGAATATCCTGCACATTGACGATGTCATCACCGTTAGCGTCTGCAGCGACGTATTGATCAAGTCTTACAAATGGCGTCTTCCCCAAAAGGTGCTTTTGAATGTTAAGCAAGTCCAACGTTGACACACCGTTATACCAATCATCATTTTTATATCCTTTAAGAAAACAGGGCTGCTTGCGGTCCAAATCACCGGCCCAATACAGGCCTGACTCATTCGTGGTGCGAATGATTGATTCTGTGAATTCCAATTTGCCCGAAATAAGAATACCTGCGCCCTCTACGGGTTCTCCGGAAATTGTTGCTATAGTACCCATGACCAACCCTGGAGATGGCAACGGCGTCCGGCATCCACCAAAAAATCTGATCTCATCGATATCCCATACAGAAACATCCGCACCATTATTCACCGGACAGTAGGGAAGCCATTCGACCCTGATAGTCGTCAACTCTGTAATCTCAAATGCGGGGTTACCAAAGAAATCAAAAGATTCAAGCGTCCAGTCCAGGTGAGTGACGTTAGTTCCATTGACAAAAATCTCTGTTCCATTTTTCAGGATCCGCAGTCCATAGAATTGAGGGTAGTCATTCGGACCTGTCGGACCACTGATCCAATTATACATCAATGGAGATCGCTCGAAAAATTCAAGACCGGTCAAAACAAAAATTGAATCCGTTGGTGGATTGATTGTTATTTCGACAACAAGCGAGGAAGGAGAACCCGGTGAATACGAGCATGAACTGATTGCTCCGATACACATGGCGGGAGAATCGCCAATACCCGGAGTACAGGAATGCTTGTTGTCCGGAGTTGGCTCGAGAAAAACTGTAGATGCGGATAGCTCAGCACAAATGACAGGGGATGGATATGAAGGGATAAACTCGGAAAAATCCATATGCGAACCATCAGACATAAACGATCGACAGTCATCCAGATTGAAATGCACAATGGGCTCGCAGCCAATGACGCTCAATTTCAATATTCGAATGCTATCACACCCGGCTACTGAAATAAGTGTGTCCATGTAGACACCATTTTGTGTATACCCTTCAAAATCATATCCGGCACAGATCGACACCTGGATTTCCTCAATCAGGGTATCGATAACGATACAGGCTGAATTTGCGCCTACCTGGGTTTGAATGGTTACAGGTGATCTGACAATGGTAGTGAATTGGTCTGCAAATACATTGGGCTCGACAGCATAGAATACCGGTGTTTGAACCGGGAGTACCTGAATATTGCCATCCTGGATCTCCATGCAGGGATACTCGGCATTGCCCAAAGAATCTACAATGACAATGACCATTTCCGATCCTTCACTCTGAGATTCTCCAAAGGCGGTAAAGACTAAATGATCTCCAGCCCGGATCAATTGATCAGCGCCATATTGATTGACATCCAGGTTGGTGAGTTGCGGGAAGGTGTAGGATTTAGACCATATCACATTTCCGGCGTAATCAATCTTTATCAAAACCAGGGCTTCCTGGGCTGATCGCTGTGCAGTTAATAATACGATCCCATCACCCGTATTGACCAACTCATGGCTCCAATCCGTGTTGCCAGGCAGATCATATTGATTGATCCATAACAATTGACCATCCAGATCTGATTTCTGAATATAAACCTCCGTATTGACTGTACTCGTACCATCTCCGTCGCCCAGATAAGTAGAGTAAATGGCATCGCCTTCTATTTCAAGGTCAATACCATATAGTCTCGCGCTCACATTTCCCGGGCGGTGTCCCAAAAAGGTCCATTCCGGAATAAATGTGGTGGGATCCATTTTAGTCAACGTGTGACGCATATCCGCGGCCAGCGGTCCATCACTGTATCGTCCGCAACCATAAATGGTGTTGTTGTGGAAAACGATTTTCTCCAGGTACTCAGAATTGCCTACATGAGCCAGTTTGATGCTACCGGGGACGATATCCCCATTTGTTCTATCGAGCTCAATGAAGTGAACGTCATTATTGGAAGCTACATCATCATGCGATGAACCCGTAATCACGTAATTCCCGTTTAGCCCTTTTTCAATAATATCATAAAACTTGGTTCGATTCCAGGGCGCTTGAAACTGATACTCTGTTGACCAAATAAATTGATCGGCCGCCGGATCATATTTAACTACAAAAATTGTCCCTCCAATTTCCTGGGTCCCTGAAATACCGCCAAACACAAGATGTCCGTCGGAATCGAGGATCATGGTACCCATAATATCTTGAACACCAGGCACAATGTCAAATGTCCTGGTCCATAAAATCTGACCACTGACATTCATTTTCATAATTACAACACTATCACCCTTGGTGCCACCTGTGTAAAACTCATTCGGATTATCAGATGGAGCTAACGCGAGTCCGCGCTCATTTCCCAACGGTGTACCATAGACCGGACCGTCTGCGCGAATACACGCATCCGGGATACATGAAACGACACTCAAGTAAAGGGTACGGATACTGTCGCATTGATTTATCGTTAAAAACGTATCCAGGTAAACACCTGACAATGTATATCCTTCATGCTCTTGTCCCGAACAGATTGTGGTTGAAATAGCGGTTTCTGTGATATCGGCCAAAATGCAGTCTTCCAGCGGTTCAATTGGAGCTGATTGAGATAAAACAGTCCTTGGTTCTTCTGAAACCGTGATTGGATTCGAGTTCGGGCTAACGGCATAAAAGGAAGGTGAAGTCACATTTGAAACGACCACATTGATATCTTGCACATCGAGACAGCCGGTATGATTTTCCCCGTTGCGATCCAATATGGCCAACAGTATGTCTTCTGTATTCGAAACAGTTCGACCATATCCGGTTATCACAATATTTTCTTCTGACGATACAAACTGGTTCGTACCAAATTGCTGAACATCAGCATTCTCCTCCACAGGAAAAGTTAATCCTTTGGCCCAAATCAATTGACCTGCAAAATCTGTTTTGAAAATGACCACCTGGTATGGAGAAAGACGGCAAATGGCGAGCACCAGCAGGCCGTCCGTTGTGTGTTGTAATTCATATCCCCAATCACTGCTACCCGGCAAGTCATAATTTTTTAACCATTGTAAATCGCCGTCAAGACTTGTTTTTTGAATATAAAGTCTGCTAGTATTCAGGTTGGTCCCGGAAGGATCTCCCATGTACAGGGAATATATCTCATCTTCAACTATCGACAAATCCACTCCATATAATCGGGCAATATCCCCACTGGGCACATGACCCATTTTAGTCCACACAGGGGTAAGTGTTGTCTGATCAATTTTCGTGATGGTATTCCGCATATTTCGAAATCCGGCACCTTCTGTGTATCGTCCTACGCTATAAAAAAAGCCATTATGCAATTCAATCTTGCTGAGTGACTCAGAAGATCCAAAATCTATTCGATCTGAGCCCGCCTGAACAATTGTACCATTTTTACGATCCAACTCTACGACTTCCGCATCATCATTGCTTCCAGGCGTATCGTGCGGGTTGTGAATCAATAAATAATTCCCGCCAGGTTCGATTTCATCTATGCTGTTGAAAAATGTTCTTGTGAAAGAAATAGGATATGCTAATGCCCACATGACTTCATCCGTGCCCGGATTATACTTTGCCGCATACGGCACACTGGAAACGTTTGGATCACCGGCAATTCCTCCCAGGATAATATTCCCATCAGTGTCAATATTAATGGTTCCCAAATCTTCGGGAAGTGATGGCACAATATCAAGCGAACGTGACCAGATAATTTTACCGTTCAAATCAAGCTCCATAAGCAAGGTTTGACCATCGGTGACTCCGCCAAGATAAAATCCAGTTTGATCCGGCTTTATCGCCAAAGAAGCGCCTCGTTCATCAAACGCTGATGAGCCATAAATTGAACCATAAGAAGTTATACATCCTTCTTGGGAGCGGCCAGGTTGTGTGAGAAGAATCGATAATACCAATAATATAACAATCCGGGAATAACACATTAGACAGAAAGCAGGTTGGTTAGTCCTTCAAATATAACCCCAAACCCCGTCCGGAAAAGCCTTTTGGCGGACCGATCAACAGATATTCTTCAATCGCGTACTACGCCTGGCCGCGCTCGATTTCCGATCGTTCCTTCGCTATCCCCGGCCCCATCACGCGGCAGCCGTCTTTGGTCACCAGTACATTGTCTTCGATCCGGATCCCGGTGAAATGGCGGTAGGGACCGAGCTTGTCGTATGCGATGAATTCAGCGTGCTTGTTTTCCGCTTGCCAGAGATCGATCAGCTCCGGGATAAAGTAAATGCCCGGCTCAACAGTCAATGTAAAACCCGGTTCCAGCTCACGCGCCAGCCGGAGATATGCGGTGCCAAACTGATCACTCCGCGTGACATCATTCCCGTACCCCACAAGATCTTCGCCCAGGCCTTCCATGTCATGCACATCCAGGCCGATCATGTGGCCCAATCCGTGCGGGAAAAACAAGGCATGCGCTCCCGCAGCCACGGCCTCATCGACATCACCCGTCATCAATCCGAGATCTTTCAGCCCCGAAGCGATGATCTTTGCAGCACCCAAGTGCACATCCTTATACTTCACACCTGGCTTGACGGCTTTGATCGAGTCATTCTCCGCTTTCAATACCAGGTCATAGATTTCCGCCTGCTGCCGGGAAAACGTCGGACTCACCGGATACGTGCGCGTGATATCACCGGCATAGCCCATGCGGTTTTCCGCGCCGATGTCGCACAACAACATGTCGCCATCTTTGAGTTGACGGTGATAATCATTATTGTGCAGCGTCTGCCCCTGGATCGTACAAATGGCCTGGTACGCCAAACGGCCCTGCTGCGCAAACGCGATGCCCTCCGAAATACCGCGCAGCTGCGCTTCATATTTTCCGGGGGCAACGGATTTTTTCAGTTGATGATGAATCGCAGCGGTGATGGTCAACGCTTCCTCCATTTGGGCGATCTCCTCGGGTTGCTTATAGCTCCGTTGCCCAATCACGGCCATGATCAATTCTTTGGATGCGCCGTTCCGGATCTCGTCCGGTGTTTTATCCAGCAGGTTAGCCATGAAAAAGATCCGGTCGGCATGATAGGGCGGCAAATAATGCACTGGCTTGCCGGACAACCATGCTTTCAATTGGGCTGACGGCAATGTGTCTTCCGCACCGATCAGGTTTGCGCGTTCGCGAATGCCGGGCTGTGGGCCCAGCCAGACGATATCCTCCATGCTGAGATCATCACCGACGAGAATGGATTTTCCGTTGTCCGCATCGATGATCCCGCATAACCCGGGTTGAGCTAGGCCAAAATAGTACAGGAAGTGACTATCCTGGCGAAACGGAAAGGTATTGGCTTTGTAATTGATCGGTTGTTCAGCCGCAGCGGGAAAATACAGCACTCCCTGGCCCATGGCTTTCATCAGCGCTTCCCGGCGCTGGGTATATATCCTGGCATCAAACAAATTCATGGGCCTCAAGATAGGGAATCACTCGGCGTCATCCTCTAACGTACGCACTTCAGGCGCTGCCTTGACCTTGCGTTTGTAGACGAAAACGATATTGGTCGATTCCAGCTCATGATTGACAATGGAGCCGCCAAAGAGCACCCTGCTTTCACCACCTTCAAATGATTCGGCAAGACCCACGATGCGATAATTTTCATCCAGCCAGGCGCGGATTTCCTTCCAGAATTGAAGTTGTTCATATCCCTTGGTCCAGGAACCGGACACCACATTCCAGACTAAAAACCTGGGGCTGCAAGCTTTCAGTTCTTCAATATATTCCTGCTGCAATGGCGGCGATATCTCCGGATGGATCAACATGGAATAGGTCATTATATGCCGGGTACAACTGGGACATTCCGCAGCCACTAAAAACTCCGGTTCCGATCCCAATACCCCGATTTCCTCTCCTTCAGCTAAATCCTGTTTTAAAAATTTAGCGATCTCTTCGAGCTCGGGAAACATGTTGTTCCCGTAATTTTCAAAATGGATCTTTTTATAATCCGGTTGAAAGAAATAATCCTTCCGGCCCAGCACCGGCCATACTAATAAACCCGCAATCACAGCAGTGCCCGCGACAGGTCCCCAATAATTGCCGAGCTTGTTCGATGCCCAATGCACTGCCACGGCTGCACATATCGCCAGCGCGGGAATCATCAACACGAAATAGTGTTTGTAATACGCCGTGCCCACGGCCACGCTTAACGCGGCGAGTAAAAAGTAGAGCAACCCAAACCAGTTGCGGCCTTTTTTGAAACCCGAAAAAAATAATAGCGGCAAGCCGGCCAGACCCAGGATCCAAATGGGTTCGAATTTTGTCAGTACGGCCGGCAAAATATTTCCCAACATTTCATACCACGGCAGCAGATACGCCCCGGACAACACAAGGGGATGGGAAACCGTCCAGGTATAAAACACATCGAAGCGTCCCACCGCCAGAAAATAGCCGCAAATCGCGGCTACCGGCAGGAATCCGCCCACGCCTAACGCGAGCCATTCACGGATCGGTAATTTCTGGTCTTTTGCCTTGTTCCATACTGTCCGCAACGGCCACCACAGGCCGGCAAGCAACAACCCGAAAATCGCGCTTTGCTGTTTGACCGTCACCGCCAGGCCAATGGAAAGTCCGGCAGCGAAAAACCACCACCATTTCCGGCTGTCAATTCCTTTCCAGTATAACCAGAATCCCCACAACACAAATGGCGTCAATAACTGGGTAGCATGCGCGGCAAATCCCTGCATATTGGTGCTCAGGGTCATCACCAGAAAAATAGCGGTCGACCAGGCGGCAATGGACGTCGTATATAATTTTCTGACCAACAGAAAAAGTGCGATTGCCGAGAGGGCATTCATGGCGATCAGGCTCGTATGCACACCCTCAGGATTGTACCCGAATACAGAGGTAAATGCCGCGTAGATCCAGTACAAGCCCGGGAGTTTGCTATCGACCATATCGACATACAACTGCTTGCCCTTGAGCATCCAGTGCCCGATATACGCGAAGCTCCCTTCATCCCGCTCCAGCGGAATCGCGAGCAGTTTAAGCCGGGCATTGATAAACACGCCCAGGCTCACCAGCATCAGGAGGGAAAGGGATATCAGCGCCGGAAAAGAAAGGCGTTTTGTCTTCCTGGCCGGTTTATCCGGCCGGGTATGCCGCCTGTGGCGTTTGTCTGACGGTGTATGCGTCATCAGGGGAAGTTAAAACTGGTTGTGAGACCACTCATCCATTCGTTACGGACGGGTGCGCTTGTATTTTTTCCACAGCGTCTGGAAATGTTTGGCCATGCTTTTGGCGCTTTCCGGTTTGAACTGGATCACTTCATCGCTATCGTCGAGAGCGGGGGCAGCGACTGCGATACAGGTTGTGGACGCGTCATAGATCGCGATCTCCGGGATAAACGGATTAAAGTCGGAAGGCGGCAGAAAGAGGAAATTGACCGCGATCTCATTTTCGGTGACGTTGAACAGTTTCTTGTACCGGTCTACATTCTTCCGGACCTGCTCTGTCGCGGGTACGATATACTTGTACTTGGTACTTTCGCCGAGATTGACACTCACCAGCTCGGAAAAGGCTCTGTGCTCAGTATCGTAATGCAGGGTCGGGCTGATCACCCATACCTCTTTGGCTTTATTCTCCAGCTTGATCAGTTGCTTCAGGGTCATGTGGGAAATTTTCCCAAAAGTACACATTCACCCTGCGATGCACAAAAGACCTGTGGTGGATCAGGTGGCTTTAGTAGAGCGTGAAAATCCGGGCGATGTTGAAGCCGAAATGGATGTCGCCTTCTCCCCATTCACCTACGGTCTCCGCGATGAATCCCTTTTCGATCATCGACGTGCTGTTGGTAAAATGAAGCTGGAAGACATGGCCGCCGGTCTCGATGTCAAAGCCGAGGCTCAGTGAGTTTTTATATTGATCGGCCAGTTGATCGGGCAGCACATACACATACTCCGCGTTGAGGGAGACTCTTTTCCCCAGTTTGATCCGCGCTCCGGCGCCAAGGGCCAGGACATCATTCTTTTCCGCCGTGGTGGCCACCAGGTTTCGATGCACGAGCGTGGGGGAAAGTTGCAGGCTGAATCCGTTCGAGATCTTGCGGCCGAGGATCATCTGGAAGGTATAGGCCAGTTTATTGCTGAAATAGTTTTCCCGGTCCGGGTCGGACGGCCGGATCGTTTTGATCGCCATCGACGACATCAGGGCTACGGTGAATGGAAAGTTCTTCGCACCTGTGGTTTGCCGAAGGAGTTTGAATTTGATAAATCCATCGTAGGTTTTTTCAAAACTGCTTCGACCCACGCCCACCATCAGCCGGTCGGTGATCCCCCAATCGCCGCCAATACGGATCGTGGATTGATCGAGACCGAATAATTCATACGCGCCACTATTGAGGAATCCAAACCGGTGCGAGATCTTGATGTCCAGGTCCCCTCCGGGTGTATTCTCCAGGGAATGCAGATTAATGACCCGGTTCGTTTTGAAACTCGCCTGAACCACTTCGGTGGTTTCCTCTTCACCCAGGAGGGAGAGCAGGTCATCCTGGGCAGCGATCGTCATCGCGGTGAGGAGAAACGAAAAACACAGGAGTAGTGATTTGAATTTCATGAGTCGAGGTTTGAACGAGAAACGAATTTAGAGAAAAGAAAAACCTCTAGGCGGGGTGAAGCGCGTAGAGGTTTTATGCTGTACAACACAACGGTCATTGTGATCTGTCGAATTTTTGGTAATCCGCCGAAACCGTCACTTCCACCACCTTCGCGATATTGTCAGCCACCACTTTCGGGATCTGGATCTTGTAGTCTTCCACTTTCACATTAAACTTGCCGGAAGCGGATATCGATTCTCCTTTAACTTTGAGCTTGCCTTCTACCATGACCGGTTGGGTCACGCCATGCATCTCCAGGTTGCCGCTGGCCTTGACAGTATATTCGCCGTCTTTTGAAAAATTGACCTGGCTGAGGTTATCGATCCTTCCTTTGAAAACCGCTTTGGGATATTTATCACTCTCCATGTAGTTTTCATTGAAGTGCTCTTGCATGAGGGCTTTTTCAAACTGAAAACCCTTGATCAGGACTGCCCATTCAAAATTGCCTGTAGTTGCATCCAGCACGGTGCTGGCGGTGGTATTATGCGCTTCGATCTTCTCGAGCGGTGCATCGGAATAAAAGGTGATTTTTCCGGATTTGGAAAAATATTTCTGTCCCATTACCGACATGCACATTAACATCAACATGGCGCTCAATGCATACTTCATGTGTCTCTTTTTTTATGATTAAAAAATGTTCTTCAATAAATCGCCGGCCACTTATTCAACAAGCGTCGCCCGCACCAGGATCACGTCGGATAAATAGCCGCTGCATTCCCCTTTGATCGTGACCTGTTCACCGGCCAGTGATTCAAGCCCTTCATGGTCGTGTTCCATTTCGCAGATAACCATAGCCATCGGGCTGTCAGCAAACAGCAGGACTTTGGCTGGCGTTTCATCCGGATTGACCGCGGCGACCGTACCGGTGACGGCTACGATCTTGCCCAGGTATTTTTCATTGGCGGTCGTTTCATCCTGTTCATATTCGGCCAGCAGTTGTGTCGCGTTGACCTCCACATCGGCTTTTTTGTTGGCCAGGCTTGGCACGCCCTTGTTGTAGAAATAAAATCCGATTGCTGCAGCAATGCCACCCAGGAGGAGTAAAATGAGCAGGACTTTTTTCATGGTTGTCCGGTTTATGCTGAAACCCGCATGATGCCTGGTTCCAGATTAATTATTGGGTGCGCCGTCGACGATCCATTGTTCGATCTTCGAGATATCGCAGGCGCTCAGTTTCGCTGCATCTTGTGGCATCGCTGAAAATCCGGGCAGATGATTGATAGAGCCCATGAGTTTTCCATTGTTCACATACACCAGGAGATTGGCATGGCCTTCAAGTGAAATGCCCGACACGCCGATATTGGCATTGCTGTGACAGGTATAGCAATTCCGCTCCATGATGGGCAGGATATTGGCCACATAGGACATATTATCCGTCACACATTGGCCGGACGGATACAATTCCTCTTCGTTATCATAATAACAGGCGGTCATGCCAAGTATCATCACCAGGCAAAACGTCATCAGTGATCGGCTCAAAATACGGTGCTCCATGTCGGATCCAGTTGGGTTCAAAATGGCTGCAAAGGTATTCAACGAATTAATTTCAGAGGGAGGGAAGCCGGATACAGGCTGGCAAGGCCATCAGACACAAAGGTAACGACTCAGACCGGCAAAAGTTGGCTTCCGGAAGGCAATTGATGTGTTAATCTTACCTTTTCAGCCGATATATGTCCACGCCGATCAACCTTTCCGAGCGCACATTGGCCATCCAGCGGCTGACCGCATTATGGGCACTGAATGAATGTGGCCTGGGCGGGATCCTGCACGCGTTCAATTCGCCGTTTACCGGTCTGCTGGTGGGCAGCATTGCCATGGTCTGCATTGCGATGATCTGCTCGCTCACATCCAACAAATGGAGCACCATCATGACCTCATTAATGATCGTATTGGTTGTGAAAGCGCTGGTAAGCCCGCATTCTTCGCCTACTGCCTATATCGCGGTGGTCTTCCAGGCGATCACCGGCGCGATGATCTACCGGTTTATTCCGCATCTGCTCGTGGCGTCCTTGCTGTTTTTCACCCTGGGCCTGGTGGAATCCGCGGCCCAACGGCTCATTACCCTGACTGTCCTGTATGGGAACACGCTTTGGGAAGCGATTGATATCTGGGGGCAGTGGATCGTGGATCGCTGGCGGATCGTGCTTCCGTTTTCCTCCTCGGCCATTGTGATCTTCGCTTATGGTATGCTGCATGTCATCGTGGGGTTGCTTATGGGTGGATATTGTTTTAAAATTATCCGGTCTGTGCATTCACTTTGGGGTGATCCCCGCTATCGGCTGGTGCTGTCGGATGAAGAGCGAAAGGAATTTGTGCCCGGACGAAAGGGCAAGAAACGGAAGCACAGAAAATGGATCCTGCTGGCCATCCTGGTGATGGTGATCATCCTTGCCTATTCCGGTCTCGGTGGAGAAAACTCACATTTGGAAAAAGCCTTACTGGCCGTGGTGCGCGCGGCGGTGATCCTGACGTTGTGGTTTGTGTTCATCGCGCCGGTTGTCATTCGATGGCTGAAACGATTTTTAATGAAACGTCGTCAGCAACTGGCGCGGGAAGTGGAGCAGACGATGGATATGTTTCCGCGACTATTGTTTATCCTGGACAAGGCGCGGAAGGAAACGCGCGACAAGAAATGGTTTCCGCGCTGGCACGCGTTTGTGTCGCTCTCACTGCTCTATATTCTTCAATTCCGCATTCAATATGATCAGGATACTTACGGGGCCGGTGCGTAGCGGAAAGACGACCGCGCTGATGAACTGGTCTGCAGGTCGTTCAGGGATCGGTGGTGTGCTGACGCCGGATGTGGATGGTCTGCGGATGTTGTTTAATGTGAAAGATCGCACCCGTTTTTCATGGCAAAAGGAAGCGGCTACATCGGATGATGATGTGCGGATCGGGCGGTTTGTTTTTGATCAAAATGGATTTGATGCTGCGGTTCGATGGTTGGATGGGCATCTGAATGATCCTTCCATTCATACCATTATTCTCGATGAGATTGGGCCACTGGAGTTGCAGGGTAAAGGCTGGGCGCCGTGGCTGGAGGAAGCGCTGCGCGCTTTGAATCAGAAGGATCTAATTGTTGTCGTGCGACAGCAGCTGGTGGAGGAGGTGGTGAAGCGTTTCATGCTGGAGGATTATGGGGTTTGTGGGAAGGAGGATTTTCTGATTTAATGCTAAATCGGCATTCGTGTTCGCCCCTTGAATTGTTGCACAATTCTTTCCCCTAAAGGGGAACACTGCCGGTTACGGATAGCATCGTTGTGTAGGATGGTGGGCGTCTCCTTTAGGCGGTGTATCGAAGGGGGAGAATATTCTCCTCCCCTGGG
>AERA01023906.1_pt1 | contig 19809 bp, 14 predicted proteins | sample 267968 | NCBI WGS metagenome assembly AERA01 (sample SAMN02954363, study PRJNA61401) | activated sludge metagenome | biome: terrestrial; feature: wastewater treatment plant; material: activated biomass; isolation source: activated biomass of an industrial wastewater treatment plant | reverse complement strand
TGGAAATCCACCCACCTCAAGTGGGGACAAAAAGCCCCGGATTTTCTAATGGAAATCCACCCCCCTCAAGTGGGGACAAAAACCCTGGTCTTGACCTCTATATCCCCTGAAGGGGACTTGCCTCCTGAAGGAGGCTTTCAGGCCGGTCAGAATTCCAGTTCAAGGCCGTTGGAAAAAGAATAGATGCTTTTCGGGACACCGTTTGGCGGCACTTCATCAAAGGCGTAGCGGAAGGATGCCGACAGGTTGAGTTTTTTGGTGATCGCCAGGATCAGTGTGGTTTCATTGCTGATCCGGTAGTCGCCGAAATCGGTGAACAGGGGTTGGGCGTAAATCGTGCTCACAAAACTGACTGACTCTTCCGGTAGCAAGGAAAAACTGAAATAGCTGCTCATGCGGTGGTCGTACAAGATCCTGTCCGGATCCTGGATATCCTCTATCTCATACATATAGGCGATCCCGAAATAAAACTTGGCATGCTCGTATTGGGTGAGCTTGATCCGCGGGCCGGAGCCCAACAAGTATCGTCGGTTGATTTTTGTGAGTGAGTTGTATTGGGCCTGAACGAAAAACTCCCAGCGGAGTGCATCATTGACCTTGGTATTGAATCGCAGGTGCCCGAAACCATTATTGGCAAACCGGTCCCCATCCGCACTGATAAGGCTGAACTCCGTAATCAGAAGCCAGAGATCCCTGGACGACTTTGACTTGTATTCCAGCAGGGTGTTTGACGCCAGGGCAATGATCGATTTCGTATTCTTTTGCCCGGAAAAGGTGATCGCTGCGGATCCAAACCATCCCGTCGTATCCGTAGCAATCCGCTGCCGCTCAATATTGACGATCTGGGCCTGGGCCAGCCCGAAAAGGAACAGGAAACAGCACAGCAATAGTGCCCGACGAAGAAAGAACCGGTCCATGGGGTGGGTATTGCAAAATCTGTACCTATTCTTCAGACAGTAAGACAGTAAGACCTGGCAGGTATTTTATTCTTTAGGTGGGGAAGTGTGTAAGAGTATAAAGAGTTTAAAAGAGTTTAAAGAGTTGAAAGAGTTGAAAGAGTTGAAATAATAGGGGTTTCATGTCTGCGTGGATCAGCGTGATCTGCGAGAAATAATGGAAGGGTGGAAGAAGAAAAATAATGATGAGGAATAGAAGAGTAAAGAAGAGGACCTTTATCAACTGCCAGCTGCCGTTAGGTGGTTGTCAACCCCATTCTGCCTTTCTGCCTTTCCGCCTTTCTTCCTGCTTTTGCTATCGCTTGATCGCCTGCTCATACACCTCAATCCATTCCTGGGGTGTGATCTTGGTACACAGTTCACCGATCAATTGCAGAGGAACGTCTTCCGGTTTTTTAAAGCGGATGCAGCACTTCCCCATGTCCAGTTTTTTATCGGAATGTTTGGGCCATTCTTTTTGAAACCATTTGAGTAGCGGGCCTTCGTAGAGGCCCATGTGGTAGAGTGAAATATAGTTTTTCTGGGAGGCCAGGGACATAAAGGGAAGGGGCTGTTTGGGGTCGCAGTGATACCCATCCGGATAGAGGGAATGCGGCACACAATAGCCCAGCATCCCATAACTCATGCCTTCCTTGAACCCTTTGGGCAGATTCTTCCTGATCACTTTTCGTATTTCCGAGATGATCTTTCTGCGCTCTTCAGGCAGTTCGGCAATGTATTCTTCTGGCGCTGCGGCTTTTGATTGCATGATTACAGATTTGACGACTTAAAACTAACAGATGAAAGCCTTTCCTCCGCTCAAGTTCGATCACAAACACAAAACAATAGAAGAAGAACATCAATCGGACTGCAGAATGATCTGCCGGGAGATCTTCAAATGGAACGTTTTGGTCCAAAGCCTGCTCCAATCAACTATACCGGATTCGGTTTCCAACCCCAGTTGAAATCCCTTGACTCTTCCCTTTGGGGTTCAATCTTGTTCTGTCACCCCATTTCTGATCTGTTCGGTGTAGCTTTATCTGTTAAAAACCCCAATTTATGGGAGATGGCGATTGATCAAATTCCCGTCACTTGCACGTTTGTATTTCAATGTTGAATGAAGACCCGTCAGGAATATAGCCGGCAATTGGCCGCGATTCTGTTCAGCGATATCGCCGGGTATTCCGCCATGATGCAAGCAGACGAAGCTATGGCCCTGGACATTGTGCGGCGGTTTGAGCAGGTCTTGCAGCGCACTGTTCCGGAACATGAGGGTGAGGTGTACCAGTTTTCGGGCGACGGGTGTCTTTGCATCTTCCCCAGCGCAACACATGCGGTTCAGTGCGCGTATGCCATGCAACAGCAATGGTTGAATGAACCACCCGGGGTGCCCGTAAAATGTGGCATTCACGTGGGTGAGATCTACACGGAAGGCGGCAAGATCTATGGTGATGCGGTCAATGTGACCTCCCGCATTGATTCCATTGCGCAGAGCGGCACCATTCTCTTTTCCAAAGAGGTCTTTGAAAAAATCCGTAACCACGCTTTATTACAAGCGGCCTTGTTGGGGTCCTACCATTTTAAAAACATCACAGAGCCACTCACGGTATATTATCTCATTAACGAGGGTGTTCAAAAACCGGATCCCAAAACCATTGAAGGCAAATTAAAAGCGACTGAAAAACCCGGACGGTCGCGCTGGACAATTGCTGCAGTACTGCTCGGCATTCTCCTGGTGATCGGGTATTTTGTTTTCCGGGAAAAATGGTTTGCCAATACTTCGGCAGAAAGCATTTCGTCGATTGCCGTTTTGCCCTTTAAAAACCTGACCACCGGAGAGGATGAAGATCTGCTCAGTATTGGTCTGGCGGAAGACATTCTCACCCAGCTGGCCCAGATCCGGGACCTTCGGGTCATTTCTTCTTCGTCGTGTTTTCAATACAAGGATTCCGAAAAACCGATTCGCACGATTGCGCGTGAGCTCGGGGTGTCCAATATCATCGAAGGGAGTGTTCGACTGGTGGAAAATGATTTGCGGGTTTCCATCAAACTCACTGACGGTCGCACGGATGAATTGATCTGGGCGGAAGAATTTGACCGGGATTTTGACGATGTCCTGAACCTGCAGCGGGAGGTTGCCATGGCTGTATCCAACAAATTAAAAGTGGCGCTGACGCCGGATGTGCAGATGCGATTGTCAGATAAAGTCAATGTCAATCCTGAGGCTTATATGCTCTATCGACGCGGACGTGAAGCATTGCACCGGACCAGTGGCACGAAACAGGATGTAGAAAAAGCCATGCAATACTTCGAACAGGCGATTGGAAAAGACAGTCTTTTTGCCAATGCGTGGGCCGGACTTGCTGACGCCTGGATGGAAAGCATTTTCTGGCATCGCCAGGATCCATTGACCATTCAGCCCAAGATCCAGTATGCGGCCATGAAAGCCCTGGAAATCGATCCGATGCAGGGTGAAGCGTATAGCACACTCGGGTCACTGGCCTACGAACAAAAAGCGTTTGCGGAAAGTGAATATTTTTTGCGCAAAGCGGTCGAATACAATCCCAATTCGTCCTTTGCCTACGAGCGCCTGGCCTGGCTGGCCATGATGCAACATGAGGATGAAGAGTGCATTGATTATTTGCTTCGCAGTATTGAACTCAATCCGAATTCCACGCGGTTCCAGGGCGCACTGGGGAATGCATACGCAGGCTTGCGCCAATATCCCGAAGGCATAAAAGCCATGGAACGATTCCTTGTCGCTGAACCCACTGATAATTTTCTGTTATGGGCTTGCGGATATCTGCACTTCCTAAAGGGCGATTATGCCAGGACGATTGAACTGCTGAATAAGCGATCCATTGGCCGTCAATCCAATTGGGTACTTGGGTATGCCTATGCAAAAACCGGTCGGCGTGATCTTGCTGAACAAATTCTGGAGCACAACCTCGAACGGGACAAGACCGAGGCCATTCCGCAGTATATGATTGCGGTGCAGATGATGGGCCTTGGCCGCAAGGAAGATGCGATAGATTATCTTGAACGCGCGTTAACCAGTTTCGGCGAAAATTATTTCATCTCTGTTCTTGAAACCGATCCGATCTTCAGGGAGCTCGCCGCTCATCCCCGTTTTCAGCGCATCCTGGATGAAAAACAACGTATTTACAAACTGTAACGGGATTACGCTTCACTTGCCGTCCTCGCCGAGCAACTCTTTCCAGTTAAACCGCTTGAGGGATTCCAGCGTCAGGATCGCAGCCAGGCTGAACAGGAATGCGGCCATTGTACAGGCGATGACGATAATGGATCGTTTGGGTCGATGTTTCCGTAACGGCACTTCGGCGGATTCGATCAGGTGCAGGGCAGGTACGTTGAGATCGACGGCCGCTCTGTACAACTTGATCTTTTCCAGGTCATGCCCGATCTGTTCATACGAACGCAGATACCTGGATTCCAGCATTTCGACTTTTCCTTTCGCGGAATTGAAATTATTCAGGTTGTATTTGGATTGGGAGTTGGAGTCTGTCAGCATACCGAGTTCGCGTTCCATGCCGGTTATGCGTGCCTGGAGGATCTTGACCGAATCGATGAGTTTGCCGGAGGTCGCGACTTTTCGAAGCGATTCGAGCGATGCTTTTTCCCGTTCGAGGGAATTGGTGATACTGGTCACCCGGCCGGCCAGGATCTCGGTCTGGCCCACCGGATCATAAATGCCGGATTGCCTGCGGTAATAGACCAGGCTGTCTTCCGTCTTTTTCAGGATGACTTCCTTGTTCTCAATGGCTTTCGTATAGGATTCCGCCAGGGCGATCTGGCTGCTTTTAATGATGCCCTGCACCCGGTCATCGATCGCCTCCCGAGCCACATTGGTCATATCGGCGGCCCGCTGCGGGTCCTTATCCTCGATCGTCAGTTCGAGGGCGTCCTGTTTGGTGAGCAGGATATTATAATTCTCCCGGAAAGCCTTCCGCATCTTGTATCGGGCCCGTGAATTTCCCGGCTTGATGTCATACACCGTCCACAAATCAAAGGAGTCAATCAGGTGATCGATAATGTCATTGGAGTTGGCTACGGTCAGGATCCTGTCAATGTCTTCCCCGCTGCCGTAGTAATACATCTCGCTTGTCCCTCCGCCAAAGATCTTTTCCGGCTTGAACAGGTCCTGGCTGGCCGCGTAGAAGACAGTTCGCCCCTGGTAATAGTTTTTCATGAGCAGGGACAGGGCGCAGGACAGGACAAAAACGCCCGCGGTGATATAGAGGATCCGTTTCCGCCAGGGATAGAGTACGCCCACGATGGGGATCAGGCTGTCCTTTGCTGTTGTCATCAGTTCTGGCCGCTTATTCTGCGGGCGCGTAAAAGTAAGAAGAAATGGGGATGGGGCTCAGGGCCCGGGATGCTCGTGAACGTCGTGTGGCAAACCGGGTTTGGTTTTCCAGATCGAGAACAGGATTGACCCCGCGATGCACACCAGGATGACCCCCAATGAAATGAGCACCTGGGTCTGCTTGCCGATCCAGAGATTGAGCCAATGCTCGGTCAACATTTTTACGCCTATGAAGATCAACACCACCGAAATGCCTTGCTGCAGGTAATCAAATTTGGAGACCGCGCTTCGCAAAAGAAAAAACAGGGCTCTCAGGCCCAGTACAGCAAAAATATTGGAGGTATAGATCACCATTTTATCCAGCGAGATCCCCATCACCGCCGGGATGGAATCCACCGCGAAGACCAGGTCCGTAGCGCCGAGCATGACGACAACCACAAACAAGGTGGTATAAACCCGTTTTCCCTGGCGCACCAGCGTGAATTTTCCATTGCCATCATTGCCGATCAGGGGCAATGCTTTTTTCATGAACTGAAAGACCTTTGACTTCCGGGGATTGAATTCATGCTCTTCCGTCGCGACAAACATTTTATACCCGGTGTACACCAGGAACACGCCAAAAACATACAGGATCCAGTGAAAGCGCTCCACCAGGGCCACCCCGACCGTAATGAACAGGACGCGAAGGATGATCGCGATCAGGATCCCGTATAGCAGGACCCTGGGAATGAACTGCTCCCGAACGCCAAATGCGGAGAAGATGATGATAAAGACAAATATGTTATCGATGCTGAGCCCCTTCTCCATCACATAGGCGCTGAGGTATTCGAGCGCGATGATCCGGCCGTTTTCAAACCACATGAAGCCAAAAAAGGCCAGCCCCAGCCCGACCCAGAAGACCGACTGCCACATCGCCTGCCGGAGAGTGATCGCCTTGTTTTTCCGGCTGATCAGCCCCAGGTCGAAAATCAGGGCCAGGACCAGGAGGATGCAAAAAATGAAATAGGTGACTTGTACGTGGGTCATGGATGGAAAAAGGTTGGGCAAAGATATCGGGGTGTGCAATACCAGCGGGAATAATTTCACGCTCAGGAAAGAAGTGAAAGCAGGATCGGGGGATAAAAACTTTTTGGCCTGAAAGTTTGTTTACCCGTTGATTTTCAGAACTTTGGGGGGTATAGTTCCCAATTACACCGAAAGCCGGGCCGGAGGTTCTGGCCACAGACTTGACATGAACCCCAAAATCACCCTAATTTGGATTTTCGTCCGTCAAACCACTAACCTGCCAGGGAATCATTGACCTTTACCTGCTGTTTTACACCATCATCCTGAACGATCTGCATGGAGACCCAAAGTCATTATCATCATCTCATTGAAAAACTGGATGCGTTTATCCGGAAATACTACGTCAATCAATTGATCCGTGGAGCGCTGATCACGACCGGTCTCGTGTTGGCTTTATTCCTGATCTACAATTTGCTTGAGCATCAGTTTTATTTCTCCGGCAATGTCAGACTGGTGCTGTTGCTCTCTTTTATCGGGGTGTCAGCTGTATCATTAGGTGTGTTGGTGTTGAAACCCCTGGCGCAGTATTTTCATCTGGGCAAAGTCATCAGCCATGACCAGGCAGCGATGATCATCGGTCGCCATTTCCAGCCGGTGGAGGATAAACTGCTCAACGTTCTTCAACTCAAACGCCAGGCCGATCAATACGGCGAGAGCACCGAATTGTTGATGGCCGGTATCGAACAAAAAACACGGGAGATTGAGATCGTCCCGTTCAAAAACGCGATTGATCTGACCCGCAACCGGAAATATCTGCGGTACGCGCTACCGCCGTTTTTGCTGTTGCTGGCCATTCTTTTTGTCGATGCCACGATCATCCGGAACAGCACCTATCGCCTGATCCATACCCAACAGGTATTTGAAAAAGAGGCGCCCTTCCGGTTTGTCCTGGATCAGCCGCAAGATTTTTCGGTGATCCAGTACGACGACTTCACGCTTGAATTGCAGACCGAGGGTTCAATGGTCCCGGCTGAGGTATTTATCGAGATCGACAACTATTCCTACCGGATGCGGAAGGAAAAGGCTGCAGCTTTCTCCTACACCTTCAAAAACGTACAGAACGATACCCGTTTTCGTGTGTTTGCCGGTCCGGTTTCTTCACCGGAGATGGAATTGGCAGTCATTCGGAAGCCGGGCATTGCGGAGTTTGACATTGATCTCGACTATCCTGCCTATACCGGGCGTCGGGATGAGGTGTTGAGTAACATTGGCGACCTGGTAGTGCCCGAAGGCACTGCCCTGACCTGGGATATCATGGCGCTACACACCGCATCCCTGGGGGTGAAATTCGAAGGGCAGCCGACTTCGCGTGAGGCGGAGCGCCGGAGTGAAGACCGGTTTGTGTTGAAATCAAAAGCGTTGGAAAACGGACGATATACGCTGTATCTCCACCATGAGTTGCTTCCACTGCCCGACAGTGTCCAGTACAGCATTCGTGTCATTCCCGACCGGTATCCGGGCATCCGTGTGGAATCATTTACCGATAGCCTTGATCAGAAGCTGATCTATTTTGCCGGCAGCACCGACGATGATTATGGTATTCGCTCTCTTCATTTCCAATACGAAGTGATGGATGCGCAGGGCCAGATCATTCGGAAAGAAACGGAAGGCCTGGATGTCCCGCACCCGACACAATTCAGTTACACGCATGCCTTTGACCTGGAAACCATTGGCCTCAAGGCCGGTGAGCAGGTGCAGTATTATTTTGAAGTGCATGACAATGACGGCATCCATGGCAGCAAGGCCAGCCGAACGCCCGTGATGCAATTCCGTAAACCGACCGCCGAGGAATACAATCAAAAAGAAAACAAGAATAACGCCGACATCCAGTTCAACCTGGAAAAGTCGATGAAAGAAACCCGCGAGCTCCAACAGGATATGAAGCGCCTGCGCGAGAAACTGATGCAGGAAAAGAAAGCAGAATGGCAGGATAAAAAAGAAATCGAAAAACTGCTGGAACGTCATCAAAACCTGCAAGAGCAGATGCAGGATGCGATGGAGAAATTTCAAGAGAATATTCAAAATCAGCAGGAGCATACCCAACCATCCGAACAGTTGATGGAAAAGCAGGAACAGTTGCAAAAACTCTTTGATGAACTCATGAGCGAGGAAATGAAAGAGCTCATGAAGAAAATGGAAGAGCTGATGCAGCAACTGGAAAAAGAAGGCGCCATCGACATGATGGAAGAGTTTGAAATGAACGACCAGGAACTCGAAAAAGAACTGGATCGCATGCTCGAGCTCTTCAAGCAACTGGAGGTGGAGGCAGAAATGGAACAGGCTATTGAAAAACTCCAGGAGATGGCGGAGGAACAGGAACAGTTGAGCAAGGAAACTGAACAGCAGGAAAAATCAAATGACGAGTTGGAAGCTGACCAGGAAAAGTTGAACGAGGAATTTGATTCCCTGCAGCAGGACATCAAGGAAACGATGAAGAAAAATGAAGAGCTGGAGCGTCCGAAAGACATGGAAGGTGCGGAGGAGCAGATGGAGAAGATCGACCAGGACATGGAAAACAGCGAGCAGCAGCTCGAGCAGGATCAGCCTAAGAACGCGTCCAAGTCTCAGAAGAATGCCGCCCAGCGAATGCGTGATATGGCCAACCAGATGCAACAGCAGATGCAATCCAGCCAGCAGGAACAAATGCAGGAAGACATGGCCATGCTCCGCCAGTTGCTGGAAAACCTGGTGACGCTATCCTTTGACCAGGAAGAGCTGATCGATGATATTGCCGTCACCGAGGTCACCACGCCGAGATATGTAAACCTGGTGCAGGACCAGTTTCGCATTCAACAGGATTTCAAAGTGGTCGAGGACACCTTGCACGCGCTGAGCAAGCGGGTGGCCCAGATCGAAAGTTTTGTCACGGAAAAAGTCACTGACATCAAGGTCAACCTGAAAAAAGGAATTGAACAGCTTGAAGAGCGGAATAAGGGCGTGGCGGGTGATCACCAGCAGCGCACCATGACGTACCTGAACGATTTGGCATTAATGTTGAGTGAAGTGATGAACCAGATGCAACAGCAGATGTCCAACATGATGCCAGGCAGCCAGATGTGCAATAATCCCGGTGGCAAAGGCAGTGGAAAAAGCGGCCGCGTACCGATGGACAAGATCTCGCAAGGGCAACAGGAACTCAACGAAGGCATGGAACAATTGCTCAACAAGATGCGCAATGGAGACAAGGGGAAAATGAGCAAGGACTTTGCCCAAATGGCCGCCAAGCAGGCTGCCTTGCGTAAAGCCCTGAAAGACCTGGCCCAGGAGAAAAAAGAACAAGGGAAAGGACAGCCGGAACTGGACCGCATCGGTGATGAAATGAACAAGATCGAGATTGACCTGGTCAACAAACGACTCAACCAGGAAACGCTGAAGCGTCAACAAGACATCATGACCCGCCTGCTCGAAGCTGAGAAATCTGAACGGCAGCGCGACCAGGATGAACGACGCCAGGCTGAAACCGCAAAAGAACAAAAACGAGCCATGCCTCCCGCGCTGGAACAATATATCCGACAGCGTGAGGCTGAGATCGAACAATACAAATCCGTCTCCCCGGACTTGAAACCGTATTACAAGTTCCTGGTGGAGGAGTATTACCAGTCCCTCAAAAAGACAAACTGACCTCTATCACTTCGAACGGCGATATATTGAAACTTCCCTCGAATCCCAGTTGCCTCCAGGAGGTGGAGCATTACGTCCAACGCCTGGTGGAAGGCCTTGGTATTGATGAGAATTTGTATCCGAATATGCTCATCAGTCTCACCGAGGCGGTCACCAATGCCATGGTACATGGTAACCGGTATGACAACCGGAAGCAGATCCTGCTGATGTGTCGCCAGGAAAGCGGCCATATCCATTTCTTTATCACCGATGAGGGCTCCGGATTCAATCCGTGTAACCTTCCCGATCCCACCCAGGCAGAATACATCGAAAAGGAAGGCGGTCGCGGTGTATACCTGATGCGGCAGTTGTGCGATGAACTGAAATTTCACGACGAAGGCCGTACCGTTCAATTGATGTGGAAGATCTGATGGAGGCCTGGCCATCGCCATCGCCAGATCGTGGTGGCATCTATTTTTCCACGCACCAGGTCAGGATTTCTCTGCCGAACAAATCCCAGCTCAAAAAATGGCTTCGGTCAGTATTTGAAAGCGAGCATATAGCCCTTGCCCGGCTTGACTATATCTTTTGCAATGATGCGTATTTGCTGGAGATCAACCAGACGCACCTGGGTCACGATGAATATACTGATATCATCACCTTTCCCCTGGACGAAGACCCTGTTCGCGGTGAAATATATATCAGTGTAGAACGCGTGGCAGACAATGCCCGAAAGTTAAACGTGTCTGCGGAAGAGGAACTTCTGCGGGTGATCGTGCATGGGGCATTGCATTTGTGCGGGTATGCGGACGAGACACCCGCGCTAAAAAAGCGTATGCGGCAACGCGAAGACCACTGGCTTTCCAAATGGAGGTCGCAAATCCTCTAAATCACGTCGCAAGCCCTTCCATAAAGCTTTGAAAATGAATGGTATGTAAAATGCGACGCCATTTACAGTCCTTGATACCCGACTTCTAACGGCCTGGGGCATTCTCATCTCACTTTTGGCCTGTCAAAATCAAAACGACAGGTTATGTCCTTAACCCATTCATTCACATCCAATCGTAGCCCGCTCCAGGGACTACTTCTTTGTGTCCTGGTATTCTTCATTCCCCTGGCGCAATTCCCGGCCTTGACAGGTTCACTCCTTCAAATCCTTGATCAGTTGCACCTGGAGATCAATGCGCTGGCTCACCAGGCATACCTGTTGGGATAATTCATCTGTAAACTCAAACCCATACAATCACATGAAATCATTTACTTTTTTTCTCCTGCTGATCGGATTTACAGCTCCACACGGTTCTGCACAGTCAAAAACCGAGGAGCCTTTTGTCCAAATCGTGGAAACAATGGAAGAGGCATGGAACACCAAAAACGGAGACCTGTTTGCCAGCGTATTCGCCAATGACCACGATTATGTGGTTTGGACAGGATTGTATTTCGCCAATATGAACCGTGAAAGCAATGCGCAGGCGCATCATCAAATCCTCAACTACCAGTACAAGACGACGGACCTCAAATTAAAGCTGGGGAAGATGCGCGAGATCCGGAATGACCTGGTCCTGCTGCATGTATTTGCCGCGTCTTTTGAACAAGGCACACCGGTGCCTGAACATCCGGAGCTGATCATCACCATGCTGGTCGAAAAGCAGACCGACGGATGGAAGATCATTTCGTTTCACAATTGTGATATCGAAGTATCTTTTGATCCGCAGGCTGAACCCAAGAGTCCGGTTCCGCTGACCGCGCAGTATGCGGCATGGTATAAGGCCTGATTTACCTGTAATGAAATGGCGGGTCATGTTTTCCCGACATACCCGCCATACTTCCATTTCTACCATTCCAACTTTTTATCTTGATTCCCTTATGAAGCGGGTTATCGTCATCCTGTCCATGCTGATCTGCAGTGCTCACCAGGTGGTGAATGGTCAGTCTGATAACCCGGACTTTGCGGTGCTTTCCGGCAAGACACTGGTGCAGGACCTCACACCTTATGCCCGGATCTCCAGTGGTGTATCAGACTCTATTTCTGTAGAGACATTCACTTCGGCAGATAATTCCATCCCTTTTCACCAATTGGCCGGTGCATCACCGCCCTTGCAGGCGCACTTGAAATACTGGGTCCGCATACCTGTGCTGGTCATGGATGATACGTTAGGGTTGAATTTGATCGTCAAGACCAACTTGCGATTTTACCATTACTATGCGCAGTGGGACGCGCTTGATCTCTATATCACGGACACATCAGGTCATCTGCTCGTTCATGAACGAGGCGGGATGAATATCCCCCGTGCGCAGAAATCAACGAATCATCCGGCAGGACTGTCGATGGTGCCGCTTTCCTTTCCGGGCAAAGGGAAGTATGTGCTGCTGCTCCGGCTACACCATGGACATGATCGTCCCGCGGAAGAATTGATCACCATCGAAGCCCGTGCACCTATTGTTGGGCTACCGAAGAATTCCTTTGGGGAGTCGTTGTATGTCCTGACGAGTATTTCCCTGGTCCTGGCGAGTCTGAGTTTTTTCTTTTTCCTGTTTGTTCGTGATAAAGCCTATCTCTATTTCTTTCTTTACCTGCTTTCCCTTTCGCTTCATTACCTGATCCTTCATCCGGAAATTCCGTTCATCAACTGGTTTATTCCACAATGGCCTTGGCTGGAAGAACAAGCGTTCATGATCCTTACGTGGGGTGGATTTCTGTTCTTCATGTTATTTGGCCGTCATTTTACGGACCTGCCGAAACATTTACCGAAGATTGACCGGATACTCACATGGGTGCTCCTCACGGCCAGCCTAATTACATTACTGAATATCCTTTTTTTAACGGCGTTGGGGCGTCCCATACTGGATCCCATTATGCCTGTTTTTATTGTCGCTATACTGGCCATTGTTATCCGTATAGGATTTATACAAAGTGCATTGGCTAAAATATTTGTCATGGGTGCCGCCTGGCTATTGGTATTTACGTTGGCCGGTATGTTGTTTGCGGATCAATTGTATACCATTGGGATCAATCCCTGGCCCATTGGGCAACTCGGGCAAATGCTCATCTATATGATTGGATTGGCTTATAAGATCCGAATGAATGAACAGGCGCGCGCAGAAGCAATGCGGATCAGGGAAATGGATACGATCAAGTCCCGGTTTTTTGCCAATATATCCCATGAGTTTCGCACACCGTTGACTTTGATCCAGGGTATGGTTCAGCAAATTCGCGGAAAAGCCGGCGCCCTGACTGACCGGCACCAGGAAATCACCATTTCCAGGCAACAAACAGATGTGCTTGAGCGCCATTCCAGTCGCCTGCTCGAGTTGGTCAATCAACTGTTGGACCTATCCCGCCTGGATTCCGGACAGATGAAATTGCACCTGGAAAAGGGTGACCTCATCCAGCATATCAAAACATTGGCACACAGCTTTGACACCATGGCCGAGCGGAAGCAAATCCATTTCCAGCTCTTTTTCCCGGAGCAGCATCCCATTGTATATTTTGATAAAGACAAGCTGGAAAAGATCTTTACCAACCTGCTCGGCAATGCATTCAAATACACACCTGAACGTGGGAAAGTTGCAGTCAACGTCGAAGTCGATGAACAACGCCTTCGAATACGGATTGAAGACAATGGGCCGGGAATTCCCAGAAAAGAAGTCGATAAAGTATTCGATCGCTTTTACCGGGTTGAAGGCAAGCAGGACGATGGTTCGGGCATTGGTCTTGCTCTGGTGAAAGAGCTGGTGGACTTATACCACGGCCAGATCTCTGTCAGTAGCGAACCCGGAAAAGGTACCGCGTTCCGTTTCAGCTTGCCCGTCTCAGCCGAATCATTTGTTCCTGACGACGTCATTCTTTCCGGTGAACCTGAAATTGCCTTTGCGAACAATGTTACATCGGCTGAGGAGTCAATAACCGGAGGTGATGATTTGAGGCCTGTTGTCCTGGTCGTTGAGGATAATGAAGACCTGCAACATTTTATTCGCGAGACATTAGATGAACACTATCAGGTAATGACCGCCTCAAATGGCATCGAAGGATTCGAATCTGCCCTTCACGCTATCCCGGATCTGATCATCAGTGACGTGATGATGCCGGGTATGGACGGATTTGAATGCTGTGCAAAACTTAAACAGGATGAACGCACCTCTCACATTCCGGTGATCCTGCTGACCGCCAAAGCCGGGCAACCCCATAAGCTGGAAGGGCTGGCGACCGGGGCGGATGACTATATCACCAAGCCGTTTGATCTCGAGGAACTTCTGGTGCGGGTGCGGAACCTGATCGAAGGCCGGAAGAAATTACGTCAAAAATTTGCCGGAAAACTGTTCATCAGGCCTTCTGAAATTACGGTCCCCAGTTTGGATAACGCTTTTCTCAATCGTGTGATGGATTGCATTGAGGTGGAAATGCATGAAGAAACTTTCGGAGTGGAGGAGCTATCGCGCGCCATCGGGATGAGCCGAAGTCAGCTGCATCGCAAGCTGGTCGCCCTGATCGATAAAACGCCAAGTGAGTTGATCAGACAAACGCGATTATTGCGGGCGAAATCATTATTGGAAAAAAGATCGGTCACGCCGGCGGAGGTTTCGTACATGGTGGGGTTCAACAGCCATTCCTATTTCTCCAAGTGTTTCAAGGAGGCGTTCGGGATCAGTCCGAGTGAGGTGTAGCCGGGCGGAGTAAGGGTGATGATAAAAATTTCAGACCCGAAGCGGGTAATATGGTATATGTAACATATACCTCACTATTATAAATCTTTATAATATGTATATAATTGAATTACATAATTTTATGTAATTTACTCGCAGTTTATCCGGCCTGTTTTTTCCCTGGCTCGTACCCCCTTTCGACTCCTGCCCTTGGTCTTCCCCGGTTCATTTCACCGTCCAAACATCTAATTTCCTGCCGTGCATTCCCATTTTGACCTCGCGATCATCGGTGGCGGTATTGTCGGCCTGGCCACCGCCTATCACATCCAGCAGCAATACCCTGATTTGAAAATCATCGTGCTGGAGAAAGAGCATGAAGTCGGTACTCATCAAACCCATCGCAACAGTGGCGTCATCCATTCCGGTATCTATTACAAGCCCGGCAGCGCCAAGGCGACGAATTGCATTCGCGGTTATCAAATGCTTCTTGATTTTTGCCAGGCCAATGAAGTGCCTTTTGACATTTGCGGCAAAGTGATCGTGGCAACAGATGAGCGGGAAATCCCAACGCTCGAAGGCATCTATCAGCGCGGCGTGGAAAATGGGCTGACGGGATTGAAGATCATTGATGCACAGGAAGTGCGGGAGGTAGAGCCGCATTGCCGGTCAGTCCGGGCCATCCGGGTACCACAGGCGGGGATCACTGATTTCCATTTGGTGGCTAAAAAGCTGGTTGAATTGTATTGCGCAGCGGGTGGAGAGATCATTACCGGGTACAGGGTTGATGAATTGAATGAAGTGGCTGATCACGTTGAAATCAGGTCCGCAAAGCGAAGCATCAAAAGTCAGTATGTGATCACCTGCGCGGGTTTATATGCCGATACCCTGGCGCGGATGGCAGGATTAAAACCTCCGCACCAGATCGTACCCTTCAGAGGTGAGTTTTATCAACTCGTTCCATCGGCTGAACATCTTGTGCGTGGCTTGATCTATCCGGTGCCGGATGTGCAGTTTCCGTTCCTGGGTGTGCATTTGACAAAGCGTATTCACGGCGGGATTGAAGCAGGGCCGAATGCTGTGCTGGCATTCCGACGAGAAGGCTACAAGCACCTGGATATCGACATCGGTGAGCTCCTGGCTTCACTGGGCTATCGCGGGTTTCATCGATTGGCGATGCGGCATTGGCGCAAAGGATTCAATGAAATGTACAGATCGTTTTCCCCTAAAGCATTCTTACGAAGCGCTCAACAACTGATCCCCGAGTTGAAGCCGGGTGACCTGAAGCGAAGCCGGACCGGTGTCCGCGCACAGGCCCTGGACCGGGATGGGAATCTTGTCGAAGATTACGTAGTCCTGGAGCAGGACCGGATCGTGCATGTCCTGAACGCACCCAGCCCGGCGGCCACATCATGCCTGTCGATCGGTCTTCATCTCGCTGAACTTTTAGCTCCCCGGATAACGGCTGCGAAGTAACTTCGCCTCATGGTGAATCGTATTGCATTTTTTTGTCTCCTCTTCCTGCTCGGTGGCTCCTCGCTGGTCGGCCAGGATTTATTGATTTCACATGATAAGAAAGAAAAACGGTTCAACGCCGGGTCGTTTGTTGAGATCGTATTACCTGCTGAAGACCAGGATCCCTGCGATCGTTGCCCGCACAAAATTGTTACCGGGAAGTTGCTCCGTTATTCAGACCGCGTGATTGAGATCGAAGTGCATCAATCTGTAGAAAATGAATTCAGAGATGGAAAAGCAATCCACTCGAACAAGGTTGTTTTTTCGAACAAAGTCAACCCTTGCCTATTCTTAAAGTTCCGGCGGCAGAGGTCCTTGCCATTAAACGAAAAGGGAACAACAAGATCCGTGAATACACGACTGGCGAAGTTCTTGGAATGACCTTGGCCGGGATCGGATTGGCTCATCTTATTTCCGCACCGTTGGCAGGTGAGGAAGCAGGCAAACTGGCGGTTCTCGGTGGCGTTGAACTGATCACTGGCACCATCCTGGGCATCAGCCTGGAACAACGACTCCTGATCACGCATCAGAAATGCCCGGGCATAAAAGATAACAAGGTGAAAATCTGGACTTTAGACTAAAAGCCCGATATTTGCAGCCCTTTCCCCCTGAAAGGGAACATTTGAGGTGATTTTTCATTTATAGTAGTGTCATGACCACAACCACCACGACCAAAAATCCGGTGCTCATCTATACCGAACAGACGCCGAACCCGGAGTCACTGAAGTTTGTCACCAACAAAATGCTTTTCGAGGGCACGGCCGACTTCCGGACCCGCGAACTGGCTGATCATTACAGTCCGCTGGCTGCCGCTTTATTTGATCTGCCGTACGTCAAGGGCGTATATATCTGCAATAACTTTGTGACCATCACTAAAGAGATGAACTATGCCTGGGAGGATCTGATGATCCGGACCAAGGACTTCATCAAGAATTATGTGACGGAAGAAAAGCCCATCATCCTCGAGGGCTTCGCTGACGCCATGGCTGAGGTGGAGGAAAAGCGACGCGCAGAAATGGCGCAGCATGGTGATGATAGCGAAATGTCATCCCGCATTCGCGAGCTGATTGACACCTATGTCAAGCCTGCTGTGGAAATGGACGGCGGGAATATCGAATTCAAATCCTATCGCGACGGCATTGTCACCCTCATCATGCAAGGCGCGTGCAGCGGGTGCCCATCCAGCACTGTCACCTTGAAATCCGGCATTGAAGCGATGCTGAAGCGGATGGTGCCGGAGGTGAAGGAGGTGGTTCAAGAAATGGCATAGGAAAGTAAAAACTAAAATCTAAAAACTAAAAGGGAACCAGCTCTTTGCGGCTTTGCGAGAGAAAAAAGAAAAGGTTCTCTCTGGCTTTGTGTCTTCGTGCCTTTGTGGCCAAATAAGGTGAATTCGTTGAATTGGTTTAATTTGTTGATTTTGGTTCGTACCGGAAGGATTTTTTAAAGAAGTATTAGTCTCCATTTGGAACACAGATTGCGCTGATTAATTGTTTGGATGATTTCACAGATTTGGACTCCTCCTAATAGAGGCGAGGCTAAAAAATCTGTGTCACTGATTGCCAGCGAAGCCAGGCAATCACTAAATAATAATTAATCAGTGCAATCTGTGTTGCGAAAAAAGAGTTGAACCGGAAACTACTGAATGATCACTTTTCCGATGCCGGCTTTATTTCCACCTGTAACCACAATCCAGAATAGTCCGGGAAATGGATGATTGATTTTCATCCGTATTCTTTCATCCAGCATTTCATATTCAACCGGACAGGATTTTCCTGTGGAATCAAATACGCGTATATTTTCAATCGCCGCTGGATCGGAGATCAGGACATCGAAGTCCCCTTGCGAAATTGTGGGTACTACCTGCAGGTCTTCGACAATCATATCATGATCGACAACTGAAGTGGTGATCTCAAAACCGGGTGTCAGTCGCTTCGTTGAATAAATGTGATACTCTCCCGGCGAATACGTCAGCGTCATATTCAGATCCTCGACCATCAAACTGTCGCCGCTGAAATAATCATACCACCATCCCGTCCGTGAAAACATCGGGGTGACCGTGCGATCGCCAATGAAAAAATTCCCCACCGCAATCAAGTCCATATCGGTATGCTGATAGCGCAACCGTTTTTCAAACTGATTAGCGAGGCTGATATCGAGTGTGCCTTCCTGGAATGCCACTTCATCGCGTAGAGCAATCACCGCACGGGTGATATCATAGATGCGTTGGCGCCGGAAAACATGCTGGTAATCCCAGCGAATTGGCTTTGGCTCCAATCTGCAATCAGGTGAAACGGTTCCGGTTTGAGGACAAAAGTTTATCGAATAGTCATATCCCAGTTCGCCAAACTCCCAGATCATCTTCGGACCGGGGATCAGGTGAAAGAATACCGTCACCAATTCAATGCGGCTCAATGCGGTGTTTAACTCCCGGACATTGTATCCGGGGCCCGAGTTGCCATTGTTCAAATTTTTATACATCAATCGTTCCTCATCATGCGACTCCATGTAGCCGATGAGATGAGGTTCCGTCCATCCTCTGCGTTCGTGCCAGGTATTACTCACGTCGCTGCCCCCATAACCCATGGAAGCCTGGCCATACGCACCGGTCATATTTCCCCACAGCATCATGCCGCGATTGGACAATTCAATTTCTTCATCATTATTGGCGAAGTGCTCAAGGATCACATACGCTTCCGGATCGATTGACCAGACGTGATCAGCATACTCCTGGAGAATGTCAATGCGGGACTGATCATAAGCGCCCCACGCGGCGATATTGCCCAGGGTGTTGTTTTGTGTGAAACCTTTTGACAGATCAAATCGGAAGCCATCAATGCCGTAGGTTTCCATCCACCAACTGATCACGCGCTTGACAAAATATTTGGTGGCCGCACTTTCGTGATTGAAATCATAACCGACATTGAAGTCATGTTTTGCCGTTGGATTCAACCAGGGATTGTCGGCGGAAGGTCGGTTTAATCCGGCATCCCAGTAAAGTTGTGCAAAAGGCGATTGTCCAAAAGCATGATTATACACCACATCCAGGATGACAGCGATTCCACGCATGTGACAGGCATCCACCAATTCACGAAAGGCATCAGCATTGCCATAATATTTATCCAGCGCCATGTGATAGGATGGATTATATCCCCAACCCAGGTTGCCTTCGAATTCCTGCACCGGCATCAGCTCAATGGCGTTCACACCAAGTCGTTCAAGATAATCAAGTGTGTCCTTCAACGCATCAAAGGAATGGGCTTCCAGGAAATCCCGCATGAGCAGTTCATAGATGATCAAGTCCTTATTCGCAGGCTTTGGAGACAGTGGTTCGGTAGTTTGAACATTTTCCAATGTGAAATGCGTGACTTCACCGGTTGTCAATCCAAATGGATATTCGGGCAGATCGGGATACGTTTCATTTGAGATAAATGCATCATTGAACCGGTCAAGGATCAGCGTACTGTATGGATCACCAATCCGGATGTCGCCATCCACCACATATTGATACCTATAGCCTGTGCCGGGTTCAAGCCCGGAAACGGTGATCCACCAAGTATTACCATCGGTTGACTTTTTCATCTGATATTCCGAACGTAAATTCCAGCTCGCCAGGTCGCCGATCAGGTGAACAAAGGACTTATTGGGAGCATACAGCTGCAAGTGAACTGTGGTATCATTTTCAATCGTCAAACCATCCATCCGTCCGGGTGGCGGATCTTCAAC
>AERA01003997.1_pt1 | contig 19992 bp, 16 predicted proteins | sample 267968 | NCBI WGS metagenome assembly AERA01 (sample SAMN02954363, study PRJNA61401) | activated sludge metagenome | biome: terrestrial; feature: wastewater treatment plant; material: activated biomass; isolation source: activated biomass of an industrial wastewater treatment plant | reverse complement strand
TTTGCCCACTGCCCACTGCCCACTGATTACAGGTTACAGGTAGATTTTCCGGATAGGCTTTTTCTATATTGCAATCCATTCGATAACCGAATTCATTGAATAGTATAAATGCCTGAACTCCAGACACGTCAATTGGCTGCGGTCATGTTTGCTGATATTACCGGTTACACCGCAATGATGCAAGAGAATGAACAGATCGCGCTGCAGCGGCTCTCCAGGTATAAAGCAACGCTCGAGCAGGAACACGATCGCTTTGGCGGCAATATCCTCCAACATTACGGGGATGGCTCACTCAGTATTTTCAAAAGTGCGGTAGAAGCCGTGCAGTGCGCCATCTCGATGCAGCAACAACTCCAGACCGGGGAATCCGTTCCGCTCCGGATCGGTTTGCACATCGGGGATATCGTCATGGATGGTATGAATGTGTTCGGAGATGGCGTCAATGTTGCCTCCCGAATTGAAAGCATGGGTATCCCGGGCTGCATCCTTGTGTCCGACCGGTTAATGGATGCGATCCGAAATCAAAAGTCCTTTCTGTTCAAATCGATGGGTCATTTTGAGTTCAAGAATATCCTTGAACCGATGGAAGTATTTGCCGTCACCAACCAAGGGATAGTCGTACCGGAACGCGCAGCGCTGAAAGGTAAATTGAAAGAAAATAAGAAATCCATCGCTGTCCTTCCCTTTGTGAATATGAGCGCAGATCCGGAGAATGAGTTTTTCAGTGATGGCATAGCGGAGGAGATCCTCAATGCGCTAGTCAAAGTAGAGGGGCTGATGGTGACAGCACGAACGTCCTCTTTTTCATTCAAAGGGAAGAATATGGATGTGCGCGAAATCGGAAGCCAATTAGGTGCAAAACATATCCTGGAAGGAAGTGTACGAAAAGCCGGTAACCGGGTTCGCATTACAGCGCAATTGGTTAGCTCGGTCGACGGCTATCATTTTTTTTCAGAAACGTTTGACCGGACGCTGGAGGACATCTTTGAGGTGCAGGATGAGATTGCCCAAATGATTACCAACCGGCTAAGAGAGCATCTGACGGAGGAGCATCATCAAACCCCGTTGGTTCAGTCCCCGACCTCCAACCTGGAGGCGTATGAAACGTATTTGCGCGGACTCTATTTCTTTTATCAATGGTCTGATGAGGCGATGGCAAAGGCCATCCCACTCTTTCAAAAAGCAATCACCCTGCAGGATGATTTCGGATTACCGCATGCGCGCCTGATCCTGGCCTATTTTTTACAAGCCTACGGCGGAAAAACCAGTGTCGAGGACGCACGCAAGAAATCCGAATATCACCTGAAACGCGTACGGGAGATAGGCGTTGACAGCGCCGAAGCCTATTTCGGGAATGCCGTCTTTGAATTCTTTTACAACTGGGACTGGGAGCAATGTTGGAAGTATACCAAAGAAGGGGTTGATAAATTTCCAAATTTTCCGAGCCTGCATCATATGGTCTCCTCGTTGTACTACGTCAAAGGGGATATGGATAAGGCCATCGCCGCCCACGTGAAAGGATTTGAGCGTGATCCGCTCTCCATCGAAATGCTGATGTATCTCGCCATCGCCTATCTGTGGAATCATGAATACGAAAAAGCAATGCCCTATTTTGACAGGCTGCTGGAAATGATCCCGGATCATCGAACCACCAAAGAGTGTAAAGGGTGGGTCTATGCCCTGCAAGGCGAATATGAAAAGGCACTCGCAATTTTCGGCGAACTGGAACCTGTGGGCTACCGGCTACACCAGGCTACCTGCTTAGGTTGGGTGTATTGGAAGCAGGGCCGAACAGATGAAGCGATTGGTTGTGAAAAAATCCTCCTGGATCTGCTTCCACATTCTCCGGGGATCAAACTGGACCTCGTCACCTTTTATGCGGCTAAAGGTGCTTTGGACAAGGTTTTCCATTATTTGGAGCTGGCCATTCATGAGCGGCTCGGTGATTCAATGATGTTCAGGTCGGATCCGTTTCTGAATGGGATAAAATCAGATCCGAGATACCAGAAACTGGAGGCGCTGGTTGGTGATGTTCCAGATATGGAAGGCTATTAACCCGATCCAATTTTATGTTTATCGCAATTCAAGGCTATAAGCAAAATCACCCGGAAACCGCTCATAATACCCCTGCAGGTATAAGCTCGATCCGGCTTCCCTCAGCTCGCGCTTGAATTCATCCACAGTGCTCACCGGCGTCCCATTGATGCGGGTGATGATGAAATTCCGTTCCATATTGACTGCGGCGATCGGACTTCCGTCTTCGATATTGTGGGCCAGAACACCTGCCTTGGGCAAGCGGTTCCGTTCGGTGGTTTCCAGGTCACGCACATTCAGCCCGATGCTGTTGAGGATTTCATCGGCTGAGCGACCGGAGGCCATATCTGCGAAGGCGTCACTCCTCGATTCACTCAGCTGTACCCGGGCAGTGCTCCGTTTGCCGGTCCGTATATAATCAATGGTCAACCGGTCACCGGGGCGGTGCTGGCCTACCTTGGCCATGAAGTCGGGCGATGAATTGATTTTCATCCCATCGATGGAGACCAGGACATCACCTGTTTTGAAGCCTGCTTTGTCTGCCGCGCTGCCAGGATTGACTTCCTGGATCATGACACCGGAGATTTCATCCAGCCCCGCTGCTGCGGCTGAAGCGTTATCCACCGGGCGGATCACCACACCAAGCCACCCACGCCGGGGCGATCCGAATTCCCGGATATCTTCCAGTACTTTTTTCGCCAGGTTCGCCGGAATGGCAAAGGAGAATCCTTCGTATTGACCACTGAATGTGAGGATGGCCGTATTGATGCCCATCAACTCCCCTTTGGTATTCACCAGCGCGCCGCCACTGTTGCCCGGATTGACAGCGGCATCTGTCTGGATAAAGGACTCAATCCCGGATTCGTCGAGGATATTGATGTTGCGCGACTTGGCGCTGACAATACCCGCCGTGACCGTTGAATACAGGCGGAAGGGATTGCCAATCGCCAGGACCCATTCGCCGATCTGGAGAGAATCGCTGTTGCCAAATGTGAGATGAGGCAGCCGATCGGCATCGACCTTGATCAACGCCAGGTCAGTCGAGCGGTCAGAACCGATGACTTTGGCCTCGAGTTCTCTTCCATCATCCATCAATACAATGATCTTTTCACCATCCTCGATCACATGGTGATTGGTGGCAATAAACCCATCGGCCGAAATGATTACGCCCGATCCTGTGCTCCCGCCATAGGATCTGCGGCTGAAATACCCTGTGGATTCGCTTCGGCGCGACTCGATATAGACCACCGCTTTTTTCGCCAGGTTCGAGGCGCGGATCATATCCGGCGGACCGACTGGCACTGCTTCGGCAGAGTTTTCAAAAGGGGAATAATTGGTGAAGAGCGTCTGCGGCATGGCCTGGTCGATGACCACCTCACGCTGATCCAGTAAGGAGAACAGGCCGAGGGCCAAACCGACGCTTAACGCGCCCGTCAACAGAAAGGGAATGATCTTTTTCATGTCCGGCGGATTTCAGATGAGGAATATAAGCTTAAACTGTTTGTCCTTATCTAACATTGTGACCGATGAGGTGTTCAGCTTTAAGATTTTCTTAAATATCGACGAACGGCCGGATTATCCCGCACTTTGACGAACCAATCGCTGCGACCGGTTCAGGAAACGTTAATTTTGTGCCTGGATTCCCGGAATCACAACAATGCCTACGCTACAATTTGAAAAATACCACGGTGCCGGAAATGATTTCATCCTGATGGATGATCGTTCGGGGACAATCGAGCCCATGCTCACGGAGCAGTGGATTGCCCGTGCCTGTGACCGGCACTTCGGGATCGGCGCAGATGGGTTGATGTTGCTTCAGCAGGGCAAGGACGGCGCTGATTTTTTCATGCGGTACTACAATTCGGATGGGCGGATCAGCACCTTTTGCGGAAATGGAGGTCGATGCATCGTAGCTTATGCTCTTGCACTTGGGGTTCACCAGGGGGAATGCATTTTTTCAGGAACCGATGGCTTGCACCAGGGCCGTGTTCATGATGATGGATGCGTGACAATCTCGATGATCGATGTGCATGAGGTGGTTCGGCTCTCGGCTGGACAGTATGAATTGTATACGGGTTCACCGCATTATGTCAGTTTTGAAAAGGCGATTGACCATCTCGACATGGTAGCAGAGGGACGTGCTGTTCGCTACAGTGATCGATATGCGAAAGAGGGGATCAATGTCAATTTTGCAGAAGAAGTATCCCCGGGATCGATCAAGATGCGCACGTATGAACGCGGGGTGGAAAATGAAACACTTGCCTGCGGAACAGGCGTAGTTGCTGCGGCGTTAGCTTATGTTGTGAACAGGAATAAGCAAGTGAACCAGGTCCAGGTGAGTACGCCAGGCGGACAGTTGCGGGTGGAGTTTGTAAATAATGGTTCAGCCGCGTTCCAGCATATTTTGTTGACAGGTCCCGTGCAGAAAGTTTTTGTGGGTGAGATTGATATTTGATTCAATCATCATCCGCATCGAACATCCACGAATTCAATAAGCCCTTCATTTCCGAAACCGCGTGGACATCTTTTTCCCGTGTGCCCGCTTCAATGCCAGCTTCAATTAATTTTTGAGCTTCGCTTCGGTTGCCGGCGCCATAGAGTAGTTTGGCATAATGATAATAGGTTGGAATATAATTCGGATGTTCCCGCACCAGGTGTTCATACATCAGGAAAGCCTGCATCGTGACATTCGCTTTTTCGTATTCCTGGGCCAGGGCATAGATCAGGAACGGATCATCGGGTGATTCGTCGAGGAGGGTTTCGAGATCGGTTATTCGACTCATTTGGTTTGTTTAACCGTTTAATCGTTGAAGCGTTTAAACGTTTGTCTGAAATTTAATTATTCCAGAAACGAATGTATTATAATATTGAATGAAACTTCATGCTACAAGCCCCATGCCCTCCCGCCGCAATGTCTGAGGTCATTGGCAGGATCTCCGCTTCGCTTCGACATGCCCTTTGCTCCAAGCCCCACGCTCCTAAATTCGATTTTAATACCTTTGCCCCCGATCCAATAAAAGCCCGAAAGCAATGAAAATACTGGTGGCGATCAGCCAGACGCCAGAAACGACGGCCCGTGTGGCCTTTACGGACGGCGGCAAAGTCTTTGATACCCAGGGGGTCAATTTTATTATGAACCCCTATGATGAGTGGTATGCGCTGGTGCGCGCCCTGGAGCTGAAGGAAGAGAAAGGCGGGACGGTGACCGTGCTCCATTGTGGCCCGGCGGCGAATGATGTCACCATTCGGAAAGCCCTGGCGATTGGCGCGGATGATGCCATTCGCGTGGATATTGAGCCTGAAGGTCCTGAAGTGATTGCCCGGCAGATCGCTGCGCAAGTGGAGGCCAACGGGTATGAAATTGTTTTCACCGGAAAGGAGACCATTGACTACAACGACGCGCTTGTGGGCGGTATGACGGCGGCGTTACTGGATTGGCCGTTCATTTCCCATGCCAGTCACCTGGAGATGAAAGATGATCACGCTATGGTGACCCGGGATATCGAAGGAGGTACGGAAAAGATTGAAGTCAGGTTGCCGTTTGTGCTCAGCGCTTCAAAGGGTTTGGCGGAGCAACGCATTCCAAATATGCGCGGCATCATGACCGCCAAGACCAAACCGCTCCAGGTGGTTGCTCCGGTTGATGCAGTGGTGAACACTCGCGCCGTTGAATTCCGGACGCCGGAAGCCAAATCCGCGGTCAAGCTTGTGGATCCCAATGACATGAATGAGTTGGTGCGATTGCTTCACGAAGAGGCTAAAGTCATCTAACAATATTATTGACCTATTCCCAAACCTGCATGATTCTCGTCTACGCTGAAACCCAGGAAGGAAAGCTGAAGAAATCAGCTTTTGAAGCCGTTTATTTTGGAAGTCAACTGGCCGCCCAACGTGGCCTGGAATGTCACGCGCTGGTGCTTGGACCGGTCAATAACGGCGGTGAGCTTGGCGCTTATGGCGCAAAAAAAGTCTGGCACATTGCTGATGCCGGGTTGGCCACCCTCGACACCCAGGTGCATGGCAAACTCATCCAGCAGGTTGCGCAAAAGGAGAACGCCAAGGTGGTCATTGTAGCCGATTCGGCAAACGGCAGAAGTTTGTTGGGTGTCATTTCGGTTTTGTTGAATGCCGGGGCAATCCGTGGGGTGAATAGATTGCCGGACTGGAAGGAAGGAAACCTGAAGGCAGATCGTGTGGTTTTTTCCAGCAAGGCATTTTCGACCGATGAAGTCACGTCCGACATCGCCGTTCTTTCCGTCGCTGGAAATACGCTCAAGCCGCAAAAAACAGGTGAGGCCATCAGTCTGACTGAATTTGCGGCAGAAATTCCGGCTGGCCGCACGAAAGTGCTGGAAACCAATTTGGCCAAAGGACGCGTGCCGCTGACAGAAGCTGAGATCGTGGTATCCGCAGGTCGGGGCATGAAAGATCCGTCCAACTGGGGGATCGTTGAAGACCTGGCTGAAGAACTCAATGCGACCACCGCCTGTTCGCGTCCTGTTGCCGATAGCGGCTGGCGGCCACATCATGAGCATGTCGGGCAGACCGGAATTGCGATCCGTCCCAACCTCTATATTGCCATTGGCATCTCCGGCGCGATCCAGCATCTCGCGGGGGTCAACAGCTCGAAAGTGATTGTCGTCATCAACAAAGATCCCGAAGCGCCGTTCTTTAAGGCAGCGGATTATGGCGTAGTCGGAGATCTTTTTGAGGTCGTACCGAAACTGACTGAGGCGATCAAGGCATTCAAAGCGGCGCAGCATTGATCGAAGTCGCCGGCCACCAGGGTACTGAACTCTTCGTGCCGTATTCGCATTTTTATATATATTTCGTGAATTCAAGCTGTTGCAGTGGAGAAGATTGAATTGTATATCGTTACGTTAACCCACAGCGTCACCCAGTCCAGTAATTATGCTGTTGTCATGGGTGAAGTCGAGGGGAATCGGCGGCTGCCCATCGTCATTGGCGGGTTTGAGGCCCAGGCGATTGCTGTGGCGATGGAAGGCATGGTGCCATCCCGGCCATTGACGCACGATTTATTGAAAAACGCGCTGGATACATTTGGCATTGAGGTGACGGAAATTGTGATCAATAACCTCGTGGAAGGCGTTTTCCACGCCCGCATCGTGTGCAATCAGCATGGCCAGGAATTTGAAATTGATTCCCGCACATCGGATGCCATCGCGCTCGCCGTTCGCTACGGATGTCCGATCTTTACCTTTGAATTTATCCTTGAAGCCGCCGGTGTTCGCATTGAAGATCAACCCCCGGGTGAATCGGAAGACACGCAAACCTCCACCAAACCCAAACGCCGTCGCCGGGGATACACAGATTATTCGATGGAAGATCTGACCGCCATGCTCGATAAAGTGATTGGTGAGGAGGATTATGAAAAGGCGGCCAAGATCCGGGATGAGATCAGGCGAAGGGAAGAAGAGAGCAAAAAACAATAGGGTTTAATTCCTGGCAAAGAAATAGATGGATCCCATGTTGGATAGATTGTTGTTATCATGAAAGGGTGATCCTGCTATACAAAATGTCCCATTTGTAGCCACCGAGGTGCCGAAATAGTCCGCTACTTCGGCATCAGAAGCCGCCATCCCACTGACTTCTGTCCACGTTGTGCCATTGCGTTTGAATAAATACATTATTCCTTGATCGGCCACCCCGCCACTTGCAGTATATGCATCAGCACCTACGGCCAACCAATCGCCTGAAAGGGAAACACTGCGGCCAAAATCATCAAACTGTTTTCCATCACTGGCCTTAACTGTAAACTCATGCGCCCAGGTCGTCCCGGTTCGTTTATAAATATAGACCTGGCCTCGGACCGATTCGCCTTCGACAGGATACCAGGCACAACCTACAGCAGCATAATCACCGGAGATGGAAACACTGTTGCCAAAAAATGTATGGGCAACTCCATCCGGAGCAGTCAGGATTTGCTGTTGCGTCCAACCGGGACCGGTCCACGCATAGATATAGGCTTTTCCAAGGTTTAATTGACCACCAAAATCTTTATGTGGAGCGCCGACAATGGCATATACGCCGGATATAGCTACTGCTATTCCAAAATCATCGTGTGCAGCACCATCTGAAGCGGTCAGGATGGACAATTGACTCCAGTTGGCACCTATGCGCTCAAATATATAGGCCTTGCCTTGAGCCGTATTTCCACCGTGATTTGCTTCCGGTGCACCAATGATGGCAAACTCAGTGGTCAAGCCAACTGCTGTGCCGAATTCATCACCGGACTGTCCATCCGATGCATAAAGTATTTGCTGTTGAGACCAGCTTGTCCCGGATCGGAAGAAAAGATATCCCTTTCCTCTGTCTGCCTGGCCGAAGGTGGGATGAAAAGGAGCCCCTGCCAGGACATATGTACCAGCTATAGAAACGGATGTCCCAAATTCATCTCCTGCTGTGCCATCCGAACTGATCAGTGACGCCTGGGAATTCCAGGATGAGCCGTTGTTGAAATGGACATAAGCTTTCCCTCGATTGGCATGGCCATTCGTATCATGTCCGGGTGCCCCCGTAGCGGAGTATTGTCCAGAGATGGAGACTGATGTACCGAATAAATCTTGTGAAGCCCCGTCCGAAGGTTTTGATTTGTGATGTTCAAAGACATTGAGGTGCAGAACGCCCCAACCACCTGTCAGCGATCTCAAGGTCAACGAAACCCATTCGGTCCCGTTGTAGCCTTCAAAATCACTTGTAGTTGTGTTCCATCGGATCATTCCCGGTTGTGGATTGGCAGAACCGTATCCAATTTTGACAGCACCGTTCACATCAAGAGATGCCAACGGGGTGGCTGTACCAATCCCTACATCACCATCTACACGCAGATCGTTTTGAATAAAGACATCTCCGGGACCAAAATAGCCGGCCCAATTATTGGCGCCGCCACTGGCTGTGCCATATACGCCGATCCGGGTACCCGCAGTGCCGGTGGCCGATCCATACAGGCCATAGGATGTTCCGATGTAGGCGCCGCCGTTTCCCCATCCCTCAACGCCCGCTCTTCCACCCACCATATAGCCGCCCAGGCCATAGCCTGCAGCCGGGACTGAAAAGCCTTCCAGGGCCCTGATATTGACATTGCCGCTATAGTTCGTCCCGGCACTAAGAATATGGTTTGTTGAGTTCGGATCGCCGTTCACACGCAATCTGTTACCAGGATTAATGGTGCCAATACCTACATTGCCATTTCCAACAATCGTCATGCGGTCGCCGCTGGAACCGGGTGAACTAAAAAAGAAATTCAGCCTGGAATTCGACTCCGTTGTGCCCGATTGTCCGGCAATATCCCAGTACGTATCCGGGTTGAGTTCATTTTCCATTTTGATCCGCGCATAATCACCATCCACTTCGGTCAACCTTAATTGCGGATAGTTTGCAGAACTGTTTGCGTGAATGTGCAGCTTGGCTTCAGGTAAAAGTTGACCAATACCGACATGTCCGTTTTCCGGGACCAGGCTCACCCGACTAAAAGCATCATTGGAATGAAAGATGGCCGCATGGTTGAGTCCATCCGAGGAAAGGATTGTAAACGCCTTGTCATTGATCATGGATTGCAAGGTCAAGGCGGTATGGATCCCGGACCCGGTTTGTTTGAATACCCACGGCCGATCGGTGGTCAATCGAAGCAATTCTGCGCCATCACCAATGTTTTCAATATCCAGTTTGGCGAGAGGGGTTGAGGTGCCGATGCCAACATTGGATTGTCCAATCAATGAATATGGGAATAGAAGGATGGGCAGCCAGCGGAGGGTATGCATTTCTTTTTATGCGAAAATGGACTCCATGGACCCAACTAAAAAGGTCGGTTGAGCTATATCGATGATTCATGAGGGAATGGTTGCTTTCATTGAGTCAACGACTTCGTGGACTGAAACTCGGTCGGGATATCCCGAAGCCGGCAGAACTAGTTATGGGCAATTGTCTCTTCCGGTCGCTTCCGAAAGCTGGTCTCAAATATGCTGGTCCGGGTGTAGAGGAATTGCCCCTGGTCATCGTACTGCGCGATCGTATTCAGGATGATGGAAATTTTTTCGCCATCCTTTCGTGTATAGAAACCGTGGATATCAAAGGCAGATTTGAGCTCTCCGCTGCGCAGCCGTGGAAAATAATATTCAAGTTGATCCATACTCTCTTCGCTGACCAGGTTACGGACGTGCATTTTCCCGATCACCTCCTCCCGGGTATAGCCAAGCCATTTCAGCAGCGTTTCATTCATTTCGATGATGATGCCATCCTTATTGGTCGCCTGGTAACCGCAGGGTGCATTATTAAACAGGTCCAGGATACGGCTCATCTGTTCTTGGTGGGCTTTGTCACTCTCCAGCTTTTCAGTTTCATCCGTTGAAATGCTGCAGATCGCGTAGGGAATATGGTGTTCGTCAAACAGCGGGAATTTCAGGGATTCAAAATGCTGTGTGCCCAGGACATTCCAGACGGATTCTTTGGTTTTCATCGGTTCCTGGCGCCGGATCACTTCCAGGTCCTGGGCCCGGATGGTGTCTGCTGCGTCTTTTTCAAAGAGATCATGCGCGGTCTGTCCGCGGGCAACGTTACGTGAAACACCTGTCAATTTTTCATACGCTTTGTTGATCAGCAGGTATCGTCCGGAAAGGTCCTTGATACTGATCACGGCTGAGGTGTGATCCAGTACATTCTGGAATAGCGCTTTACTCTCGCGTAAAGCCCGCTCATCTTTATTCCGCCGCCGGAGATAGAGAATGAACAGGACGATGACGGTGACCACCGTAATGGATACTTTCAGCAACAGAAAATAAAACGTGATCGCAAAATTCCGGATGGCGGTGCGATGTTTGGTTTTGAGTTCGGCCAGGTTGACGGAGGCATGATCTTTTAATCCATCGGTGAGCTGCCGGATCTCCTGCATCAACTGATAGTCCTTGCCTTCACTGATAAAGGCGATGGCCTCAGTCATGCCGACGTGACGTCGGATCTCGGCTATGCGCGTCAGGTAGGTTGCTTTTTCATCGGTCAGCTGCCGGAGTTGATTGATCTGGGCTTGCTGTACGGAATCAAGCTTTGGAAAGGATTCCATTTCCCGCAATTGGAAATAAATATCGGCGATCGACGAATTCGTCGGCGTCAGGTAGGATTCATCACCGGTCACGACGTAGCCGCGCACCCCGGTTTCCAGGTCAGTCAGGGTGGATCGGACTTCCAGGATTTGATTGCGGAACTCTTCCGCCTGCTCGATCGCTTCCGTGGAGATCAACAGGTCCTGGCTTTTGCGATAGGCCATGAAGGCGAGTGTGCATAATGCCATCAGGATGGAGAAGACCATAAAGATGATCTTCTTTTCCGCCATGGTCAGGCCGAGTTTTTCCAGGTTGATCTTTGGCCAGCGCATTATCCCAATTTAAGGGAAATCCGGGAAACGGTAAGGCAATTGACAATTCACAAAATGAAATTCCTCATGCCTTTTAATGGGATTTGAAATATTCAGAAACACCAGGCAGGGTGGCCAGATCCAGTTCCAGTTCGGTTTCGCCATTATCTGCAAAAACACCTGCAGTGAACGATCCGTAGCTGATCAATTTGAGTTGTGCGACTCCATGCTCAACAGGTCGTATTCGTATCGGCGGCTCCCCAAAGGAGGGATGGATGGCAAAAAGAACGGTCGAGCCCTCCGTCAAAGGTGATGATGAGGGGCTGGTGGATCGTACTTCGAGGATAACGTTGTAAAGTCCTTTTCTGATTTCTTCTACATGACCAACCAATTCCCGGTCATGGTGTGCGGCCAATCCGCCCCATTGTCCTTTTTGTGGATCATCCGGATGAATACTTTGACCCGACCTGGTTTTGGCAATGGCTTTGCTTTTCAAGTCATCAAGACGGGCATTGGAAAGTTCATATGCAGGTTCTTCCTCGCTTTGGTTGACAACCTGGATCAGTGCTTCCCGGGTAGATTTGGATTCTTCCACTTCAGATGCCAGCGCGTTGATCTGTTGTTGTTTTGCAATCAATTCCTTACGCAGCAATTCGGTATCCGAATGTTTGTATTTCAGGGACAGGACAAGCCGCATATAATTATAACCCAGATACAATCCAAGTATACTGAAATACAGGACGACGCTGATAATATAAACCTTTAGAAAAGGTATACTCACTGTGGCAGACTGGGATACATAATCCGCCAGACTTTCAAGCTGATCAGGGATTTTTGTCAGATTGACCAGCCCCAGCCCCACAATGATTTTCGTGAGCCAGTCTGAGATCTCCACGAGGCTATTATTAAGGGTGTAATCACTGTCAGCCTGATCATTGCGTTTGGGCATGCCAAAAAGCGTGCCGGTGAAAAAGCCGATACCGAATGCCGCGAGGGCCAGGAGCAGGCCAACCCAGATCAAGTGTCCTTGTTTCGCTACAGCGAGTGGATACCCAAGAAGGCCGAGAAATCCGAATCCCATGCACCAGGCCATGGTGATATAAATCCCTTTTTCGGCTTCCTTCGCCATATTTTTTTGATCGCTGGATGATGCTGTTGAGGCTTGCATAGCTAACTTTTTCTGATGAATTCATAATGCAAATCCAATACGCCTTGGTGAGATGGCTCAGCCTTGATTAGCTTCATGGGATGGCGCTGCAGGATATCGTTAAACAGGGATTTCCCTTGACCGAGTATAACCGGCATCACGGCAACCCATAATCTGTCGACCAGGTCTTCATTAAGCAATGATGTAATTAATCCGGCCCCCCCGTATAACCAGATATCCTTTCCCGGTTTTGTTTTCAAGTCCCGGATAAATTCCGGCACGTTGGCACTAATCACTTTCGGATCTCCTGGAAATGATGACTGGCTTCTGGAAAAAACAATCTTTTCCCGGGCGTTCAATTCATTATAAAAGTGTTTTTCAAAATCGGCACTGTCCTCCGGCGGACTGTATTTTCCCCACATGTCATAACTGATACGACCAAACAACACGGTATCAATATTGGCTAGAAATTCTGTAAGGGCAGCGCCTGCTGCCTTGTCAAACAAGATCCAGTCAATTTCTCCATTCGGACCTTCGATCTTCCCGTCGAATGAGATGGCCAGGCTCATGATGATATTGCGCATCGATTACCGATTGATCTTAATCCATTTTAACACTACATCGCCAATTCGCACATAATAGGCACCTGATGTCAAACTGTGGGTAGGAATGAAGTCATCACCAGCATCGATGGTTCCATATCCTTTTACTTGACCCAAAAGATCATAGACAACATAATCCTGGGGTTGATCAAAAGAAGAAGTGATGAACAGCTCATCGAATCCGGGATTTGGGTACAGCTTAATATTCGATGCGATGGAGGGCGTGTGATGGCTGGATGTCTGGATCAATCCATTAATATCGTATTTGGAAAAGAACCGCCAGATCTCCGCTGAGGCGTTAACATCCTGATTTGTCCCTGTGCCACCAAACGCTGTGCCCGGCCAGGTATGCGCGCCATTGATGATGCGATAATGCTCTACAGAAGCGCCGGCATTGCCCTCGGCATACACCTGGTGCTCGGCCGTGCTCCCGTCATTCGGATCATTGTCCTCGACCTGGGTGACTTCAGCTTCAGGATTGCAGTCATTGAAATCGACCCAGAAGGCTAGGACATCAGGGATTGCGGCGGTAAAAAAATTACCTGTATACGGTACGACGGCATCAGCTGTTCCATGAATTTCCATCACCGGGACCGGTCGCTCCGGCATGCAGCTATTAACCAGTGTCGTATTCATTGAGCCGGTGACAGAAGCAATGGCGGCAATGCGGTCACTCAATTCGCAGGCAAGCCGATAGCTGAAGTATCCTCCATTTGACATTCCGGTGCTGTATACGCGCTCCGGATTAATGGAATATTGGGTGGATAACGCATCGATGAGGGCCACAACAAAAGAGACATCATCAACGGTGCTCGTCCCCCAGCCTACATTCCAGTGTGGATTGCCCAGCGCATCATCCGTGCCTTGTGGATGCACGACAATGAATCCCGCTGTATCGGCGATGGCGCGAAAATCACCGTAAAACAGTTGTTCCAGCGCGCCGGAGGTATAGCCATGGAAATTGAGAACAAGCGGGGAGGTTTTCTCCGGATCATAACTGTCGGGAACATACAGAATGAATGTTCTGGTCAGTTCATTATGTACAATGCTGTCTGTTATCGTTTGCTGCGCAGAAATGCATAGGGTGAACAGCAGGAAGCCGGTTTGCAGAATGAGTTGACGCATATGGAAAGATAATGGAATTAACCTCATAGCCTGATGGCCATTCCCGTGAAAATTGATTTTCCATCCAATTCACGGATGGCAACCTGATAAATTCCTGTCGACCACCCGGATGTATTAATGGTAATGTATCGTTTGCCCGGCTGACCGGAAGCAATCCTGTGGGTGATCATCTTTTGGCCGGTCACATGAAAAATATCAAGATCATAGGTGCCTGCATCAGGGGCACTGAACTCGATTTTTACAGTAGTTGAAAACGGATTGGGAAAAATTGAAAGGGAATTATTCCGGAAAGGGTTTTCCGCAATGGAAACCAATTCACGCAGATCCACTTTGTACAACCCGCGACCATACGAGGCGGCAATGAGGAATTGCTCCTGATCATGGTATGAAATATCCGTGATAACCAGGTTGGGCAATCCTGTGCCCAAAAGCGCCCATGTGCTACCATCATCATTTGAATAGTACACACCAATATCCGTAGCTATACACAATGTGCCGGTCTGTGGAATAATGACCAGATCATTAACAGGGATGTCCGGAAAATCACCGGAGATGTCTGCCCAGGATTGCCCCAGGTTGGTGGTTTTATATATATGACCTTCGTTCGTGCCGTATCGATATCCGGACAAAGTGACATAGGCTACATTTTCCAGAAAAGGATGCGAGGTGACACTGGTGACCCATCGATTGGGAAGTCCATTTGAAACATCCGACCATGTGCTGCCACCATCTGGCGTGATCTGCACTTTGCCATTGTCCGTCCCTGCGATAATGATTTCGCTATTGACAGGCGAAACAGTGATAGACGTGATTGTGCCATAGACTACATTCTGCTGTGCCGGATTCCCCGTCAGATCCGGACTGATCACTTCCCAAGACACGGCGCGGTTGGTGGACTTGTACAACCGGTTAGCACCGTAGAAAAGAGTAGTGGGATCACTCGGATGAAGAATAAACGGCGTATTCCAGTTTTTCCGGTCGCCAAATGCGATACCGGATGTTGCATCCAGAAAAGTTTCGCCGCCATCAATTGATCGCCCGATATTTCCGTACTGGTACTCCGTATAAACATACGTGTTATCCACCGGATCGACTAATGTCCTGAATCCATCTCCGAAGAATATAATATCCCAGTCGTGGATATTCCCCGTCAATGTGCGCATGGTGCTGTTATCCTGTGTGCCGCCATATAGCCGCTGTGGTATTGTGTAATCGATTTCACAGGTATAGAACTGGGTAATGGGCAGACCATTCAGTTTCTGACTGTTGTTGCCGCGGTTGAGACTTTGATAAATGCCACCGTCATTTCCGGAATACACTTCAAGGGGATTGTCGGGATTGATCCAGAGTGCATGCTGATCCACATGGGCGCCGAAGAAAACGCGTCGCCAATTTGATCCCGCATCATCTGAACGATACATGTCCAGGCTTCCCGTATACATAATTTGGGGATCAGATGGATCAAACCAGATCTTGCCAAACCACCACATGAAGGGCGACTGTTCAATATCGGTAATATCCAATGCAGTCCAATGATCACCTCCATCTTCTGACCGCCGGATGGAATGTAAAAAATCATTTTGATCATTGACGATGTATGCAGCTATGATCTCTGGATCCGATGGCGAAATCGCCAATCCGATCCGTCCGGCTGATTCAGGCAGATCAGTAGAAAGTCTGGTCCAGGTGTCGCCACCATCATAAGTACGATAAATGCCGGACGAAGGACCCCCATACCGGCGACGATCCGGACGCTTGGTGCGTTCCCAGGCTGCTGCAAACAATGTATCCGGATGGCGCGGATGCATGACGAGATCAATGATGCCGGTCGAATCATTGATAAACAGCGATTGATTCCAGGTGACGCCGCCATCAGTGGATTTGTAGATACCCCGGTCTTCGTTTTTCATAAATAACAGGCCCATAGCCGCAGCATAACATTCATCACTGTTCTGCGGATGGACAATCATTTTACTGATGCTTCCGGTCTTTTCCAGGCCGATGTGCGTCCAGTCGTCGCCGCCGTTGGTTGATTTGTACACACCGTAACCATCATATGCAATTGATCCGCCACCAGCATTGGGCTCGCCGGTGCCGGCATAAATAATGGATTGATCAGAAGGTGCAATAGCGATATCCCCGATCGATAGGTTGAAGGCCTCGTCAAAAATGCTTTCCCAGGTCTGACCGTCATCATCTGATCGGAAAATACCTCCGGAGGCAGCACATACGTAAAGTCTGGACGCAAGGCCTGTAGTGCGTTCAATGTCCGTGACACGTCCACCGATATTCGTTGGTCCGGCAAAGGTCCATGGATTGTCAAAGCGATCGCGCGGGTGTTGATGTTGGCCGCTTATCTTTTCTTCACGATAAAGACGAGCGGTTGCATAGACGTTTGGGTCGATGGTGCCATGTGGATAGGCGCGCTGAAGGAATTGCCAGTCGGAGGGGAACAGTTTGGGGGGAGTGGTTGAATTAGTTGAACTGGTTGAATCAGGGTGATGGGTTGAATTCGGTGATTGGGGTTGACAGGATGTGCAGATGGAGATCAGGAAGTAAAGCAGGAACGTGGTGATAAAAAGAAAAGATTTCATGCGGATGGAGATTCAGGACAAGATGCGAATTTCGGGATAAACGGCTGGCCATCGCGATGATCGTTATCCCCGTCGATGCTGGATCCGATTACAATTCAAAAAGGGATTTTTCTTTCGCCATTTCAACCTTGAGGGAAGGCGGTGTTTTCAACTGAAGTGTTTGTTGCAATCGGTCAAGTTCCACATCTGTTCGTCCCGGATCGTGATGGGCGAGGAGCAAATGGCCGACGCGGGTCATTGAAGCATAGGCAATGGCATCTTCCATGGAGGAATGGCCCCATCCTTTTTTATCGCGGTATTCCAGTTCGGTATATTGGGCATCATGGAAAAGCAAATCCGCGCCAATCGCGAGATCCGCCCCGGAAAGCCAGGTGAGATCTCTCTGGATGCCATTGGGGCCAAGTGCGGGTTCATGATCCGGCAGGTAGCAAAAAACGCCTTGTTTTCCGGTTACCCGAAAGCCCACTGTCGGACCCGGATGAATAACATATTGTGAGGTGATGGTAAATGGGCCAATGGTGAATTCATCATTGCCGATCTCGTTCACCGCCAGTTGACAGGAAAGATTCCGAAAATAAACCGGAAACAAGGGTGGTGAAAAATAACGGCCTAAGCGCGCGCGTAACTTTTGCGTCTGACTTGCCGGACCCCAGATATGGACTTCCGCGTTTGGATTAAACAGTGGCTTGAAAAAGGCCAGTCCCTGGATATGATCGATATGAAGATGGGTGAGCAGGATATCAATTCTGTCATGCTTCAGATAATCGTCCACCATCACATGCTGAAGTCCGCTGCCGGCATCCAGGATCAGCAGATGATGGTCTTCCTCGATCAGGACACAGGACGTGTTACCGCCATAGACGGCCATTTCAGGCTGGGTGGTGGGAATGGAGCCTCGCACACCTTTTAATGTCACCTTCATGATTCGGTGGTTCTCCAGAAAATGGCTACGGCGCCGACAAATGCGCCCGAACGGCCAATGATCGGGTAGGAGGTCACTGAAATTTTCTCGGCCTTCCCCTGCAGACTTTCAATCCAGAAGGTCTTGAAGTACGGTAATTGGTTGGCCAGTGTTTTGACGAGCGGTAATTCCGACGGCGGGATGGGCTTCCCGGCCTCATCCTTGTTTTTGAAAATAGTGCCCCATTCCGCGACCGGCATTTCCCCGGTGTCTTCGTAGCGCTTGCCTAGAATATCTTCGGCAGGTTCGTTGTAGAACAACAGGTTGCCTTGCGTATCCGTAATAAATACAGGGATCGCGAGACATTCGGCCAGTTGCCGGTTGAGGATGATTTCAATGGAATGCGACATAGGCCTCCTTTGTCTGGATGAAAATGGGCTGATGAATATATTGAATATCAGGGGAATAATGGGTCAGAAAGCAAGAGAGTAAGACAGTAATTCAGTAAGAGAGTAAGAGCTAGCCCTCGTAAGATCGTAAGATCGTAAGACCGTAAGAAGAGTGTGAGCGGAAAAGAGCTTAAGGAGGTGGACGAAATGTGAGAATGTGAGAATTTGGGAATGTGGGAATGTGGAAATGTGGAAATGTGGAAATGTGAGAATGTGAGTGCAGAATATCTGAATACTGATCACTGATTACCGATTACTTTAACAACAACATTCCCCCGCTTTCTTCCCTTGTCGACAAACACATGGGCCTGGACGATCTCATCAAATGAATAGGTTTTATCGATCACCGGTTTGATCTTTCCGGCTTCGAGCCATTCTTTTAGCAGTTGTAGATCTTTTGCCCTTTCGGCCGGTTTGCGCAAACCTGTAGCCATGATCTTTGCCTTTTTGTTGCCAAAAATCGAACTCCAGATGACAGACCGGATCACGCCAAGCGTCATCCCGGCCTCGAGAAAAATGCCACCGGGTTTGAGTGCATGAAAAGCGCGGCCGAATGTTGTTTTTCCGACCGCATCAAATATGATATCATAAGCAGACTTTTCCGAACTGTAATCTTCCGTCCTATAGTCAATGACGTGATCCGCGCCAATCGAGCGTACGAGATCAACATTTGTTGTGCTGCAAACGCCGGTCACCTCCGCGCCAAGGGCCTTCGCGACTTGCACTCCAGCGGAACCCACACTTCCGGACGCGCCATAGATCAACACCTTCTGACCAGCCTGGATTTTTCCGCCATCCCGCAGAAAGGGCAGGGCAGTCAATACGCCATCCACACAGGAAGCGGCTTCAGCATAGGTCAGATTGGACGGCATATGCATTAATACCCCATCTTCCGGCACGCAGAGATACTCCGCATTCCCACCAAAATTGGGGCCTGCCGTCCCAAATACCTTATCGCCAGCCTTGAATCTGGTGACTGCCGCGCCCACAGATTCAATTTCACCCGCGATCTCTTCGCCCAGTCGCTTCAGTTTCGGTTTGAAGAGACCGGTAAAGAATCGCGTGATGAAAGGCTTGCCTTGTCTGAAGTACGTTTCAGTCGTCGTGACGGTACCGGCATGGATCTTGACCAGCACTTCATTCGGTTTTGGTTCAGGCTTGGCCACTTCGATGAATTGTAAAACAGATGGCGGCCCGTATTGGGAGAATTCGATTGCACGCATGGGGAGGATTCTTGTGAGAAGAGAAATGCAAAGCTAGCATTTTCCCATTTTCCCTCAGATTGGCGCTGACTGAATTTTAAAGCAAACGTCTGGCTGTCCTGACATTTGAATGGCGCAGTTCCTTGCTCCCGTAGGACTTATTCGTATGAACACCCCTCCATTTTAAGGGAGGGGCCGGGGGTGGGTCGTAGTGAAGGCCTGGTGAATCGTTTTTGTTTTCCGCAGAAAGTAAGACAGTAAGAAAGAAGCAAGAGGTAAGAAGTATGAGGCAAGCTGAATGCTACTCCATTACCTCTCCCGCCGCAAGTCCTGAAGTCCTTGGCGGGATCTTCGACGTGCGAAACAAATGGGATTACAATCGAGGATCTTTGGCAGCTGTCCTTGTAAGAGTAAAAAGAGAAAAAGAGAAAAGAAGAGAGATATGCCAACTGCCAGCCATCAACTGTCCTCTGATTCCCCCTCCCGACCTCCCCCAAGGGAGGAGGAGATCTGGATTCATTGAAAAAAATTTCAGATTCTCGGGATTTTATTGTCAAGTATTTCTCAGCCT
>AERA01000772.1_pt1 | contig 20409 bp, 12 predicted proteins | sample 267968 | NCBI WGS metagenome assembly AERA01 (sample SAMN02954363, study PRJNA61401) | activated sludge metagenome | biome: terrestrial; feature: wastewater treatment plant; material: activated biomass; isolation source: activated biomass of an industrial wastewater treatment plant | reverse complement strand
TTGAGCAAGTTGAAGTGGTTCAAGGATATTTTTTCGAACGTCCGTATTTCCCACGGCTATAAGTCATCGCTCACGATCAATTCGTTTGAATCGGATTTGAGTTTTGACGACTATGATGAGGAAAATGAAATGGTTCTCGGTCAGCGCAATGAAGCTAATCTCGACACATTGACAAAAGATTACTATTCCCGTTTCCTCGTTCCGTCTATTGTCATCGAAGAACAATTCTCCCCGCTGATCGGTATTGATGTCAAGATGAAAAATGACATGACCTTCAGCTTCAGCTACAACAAGCGGCGGGGATTATCCATGGGATTCATTTCCTATGAATTGGCGGAAACGCGATCCACGACGATTGACTTCGGCTTTGAATGGAAGGTCAAGGATGTGCGGCTAGGTTTCCTTCCCGGGTTCAACAGTCAGTCCAACAAGAAAAAACCCAGTGGTGGTCAACAGAATAATACGGGGAAACAAGGCAATGACCTGAATATCCAGTTTGACTTCTCCCTGTCGGACAACCTGACGTTGAATCACCTCCTGGACTGGGAAGCGGGTGCACGTCCCACACGTGGATCCAAGGATATCAGTATTTCACCGGCGTTGAGTTACGATGTCAACAAGAATGTCAACCTCCGTTTCTTCGTGGATTACCGACGGCAATCACCTTATGTCAGTAACTCATACGTGGTGGTCAATACCCAGGGTGGGGTGACCGTGAGGATTTCCTTGAATTAAAGCTGCCGGGCTGACGACTGGTATACAAATGCGGTCACGACTTGTCCGACCGTGCCCAGTACATTGGGATCAATGATCTCCAGATTGTCTTCATGGGTATGCCAATGCGCACCGAATCCATTCTCCTGGTTGGGCTGCCGGTGAATGATATCGATCATCGGGATATTGGTGTAGAGATTCACAAAATAATGGTCGTCAGTAACGGGATTGTTTTGCTGTGGGATAAACATCGCACCATGTCCCATCCCGCGGGCGAGCGCCCAGACTTTATTGTAGAGTTGATGAATGGCCTGCACCTTCGCTGGTGGGAACGCGCCGGTCAGATTCTCTTTTGAAAATACCGCGCCTTTGGCGCCTACCATGTCGAGGAGAATGCCGTATTCCGCGCGGTAGTTTTTCGTATGCGGGTTCTGTGCCCAATGTTGCGCCCCAAGGCACCAGGTTTCAGGACCCATATCAGTGGCGCCCTGGTCTTCAACATCAAACAGCACAATATCCACGCCGAGTGAGATCGGATTTTCATTTAACAATCTGGCGATCTCGACCAGCACGCCTACACCGCTGCCGCCATCATCCGCGCCATCAATAGGTTGGTTGGCACGCTCATCATCCTCATCTGCTGCATATCGGGTGTCCCAATGGGCGGCCAGCACAATGCGGCGTGCGTAGGAAGGATTGAAAGAAGCGATAATATTCGCCGCGCGTACATCGCCGATCGTGGCGGTCGTGGCTTTAAAGGTTTGTTCGGTCACGCTCGCGCCATAGGATTTGAATTTGCTCACCAGCCATTGACGGGTATCGGTGTGCGCTTTGGTGCCGGGAACTCTTGGACCAAATGAAACCTGCTTTGCGATATGGGCATACGCCGAATCTTTGGAGAATGCGGGTACGGTGACCTTCTCCTGGGTGGGAGGTTGGTCGGGGGTGTCGGAGACGGTGGGGTTGTCCTTGCAGGAGATGAAGGCGAGGACGATCGCGAGGGCGATGAAGGGGAAAAATGGGATCCTGGATTTTTTCATGATGCTTTTCCTTACACATAACCCCTAAACGGGTGAGGGGTTTCAAAACGTCTTTTCTTTGCTACCTACACATTACCCCTAACGGGGTATGGTTTTTCGTTGATTCACGTTGCTACCTACACATTACCCCTAACGGGGTATGGTTTTTCGTTGATTCACGTTGCTACCTACACATTACCCCTAACGGGGTATGGTTTTTCGTTGAATCACCTTGCTACCTACATTTAACCCCTAACGGGGTATGGTTTTTCGTTGATTCACGTTGCTACCTACATAAAACCCCTAAAGGGGTATGGATTTATTCTTTCTTCACGTTGCTACCTACCTATAACCCCTAAAGGGGTTGAAATGATATTCAATATTCAAAACCACTCTAAACTATTCTAAATGTTTAAACGCTTCCACGTTTCAACATTTAAACAATCCTGGTTCTTCATTCCTTGAGCATTGAATCTTTGTCAACTGGATTTAGATTTTAGTTTTTAGTTTTTACTTTTCCAGGTGGTTCCTTCCTTCCCATCCTTCAGCTCAATCTCCAGCGCGGCCAATTCATCGCGGATCAGATCCGAGGTTTTGAAATCCTTATTTGCCCGCGCATTGTTCCGGATATCGATGACCAGTTTCATCAATCCATTGACCTGGTCCATGTGATCATCGCCGGCGGAGGATTCGGTTTTCAAACCGAAGACATTGACAACAAGATCGTCGAATCCTTGCTTCACTTTCTCGAGGGTCGACTGTCCGATTTCATTCGCCGGGATTTGACCGTCGGCAATTTTATTGATCGTCGTGCACAATTCGAATAACCGGGCCAGCGCTTTTGGCGTGTTGAAGTCGTCATTCATCTCTTCAAACGCGGCGTCAATAGCGGTTTCCATCTCTTTTGCTGTAGTGGAATCACTTTTTGGGCTGGATGCGGATAATGAATTCAATTTCGCATAGGCCTCCATCAGCCGATTGTATCCTTTTTCTGCCGCAGCGAGTGAGGTGTCATTCAGATCCAGTGTGCTGCCGTAATGCGCCTGCAGGAAAAAGAAACGCACCACCATCGGGGAGTACGATTTAGTCAGATGCGGACTGTCACCGGTGAAGATCTGGGTAGGGGTGATGAAATTGCCCTCACTCTTCGCCATTTTCTTGCCGTTCAGCAACAGCATATTGCTGTGGATCCAGTACCGCGCAGGACCATGGCCGCACGCGCCGTAATTCTGCGCGATCTCGTTTTCGTGGTGCGGGAATTTCAGGTCATTTCCACCGCCATGAATGTCAAATGTTTCACCCAGGTATTTTGTACTCATCACCGAGCATTCGAGGTGCCAGCCCGGAAAGCCAACTGACCATGGCGCATTCCAGCGGAGCAGGTGTCGCTCATCCGCCTTGATCCAGATGGCAAAATCAGATGGATGTCTTTTTTCGTCCTGGTTTTTGAGATCGCGTGTTTCGACGAGCAGATCTTCCACCTTGCGGCCAGACAATTTTCCGTATACATCACCTTCCCTCAGCAGTTTCGCCGTGTCAAAGTATACGCTGCCATTCGCCTCATATGCATAACCGTTGTCGAGGATCTCCTGCACCATTTCGATCTGTTCGAGGATATGGCCTGTGGCGCGGGGTTCGATGCTGGGATCCAGGGTATTGAAGATCCGCATCATCGCGTGGAACCCATTGGTGTATTTCTGGACGATTTCCATGGGCTCCAGTTGTTCCAGCCGGGCCTTCTTGCTGATCTTGTCTTCCGCATTGGAATCCGTATCGCCTTCCAGGTGGCCCACATCCGTGATATTCCGGACATAGCGCACCTTGTATCCCAGGTGCAACAGGTACCGGTAGATCACGTCAAAGCTGACGAAGGTGCGGCAGTTGCCGATGTGGACATCGTTGTAAACCGTTGGCCCACAGACATAAAGTCCGACATGGCCTTCGACCAGCGGTTTGAATTCCTCTTTCCGGCCGGACAGGCTGTTTTGGATCATCAATGACATGGCGGCAAAAATAAGCGTTTGGGCGGGACGGTCAGGATTCGGTGGGATCTGTCACACAGACCGAAGTGGAAACCGGGAAATGGTCGCTGAGTTTCAAATCGTGTGTTTCATATTCCTTGAATTGAATGGAAGGCGTGCCCAGGAAATAGTCGATCCGTAAAAGGGGTAACGTACTCTCATAGGTTGTGCTCCAGCCGGAACCGGCTTCACGGAATCCATCCTGCAAGCCTTTTCGTAAAACATGATACGTCCGGGATAATGGCGTGTCATTCACATCCCCTGCTACCAATGCAGGATACGGTGAATTATGGATATGCTGATTCAGCGCACTGGCCTCCAGGGCGCGCAGCGCTGTCGTTTGCCGGTAGCGCTTGAAGATAAAGCCGACATTGCTCCATGTGCTTTCATTTTGGAGATCCAGATCCTGCTTCAATTCTTCTGCGGTCGTTGTTACCCGGTTCGACACCAGGTGAACATTGTAGACGCGAAGAATGCCCTGCGGGGTTTGCAGGTCGGCCCACATCGCACTTGGACTTGTTTCCTCACCATCAATGGTGCCGTGTTTGAGAATGGGAAAACGTGTGATGAGCCATAAGGTCGATTTCGGCGCGTGCAAATGATGGGTAAGTCCGAATTTCTCGGCGAAAATTTCTCCCCGTTGCGCTTCCTGCAGGCAGAGAATATCCGGGATGACCTGCGCGTCACTCAATGCATCATATACGGCGTCAATTTTGGCTGCGAAACCGCCATCCTTTACTTCGACCATTGACAGTCCCCTGAGATTATAACTGGTACATACGATGGATTCCGCGCACGCAGTATCCGCTTTCCCGCCGGTGAAAAGTTTGAAATACCGGGTATGATAATTCCATCCGGCCAGCAGCACCACGACCGAGATGAGGGCGAGGACGGGACGGAATATGATCCAGCCCCCGATGAATAAACCATGGACCAGTAAAAGAAAGGGATACGCCAGGGCGAGCAGGGAGAGCCATCCCCAGCTCTCGACTGGCACGAATGGCGTCATATAGGCCATAGCCAGTAAAAAAGCGAGGAGCAGGTTGAGCCAGATAAATCCCTTGATGATGAAGCCGGCTTTGCGTTTATTTTTGGCTCGCCTCATCCAGGAATTTTTTTTCATCCGCGTCGAGACTGTCGATGCCCGAGCGGCGGATCTTGTCCAGTATCGCATCCAGGCGCTCCTGCTCATCCATCATGCCGGCGGCTTCAGGCTCGCGTCGTTCAACTTGTTGTCCGGCGCGATAGCGTACTTCCAGTGGTACTTTTCGCTTCACCGGTCTTGACCGGGGTTGCGGTCTTCGCTGAATAAATCGAACGAGTCGCTGAAAGCCCAGGGTCAGATCGCGTCCTTCGCGCAGCAAGCGCACGTAGAAGAACCCAAATGCCGCCCCACCGAGGTGGGCCATATGACCACCTGCGTTGTCCATATTCGCAATGCCGATGAGGTAGAGAACGATCAACGTGGCCACAATATATTTCAGTCGCACATCGCCGATGAGTAACAGTCGCATCTGGTAGTCCGGCGCTGTGGCACCGGCCGCCATGACAATACCCATAACCGCACCCGAGGCGCCATGCAGCGTGCTGCCACCTTCATACATCAACGGGGCCATGATCAGGTAAAACAAGGCGCCGGTCAGCCCTGAATACAGATACAAGGCCAGCATGCGATGATCACCCAGCAGATCCCCGGCGATCCGGCCAAACCAGTACAGGATCAGCATATTGAACAGCAGGTGAAAAAACCCGACATGCGTAAACATATAGGTCAGGATTGTCCAGGGATGTGTGGCATTCCAGATCAGGTCATCATGCAGAAATAAATAGGATGACACCTGGTTGAACAGGGCCCCCTGCGATTCAAACGCGAAAGACAGGGTGAGCACCAGGTTGAATAATTGCAGGAGCAGGAACAGGCCCACATTCAGAATGATCAGCCGGGTGATTGTGTTCCCGGACTGAAACTGGTACCGTATGTCGTCTGCAATCGAACGAAACATAGCCTAAATGTATTCCTTCTCAGGTAAAACGAAAAAGGAGAAAATAAAGTTAATCAACCCAGAAATCGACCACCTGCTTTCCAGTACCGGCAGAGGACGAATCCCGCCAACGCGCCGCCGAGATGAGCAAAATGGGCGATGTTCCCGCCCGTGCCGGTGAGGCCGGAATACAGGCCGATGCCCACGAGGATCACCGCCATCAGCCAGGCCCGGATCGGGATCGGCGGAAACAGTAGCATCAATTGCCGGTCGGGGTAAAGGGCGGCAAACCCGATCACGACACCATAGACAGCGCCGGAAGCGCCCAATACAGGAGCCGTTCCCACTTCACCGGAAAAGAAGGGCATATAGTAAAACATGAAGTGTGCCGCCAGCCCCATTAATCCTGAAATTAAATACAAGGCCAGGAACCGCTTTGGCCCTAATGTATATTCTACGGCCGGTCCGAGAAAGTAGAGACTGAGCATATTGAACAGGATATGTATCACGTCAAAGTGCGTGAACATATACGTGATGATCTGGAAAGGTTGAAAATAGTCGGAGGAGGGCGGATAAAACGGCAGCATCATCGCCCATTCCTGCGGGATCAGCCGGATCGCGATAAAGACAATGACATTGATGATCAACAGGTGCTTGACAATTCCGGTCAGGGGCGGCATGCGTTAATGAGTTTTCCGGGGTTATGCTTGAAAACGGCGAAGTATTTCTTCCTGGCTGAAAGTAATAAAAGTCTTTCGGCCGGAGGGACTGGTATACGGGTTGTTGGTCAGAAGTAGTTGTTCCACCAGCGATCGCATTTCATCTGCATTCATCACTTCGCCCCGTTTACGGCTCAGACTGGCGGACAGCACCGTCGCGATCTTTTCGACGGGTTTCCCTTTTTCCAGTTGCTGGCTGTCTTTGAAGCGGTCGCAGATATCTTCGATAGCTTCCTGGGGCGACACCATATCGGTCATGAGCGCCGGAATGCCATGCACGATAAAACTGTCATGACCGAATTCGTCAATATCAAAGCCCAGGGATTTGAGTTGGGGCAATAACTCGCGGATGATCTCGGCGTCAGCTTTGGTACATTGGATGTTTTCAGGCCATAGCAGTTTCTGGATGGCCGGACTTTGGGCCTCCAGGCTTTTCATCATGTTTTCAAACAGTACACGCTCGTGAGCAGCACGTTGATCAATGATGAGCAGTTCGGACACACCATTCAGTACTATGTAGCGATGCCAGAGTTGGGTGGGAACAGCGTCCTGCAGGATATGATGCGGCCTGGAAGCGGACTCATCCATCCAGGGTATGGTCGACAGGAGATGACCTTTGGCTTCAACGCCTTCGAGGGAGAAGCCTTCCATCGATTCGAGCAGTGCGCCCCATTTCCGGATATTCTCTTTTTCCAGGATCCGGTCGCGTTGCTGATGTGGAACAGTCAAATCACCATTGGTAGCAGCCTGTTTTTCCTGGCCGGCGCGATCCATGCCCACTTCCTGTTCAAAATCAAGACTGGGTGTGATGCTGTATTTCCCTAATGCATGCCGGCACGCGACCCGCAGATAATTATAGATCACGCGATCGTCTTCAAACTTGATTTCCTGTTTGGTGGGATGCACATTGACATCAATCTTTTTGGGATCGATCTCGAGAAAAAGAACGTAAAACGGAAATTGATCGGTGGGCAGGATGTCTTCGTAAGCGGATTTGACCGCGTGCTGCAAATAAGGGCTGCGGATAAACCGGCGATTGACGAAAAGGAATTGTTCGCCGCGGGTTTTCTTGGCCAGTTTGGGTTTGCCGATATAGCCGGCGAAGTTGACGTAATTAGTTTGTTCATCGACCGGTACGAGGTGTTCATTGATTTTTTTTCCAAAAATGCCAAGGATGCGATTGCGCAAGGTGCCGGCGGGCAGATTGTAGACCTCCTGATCGTTGTGGTATAATTTGAAATGAATGTTTTCGAAGGCCAGTGCGAGATGATGGAATTCCTCGAGCAGATGGCGCATCTCGACGTTATCGCTTTTGAGGAATTTGCGGCGCGCGGGAACATTGTAAAACAGGTTGCGCACGATGATCGACGTTCCTTCCGGTGCCTGGCAACCTTCCTGCACCTTGACTTCGGAAGCTTCAACCAGCAACCGTGTCCCGATCCGGTCATCCATTCTCCGTGTTTTGATCTCCACGTGCGCGATGGCGGCAATGGAGGCCAATGCTTCGCCCCGGAATCCCATCGTCCGGATGTCGAAGAGATCATCCGCGCTTCTGAGTTTTGAGGTCGCGTGGCGCTCAAGGCTCATGCGGGCGTCGGTGGGTGACATGCCGCTGCCGTTGTCCTGGATATGAATGGTTGTTTTTCCGGCATCCCGAATGATGACTGTAATTTCTGTGGCTCCCGCATCAACCGCGTTATCCAGCAATTCTTTAATGACGGATGCCGGCCGCTGGATGACCTCACCTGCGGCGATCTGGTTGGCAATACTGTCGGGTAATAGCTGAATAATATCAGGCATAAGACTTTTTCAACTCCTCAAAACCGGTTTTGAAACCAGGTCAAAGTAAAACAGCTTAATACGACCTTTCGTTTCGCCCCTCCATGAAATTAATAAATGCCCGATTGACCACTTTGTTGCCGCCGGGCGTCGGATAATTTCCGGAAAAATACCAATCTCCCGTGTGGTCGGGGCAGGAATCATGCAATCCGTCAAGCGTTTGATAGATGACATCCACCTCAATATTCAAATCCGGGGGAGTGACAATTTTGGCGATGCGTTTCGAGATGCATTCCTCACTCACTTCCGCATACAGGTTTTGCAACTCGTTGGTCATTTCATTTTTTGGCCGGTCGAGCTGGGCTTTGGCGCGTTCGTAGCACGCCTGGATCAGGTGCGCTTTATCCTGCTCTTTCAAAATCTCGACCAGGGCTTTGAACGCCACAAATTCACCCATCTTCGACATGTCAATCCCGTAGCAATCCGGGTACCGGATCTGGGGTGCGCTGCTGAGCACAATGATGCGTTTGGGTTTCAACCGCTTGGCGACCATGCGGATAATCGAATCCCGTAACGTTGTCCCGCGGACAATCGAATCATCCAGGAGTACAAGTGTATCCACGTTCGTCCGGATGATGCCATAGGTCACATCATAGACATAGGACACCATTTCGTGGCGCGATTCCTTGTTGGCGATAAACGTCCGGAGCTTTTCATCCTTGTTCGCCAGTTTTTCGATCCGGGGTTGTTGGTTCAACAGGTGGCGGATTTCCTCTTCGCTCATGGATCCGTTCGCCGCGGCTATTTTTTCCGCTTTGATGGTATTGTATGCCTGGTGCAGACCTTCCATCATGCCGTAGAACGCGGCTTCAGCGGTATTTGGCACGTAGGTGAAGACGGTTTTTTCAAAATCGTAATCCACCGCCTTCAGGACGCGATCCACCAGGTTGAACCCAAGACGCTTTCGTTCTTTATAAATATCCAGATCGGAACCGCGACTGAAATAAATGCGCTCAAACGAACACGCTTTTCGCTCGGAGGGCTCAATAAACGGGACCACCTCGTGTGTGCCATTTTTCTTGATGATCAGCACATGGCCCCGGGGAAGTTCCTTGACGAATTTCGCGCTGACATTCAGGGTTGTTTGTAATGCGGGTCGTTCAGACGCGGCAGCGATGATCTCGTCATCTGCATAATAGAAACAGGGTCGGATGCCGTTCGGATCGCGGAAAATAAAGGAATCACCGTGCCCGATCATCCCGGCCATGACATAGCCGCCATCGAATTTCCGGCATGCATTTTTCAGGATGCGCTGGATGTCCATGTTTTCCATCGTCATGGACGTGATTTCCTCGTTGTCGAATCCGTCGTTTTTATACCATCTGAAAAGCCGTTCTACTTCCGTGTCGAGAAAGTGACCGATTTTTTCGAGGACGGTGACGGTATCCGATCTTTCCTTGGGGTATTGACCGAGTTGCACCAGCTCTTCGAAGAGTTCATCGACATTGGTCAGGTTGAAATTCCCGGCGAGGACGAGATTGCGGGTGATCCAGTTATTGAGCCGGACGAAGGGATGGCAGGTTTCGATCGAATTGTCGCCATGGGTGCCATAGCGGAGATGGCCCAGCAGCACTTCGCCTGTATACGGCAGGTTTTCTTTGAGCCACGTGCCATCCTGGAGTTGTTCGTCCGAAAGGTTATCAAAATGTTTGAAAATGCCCTGGAAGACTTTTTTGAGGTATTGCGTACCGATCTCGCGTTTCCGGCTGATATAGCGGGTGCCCGGCTGGGGATCGAGTTTGATCGTGACCACGCCTGCGCCGTCCTGGCCCCTGTTCCGCATCTTTTGGAGCAGGAGTTGGAGGGTATACAGACCGTGCAGGGCAGAGCCGTATTTCTTCTGGTAATGGTCTAGTGGCTGAAGCAACCGGATGAGCGCGATTCCGCACTCATGTTTGATGGGATCACTCATGTAGGTGGCCTGCGAAGGGGCAAAGGTAGGGATTTTCGGCCGCCCCTTTTAAAGTCCCTGCACAGCTTTCATCAGGTAAGCGCAAATGATAGCCCCGTAGGTCCCCAGGGCATAGCCCAAAACGGCCAGCAGCACACCCACAGGTGCGAGTGAGGGCGAAAATGCGCTCGCCACCACCGGTGCTGAGGCGGCTCCCCCGATATTGGCTTGTGAACCCACGGCCACAAAGAAAAACGGGGCTTTGATCAGGTAGGCCACGAACAGGAGTAATGCCACATGTACGGCCATCCAGATGAGCCCGATCGCAAACAGGCCGAGGTTCTCAAACACGGATTTCAGATTCATTTGCATCCCGATCGTCGCGACCAGGACGTAGATGAAGATGCTGGCCCATTTGGAAGCCCCAACGCCCTCCAGCTTGCGAAACCGGGAAAAGGACAAAAGGAGTCCCAGGGTCGTGGCGATCACGACGATCCAGAAAAAACCACTGATCAGGGATTCCAGCCGCGCCGCTTTGAATGATTCCTCCCACTGCCCCAGGAACGGCACGATGAGATCTGCCCCCAGATGGCAAAGGGCTACACCGCCAAACGCGACAGCCATCAGGACAAACAGATTATAGGTCGATGGAATTCGCTCAATACTCAGCCGGTAATCCGTGATCTTCTGTTCGAGGGAATTGATGGCAGATACGTCAGCTTTCAGCCACCGGTCAATTTTTTTAGTCATGTTTGCGCCATACAGCAAAAATCCCATCCAGATATTCGCCACCACAACATCGATCACGACCATGGTGCCGAACAGATTTTGCGGAACATCAAAGATCTCCTTCATGGCGGTCTGATTGGCACCGCCGCCGATCCAGCTTCCGGCCACGGTACTTAATCCTTTCCACAGATCATCACCCGCCGTATCGATCACACCAGGGAAAATGTATGAGGTCGCCAGCAAGGCCACCGGTCCACCAATCACTACGCCTGCTGTAGCGGTGATGAACATGATCAACGCCTTCGGGCCCAGCCCCAGGATGCCTTTGAGGTCAATGCTCAGGCAGAACAGGATCAGGGAGGCCGGCAAAAAGTAGTTCTTGGAAATGGTGTACAGGTTGCTCTCTTCGCCCGAGATCAATCCCAATGGCCAGTTGAGCAGCGCCGGAATAAAATAGCACAGCAACAGTGCCGGCACATAGGTGTAAAACTTTTTCCAGAAGGGTTTGTCCGAATGCGCGGTGTGAAAGATCAGCGCCAGGACGATGATGAGGATGCCGAGTACAATGGCGTCGTTTGTGAAGACGGGGTTCATGTGGGGAAGATAATAATTATGTGTAGGTGGAGGCTGAGGCTAAGGCTAAGGCTAAGGCGGAGGCGGAGGAAGGTAATCGGTAACCCGTAATCCGGATCTTGAGTAGTTCCGCTGATTTGAAAAATCACGCTTCAATCAAACTCTTTCAGCTCTTTCAACTCTTTCAGCTCTTTCAACTCTTTCAACTCTTTCAGCTCTTTCAACTCTTTCAGCTCTTTCAACTCTTTTTCTCTTCTCCCTCTTCTTGCGGTCTTACGATCTTACGGTCTTACGATCTTCTTACTGTCTTACGCTCTTAAAAAAGAGGGGCACCAGGTGAGCACCCGGCACCCCAAAAACCCCAAAAAACCAATTGAAAACCAGTTTACCTCAAATAGACAAAAGCGCTAAACGTATCGCACGATACATTTAGCGGTATGTTCTTTTTAGCAGATTCAACGGGATCGAATGTGGTGTTATTCGATGGCCCTGATCTACGTCAAACCAGATTTGGATGCGAGTGAATGTCCGGCAACTGTCAGGGAAAATGCCAGATCGCTGAAAATCAGGCTGGCTTTTTGGGTGTTATGACAATCAGAACATTTGACCACCAGATGAAAAAAAAGCCTCTCGGCAATTTTTCGTCAACTGGATTTACATCTAAATCCGGTTACGGTGTTCTATTTCTGGCCTACTTCGGTAAACAGCACAAAGCTAATCGAAGTTTAGGAACTTTTACCTTAAAGTTACAATGTACATTTGAACTTCCTATTATATCCACAGCGCTTTTTCCAGAAATATGGCTAAAACACGCAGTCATTTTGTTTGCCGGGAGTGTGGGGCGACCTCCACGCGGTGGCTTGGGCGATGTCCAAACTGCCAGGCCTGGGACACGCTGGAGGAGGAGATCATGCAAGGCGCAACTTCCGTTAAGAAATCCCGGTCGGGACAGGAAAAGAAAGCCCCCGTATTGCTTTCTGACATAGCCCAGGAAGCGGAGATCCGGGTCCGTCTCGCTGATCCGGAGATGACGCGCGTATTGGGTGGCGGGTTTGTGCCCGGTTCCCTGATCCTCCTGGCGGGCGAACCTGGCGCCGGCAAATCCACGATGTTGCTGCAGTTGTGTGGAGATCCCGCCCTCAATATCCTGTATATCTCCGGGGAGGAAAGCGCCGCGCAGATCAAGATGAGAGCCCAGCGCCTGGGCATAAAAGGCGAGCGCACCCATGTATTGGGCGAAACGGATCTCAACCGCATCATGGATGTCATCCGCGAAGGGAAGGCCGGGATCGTCATCATTGATTCCATCCAAACCATCTATTCTCCCGAAATGGAGTCTGTGCCCGGGTCACCCGGTCAGATCCGCGAATGCAGTTATCATCTGCAGCAACTGGCCAAACAAACCGGCACCACGATCATCCTGGTTGGCCATATCACAAAGGAAGGTGAGATCGCCGGCCCCAAACTGATGGAGCATATTGTCGATGTGGTCATGCATCTCGAAGGCGACCGGCAATACCAGTTCCGTATGCTGCGCAGTTTGAAAAATCGCTTTGGCTCCACACGCGAGATCGGCATTTATGAAATGAAAGGGGAGGGCATGATCCCGGTGGAGAACCCATCCGCCTGGTTGATCCCGGCTGATCATGAATATCGTTCTTCAGGCTCAGCTATTGCGTTGGTGAGCGAAGGGTTTCGGCCTTTCCTCATCGAAACCCAGGCACTGGTGAGTGCGGCAGTGTATGGAACAGCTCAGCGATCTGCCAGCGGGTATGATGTCAGGCGACTGCATTTGATGCTTGCGGTATTGGAAAAACGGTGTGGATTTTATTTCGGCAATCAGGATGTGTTTTTGAATGTGGCGGGTGGATTAAAAGTCACAGAGCCGGCTATTGACCTGGCGGTCGTGGTGGCGCTGGTGTCTTCCTTGCAGGATATAGCGGTGCCGCGTGATGTGTGCTTTGCTGGCGAGGTGGGACTGTCCGGTGAAATTCGCCCGGTACAGCATCTGGACAAACGGATTGCCGAAGCAACGCGATTGGGCTATCAAAAAGTGTTTGTGCCTGCAACCGCATCCACCAATGGACAGAAGAAAAATCCCGCTGTCATCGAAGTGAAATTTCTCAATGATGTCTTCCAGCAGATTTTCGGGTAAACCAATCGACCATTGAACGGTTAACTTTTCACCGTGGAGCAGATTATTTTCTATGATGGATTTTGCCCGATGTGCAATACATGGGTGAAGCGCTTGTTGACCTGGGATAAATCGGGCCGTTTCAAATTTGCGCCGCTGGAAGGAAAAACCGCGCGGGATCGTTTGCCGCCCTTCCTGCCCGGTTACCTGGAGGAGGATACGATTGTCCTTTTGCAAAACAGTAAAGTGTATTTGCGAAGCGATGCTGCCTTTCGAATCGTAGGTCAGCTCCCGTTTCCTTATCGGCTTCTTGCAGTTGGGAAATGGATCCCGAAAGGCCTGCGCGATAAAGTTTATGATTTCATAGCCGGCCGTCGGTATACGTATGGTCCCCGGTATGACCAGTGCCCGCTCCCGCCACCATCCGCAAGGGACCGTTTCCTGCCCTGATTGTTGTAAGAAAACTTAATGAAGTATTAAAAAGGATTAAAAGAAAGCCGTGGAATGCAGGCTTTCGATCCGGGTGATGCAGTGCTGAATAATTTTCGCCGACGATTGATGATCGGACGATAATTATTTCACTTCAAATTCTTTATTCATGCCACGGAATATGCTCCTTCGCGTCTCCTTCTTTATCATCTTCATGTTGTGTGTCAGTAGTTTCATTGCCCAGCCGGTCAACGATGACCCATGCGGAGCTATCGAACTGGTGATTGAAAACGGCCAGTCATGTTTGCCGGCACAACCATTTCAGTGGACGAATGCCACACCGACAGCCGGATTATCAAATCCTTCTTGCGGGAGTTATTCGACCGGCGATGTCTGGTTTTATTTTACCCTGACAGAAGCTGCAGATCTTTTTATTACATCAGCCATCGGCAATGGTGGAAACGCTATCGACGACGGCGCCATGGAGCTCTATTATACCAGCGGAGACTGCATGTCGACATTTGTGCGGATTGTTTGTAATGATGATAACGGGCCCGGTAATATGCCGCAGATTGAGCTCAGATCTTATCCTGCCGGGCAGTATTATATCCGTTTCTGGGATTATGAGGACAAGGTTTCTGGGCACATCGGCGGGATATGCATTGCAGCCATGCCTGTTGTAGCCACCACGATCAATGATGATCCGTGTTCGGCCATCCCGTTGCAGGTGATCGATGGCGATCAGTGTACACCGGTTATACCGGTGGAGTGGATGGGCGCTTCCGCATTTCCGCTTATGCCGAATCCACTTTGCGGAAGTTATATGACGGGGGATGTCTGGTTTTCGTTTGCCGTGATCGATACGGTTGATGTGGTGATCTCCACCGCCGAAGGAACCGGGCAGCATGCCATTACGGATGGCGCGTTAGCTGTTTACAGGGCCGATGATTGCAATGGTGTATTCACGCTCCTGCATTGTCAGGATGATCAGGGCCCGGAGGCGATGCCCGCTGTGCAACTGATCAATGTGATGCCGGGCAATTACTTTATCCGGTTTTGGGATACTGCTGACAGTATCAACGGGAATATCGGGGGCATATGCGTCGCCGCACAACCTACGATTGCGGGCTCGGTAGAAAATGACGATCCATGCGGGGCTATCGAATTGAGTGTCGTTCAGGATACAAGTTGTACACCGGATAATCCGCAATCCTGGTTAGCAGCTACACACACGATTGGCATAGCAAACCCGGTATGCGGAAGCTATTCCACCGGGGATGTATGGTATACATTCACCTTGATGGAGACGTCTGACATTGTGATCAATACAATAGCGGGTACAGGATTAAACGCGATCACTGACGGGGCCATGCAATACTATGCGGCCTCCGCATGTGATGGAGCGTTTACCGGAATTCGTTGCAGCGATGATGACGGCGAAGGAAATATGCCGATGATTGTGGATTATGCGGTGCCCGCGGGGAAGTACTATATCCGTTTCTGGGAATATAATGATGCTGTGTCCGGCAATATTGACGGTATTTGCGTGGCCGCGCAACCCAGTCTCTCTCCAGTACCGAATGATCACTGCATTTCTGCAATCCAGTTTCCTGACTTGCCGTTGAACGGTGATTGTGTCACGATAAATGTCCAGACTGAAGGAGCGACAGGACATCTCAATACTCCGTGTGGCGGCACATCCGATGATGATGTGTGGTATAGCTTTACGGTGCCGCAGGATATTACCCGTGTCAGCTACAGGTTCACAAAAAACAATATGCCGGTGAGCCAGATCATCCAGCTATTCACAGATCAATGTGGCGTGGGCAATGCAGGATGTTATACGGAAAGTGAAGGTGTTTTTGACAACCTGATGGCGGGCCATACATACTTTATCCGCACGTTTACTGCACAGGAAGGTTCGGGTGATCAGTATGACCTGTGTCTGAAAGTATTGATCCCGCCCGCATTTGATGAGCCATGTGGGGCCATGCAAATCCCGGTACTGGACATGAGTGCGGATTGCGTGCCGGATAATCCGGTGAGTTGGGAGTTTGCAACAGCGTCTGCGGTAAATCCACCAGGTTGCGGCAGCTATGCGAATGGCGATATCTGGTTTTCATTTGAACTCACTGAAAAATCCGATATCCGGATCAGCACAAAGGAAGGGGATGGACCGCAGGGAATTGTGGATGGCGCTATGAGTATATACAGGGCAGACGAAGGATGCCAGGAACTGATCCAGATCGGATGTGAAGATGACCAGGATGTGCAGGCCAATCTGTTGATGCCTCAATTTTTTGATTATGCCTTTCTGCCGGGCACCTATCTGATCAGATTGTGGGATTATAATGATGCCATCTCCGGCAATATCGGCGGCATTTGTGTCGCTGCGCAACCCAGTATTTCCCAACTGGATCATGACATCTGCACAGGCGCCATTTCATTTCCACCCATTCCGGTTGACGGGACTTGCAGTGAAGTGATGGTGACCACCCTGGGCGCTACCGGGAGTGACGATACGCCGGACTTTGGCTATAGTGACGATGATGTGTGGTACCGGTTTGTTGTTCCTGATGGAGTAAATCGGTTGCAGTATGAGATCACCACACACAGTGGCAGCGTTCAACATGCGGTGTGCCTGTATGCTCAATGTGGTTTTATTGTCAGCCCGGATTGTCACGACACCGGAACGGGTATACTGGATGGGTTAGTGGGAGGTGAGGAATTCTTTCTTCAGGTCTATACGGTGGACCGGAATACCTCCTCCAATTTTACGATTTGCCTTCGTACGCCTCCGTCTCCACCGGTGAATGACCGGTGCGACCAGGCTATCGCTTTTGGGCCGATCAATGTCGACGGTACCTGCACATCAGTTTTTGTCAATACGACCTGGTCAACACCTTCACCCGAAGCCACTTGCCGGCCCGATGAGCATGATCTCTGGTATACATTTGTCGTGCCGGAAAATGTTACCCATTTATTAACTGAATTCATTCCCGATAGCCGGTTCGATGCCGGTGGTTTTGAACTCTATAGCGGCGTTTGTGGTCAGCTGACCTCGATCTATTGCTATGAAAATCATATTTACGAGACTGCGCAGATGTATGATTTGACTGCGGGAGAGACGTATTATATCCGGGTATTCACCGGTGATCCGCGTTTATTTGAATTTGAATTCTGCCTGAAAACCCCGCCGCCTGCTCCGGCAAACGATGAATGTCCGGATGCCGCCGCATTTCCACCCATTCCGACAGATGGAGGTTGTGTGACCATGACGGCGAACACCAATGGAGCCACAGGAAATAATACCGAGGATTGCAGCTGGGTATATGATGATGATGTCTGGTTTTCATTTATTGTGCCGGACGGAACATCCGGTGTCTGGATCGAACTTCAGTATCCGCATTCGCTTGCTTCCGGGACCTTTTCGATTTACGAAGGAACTTGTGAAAATCCGGTATTCATCAGCTGTGCTGAAGATGATCGAAATATGTACAGGGACCTTGTGCCCGGCAATACCTATTTCCTTCGCGTGTTTACCGCGCTGGCCAATGTGCAGAGTGAATTTGATGTGTGCATCGGCGCGCTGCCCATGCCACCTGCGAATGATGAGTGTTCCGGTGCGATTCTCTTTCCGGAAATTCCTGTTGATGGCAGTTGGGTCAGTGCGGCAGGATCTACCCTGGCGGCTACGACCTCGCTTCAGGATGATTGTAATGGTTTCGGCGATGATGATGTCTGGTTCAGTTTTGTCATGCCGGCGGGACAGGATAAAATACTCTTCGATTACGGCGACCAACTCGGCATTGTGCTGGAACTCTACGAGGGAAATTGTGAGGATTTGACCTTCCTCGATTGTTTTGGCAGTGCAAATTCCTCCGGTGGCATATCGGGCCTGATCCCCGGCCAAACCTACTATTGGCGTGTGTATACATCGTATGAAAATGATTTCCAGTCGTTCAGTATTTCGATGAGTATTCCGTTGGCGGAAGGCCATGATGATTGTGTGTCAGCCTGGATCTTCCCGGATATTCCGGTGGATGGATCTTGCGCTTCCATCACTTTTCATACGGCGTTTGCCAATCCCTCTGGCATACCGAATTGCTATGATGTGGTGCGTCCGGATAATTGGTTTCAGTTTACAGTGCCTGAACCATTTACTTCGGTCACCCTGGATATTGATGTTTTATTGGGTTATTCGCTGAATATTCAGGTGTTTGAGGGGAGCTGCGACGATCTGGCGTATCGGGAGTGTTTGTTCTTTCCGCAGCGAGAGGATATTTCAGGGCTGACACCCGGAGCAACCTATTGGCTGCAAGTGATGCCGACAGATGCTAACAGCACTGGGCAATATCACTTGTGCATGTCCGTTACTCCGCTGCCGCATGCCAATGATCATTGCGAACAATCCAGCTCATTGACATCCGCTCCGGGCATACTGGTTGATCTGGGTGTGCAGACCACAGCCGGCGCAACCGCTTCCGGAATAGAAATGTGTTATCCCTATGCGCCGGAAAATCTGACCTATGATGTCTGGTACAGCTTTGTGACCGATCAGGATGGTGGTGACGCCACTTTTGTCATCCATTTTGAAGAACCGCCATTGATTGATTTCAGTTTCTTCAATCTGAATGCCCAGGTCTTTGCGGGGCAGTGCGATGAATTGACGACGCTGGCTTGTGTGGAAAATGATTTCGGTGTGCTGGGCTATGAAAACACCTTTATTGAAATCGAGCTGTATGGGTTGATGCCGGAGACGCAATACTTCCTTCGGGTGTTCCCGACCGGTTCTTCGGGTAATTATGCGGAAGTCGACTTCACCATTGAGGCTTACGGCTCCGCTTTCGAACCGATCGTTGGAATTTCAGATCCGGACGATACTCCGGAGGCCATGTCTATCTCAAGGATTTATCCCTCACCCGCAACATCCATGATCCATGTTGAATTTGAGATCCGGGATGCCGGGCCGGTTCAACTCAGTGTGGTTGATGTGAATGGACGGATATGGAATGTATTAACTGAATCGGTGGCCGGTGGTTTGCACAGCAGATCGATCCCGGTGCATCATCTCCCGCCTGGCATGTATGTGATGAGTTTGCAGCAATTCGGGAAGAGCAGTATAGCCAAAAGGTTTATCAAGGAATAACCAAACACCCAATTGAAACAGCCCGATGGATTTCCGTTGGGCTGTTTTTTTTTTAGGCACTAGTTCCCATTTTGCAACATGTGTCTGTGATGAAATTTTTAATGGCCTCCGGGAGTTACAGCGGCTTTCTCCGTATTATTGTTTGGCAGAGTATATATTGCCAAATAGAACTCATGCCCGGTCAAAACGTTTTACCATAAACGAATACTCACTCAATCACTCCTTGAGCAATGAAACGATTAGCACTGATTTTTACAATGGCCATGGTCATAACCATGGGACTCCATGCGCAGACGGACAAGGGAACTGTGTTGCTGGGAGGTAATGCAGTATTTACCTCCGCTGATGGCGAAAGCATGTTCAGCGCAAACCCCAATATTGGCATTTTTATTCTGGATGATGCCGCGGTTGGCGCCAGTTTTACCCTGGTTTCCGCCAACGACGTGAGCTCCTGGGCGCTCGGTCCGTTCATCAGACTTTACCTCTTCGGCAATGACCGCGGGAAATTTATTGTGCAGAGCGGATTCAATATCGGCGGCGCCAAAAATTCCGATACCGATTTCGGATTTGATATTGGCGCCGGGTATGCAGCTTTCCTGAATGAGAGTATAGCTGTGGAGCTCCTCGCAGGGTTTAAGAAAACAGGAGACAGAAAAGGAATTTTTACCATTGGCGCGGGATTCCAGATCCATTATGACAGGTAAACCCAGTCAGGCCGAAGAATAGCGATTCAATTTTTCACTATAGAGGATTTACACATGATGGGCCATGTGCAGGGGAATTGAATTCAATGGTGAGGAAAATGAAGTAGCGTGGGGCGGGATTGAACCGCCGACCTCCCGGCCTACGGCCCCGTCTGGGTACGGGCGCTCTAACCATCTAGTCTTAGATTGCCATTATCAGAAAGAATTCCTAAAGAGAAGAGTTTCTGGCGCAGTTCAACACCCCCCTGTAGGGATTTGGAATGTCGTTCGAAAGCGAGAGCGTCAGCCTTGGAATCAAACGCTTGAACGTAAATCAGGACAAGTGGTCGCCTATGCTTTGTGGAAGTTGTTCCCCCAAAAGAATGCTTCAGGAATCGTTGTCCGACATCTGCACAAACTCCTTTATAAAGTTTGTGATCCTTTAAACTGTACAGGAGGTAGAACCAATGAGGAATATTTTCCATTGGTAAAATGGTTTCAACTGTAAAAAGTAGCGTGGGGCGGGA
>AERA01035665.1_pt1 | contig 20538 bp, 11 predicted proteins | sample 267968 | NCBI WGS metagenome assembly AERA01 (sample SAMN02954363, study PRJNA61401) | activated sludge metagenome | biome: terrestrial; feature: wastewater treatment plant; material: activated biomass; isolation source: activated biomass of an industrial wastewater treatment plant | reverse complement strand
ACGCTACGGTCAGCACCGTGACAACACTTCAGGTGTTCGTCATCGGTTCGAACCCTTGACCCTCCTGCTGCATGCGATTTGCGCGAGCAAATCATGCACGGCAGGATGCCCTAGCCAGCTGAGTCTTGAAGAACAAAAACAAAGGCCCGATCCGTACGGATCAGGCCTTTGTGGAGGATAAGGGATTCGAACCCTTGACCCCTAGCTTGCAAAGCTAGTGCTCTAGCCAGCTGAGCTAATCCCCCAATGCTGGGATATTAATCAGTGTAGTCTCGGGCAGATTTGAACTGCCGACCTCTACATTATCAGTGTAGCGCTCTAACCAACTGAGCTACGAGACTGGAGTAAATTTTCCGGGATCGGCCCCTGGAAGGTGAACGTTTGTACCCGCTCAGTGACCGGCCAAAACGGCTGGGCCTCCCTGAATTGGGGCAGCAAAGATAGAATTCTTTCCCAAAAATCAATACGGAGAAGGATTCGTAATCACTTGAATTTCGAACTATTTCCCGTGGGTGCGGGAAGAGGGTTTTTGGACAAAAACCCGTTTGTCGACCCGTTGCGCCCGGGAGAGGGTGACTGCCTGGATCTTGCGCCAGGCATTATCTATCCAGGACCAAAGGTCATAGACTTCTTTTTTGGGCTGGTCATTGCTTTTTTGACGGGCCTTTTCAAACTCAGTGCGACCACCAGCCCAATAGGTTGGGTCGCGGTATTCGTTATCGGCTAATCGTTTTTTGGCGCATAGAGAAACCAATTGCTGATTGAAAAATAACACATTTCAGGAGCAAATCATTCCCTGATGAATGAAGGGGATCCCCATCAGGGGTAAATAAAAAGCGCCCTGTGGTGACAGAGCGCTCTTCAAATTTCAATTCTTCTGGTATTTACTTCCGTCCCCCGGACAATGAGTCCTTCAGGGTCTGGAGTTCATCCCATTTTCCATCAGCCGCGAGTTGAGCTTGCTGTGGCCAGGTCTCCGGATCAAACATCTTGTACCGGCTTCCCTGCTCCAGCAGGATCTCGCGGATCTCATCAGCAGTTTTTGCGGCCAAAGCGGCATACGTGGTAATCCCCGCATCGTTCAGGATCTCGGCGATCTTGGGGCCAATCCCCTCAACCGCTTTGAGATCATCACCCGATCCGGCAGCCTTTTTCGGCGCCGCAGGTTTCACCTCAGCCTTAGCCTCTACTTCAGCAGGCTTTTCCTCAGCCTTAGCCTCCGCCTCAACTTCAGCAGGCTTTTCCTCCGCCTTAGCCTCAGCCTTAGCCTCAGCCTCAACTTCAGCAGTTTTTTCCTCCGCCTCAGCCTTCGCCTTCGCCTTCGCCTCACTACCACTCAGCTGTTCCTTCAACTGCGACAGCGCGGTCAGATCGCCAAGCGTCGTCGGCTCATACTTCGATTGCTGCTCTTTGATGGCTTTGGTCGTCTCCTGGCCTTGCTTCTTGCGCTCTTCTTTCACCACATCCTCAGCTTCACGCTGGATGTCCTCCAGGTAACGCATGTGCGACACCATGATCCGCTTGTCATCGCGATTGAATTCAATCACTTTGAAGGTGAGTGTCTCATCCACTTCGGCCAGTTTGCCATTCTCCTTGCGCAAATGACGGGAAGGAGAGAACGCCTCCAGGCCGTAAGGCAACTGCACGATAGCGCCTTTATCGTCGCGCTTGATCACTGTAGCCTCGTGATAGGAGCCCACCGGGAACACATTTTCAAACGTATCCCATGGATTCTCTTCCACCTGCTTGTGACCCAGCGACAGTTTGCGGTTTTCGCGGTCGATATCGAGGATCTGGATCTGCAGATCGTCTCCAACCTTGGTAAATTCGGATGGGTGGGCAAATCGCTTTGTCCAGGACAGGTCTGAAATGTGGACCATGCCGCCGATGCCTTCTTCCAGTTCGACAAAAACACCGTACGGGGTCAGGTTCTGCACCTTGCCGGTGTGCCGGCTGCCCACGAAGTATTTCTGCTCAATCTGTTCCCAGGGATCCGGAGTGAGTTGCTTCAACGAGAGCGACATTTTGCGCTCTTCGTGATCGATGGTGACCACCTTGCATTCATGCTCCTGGCCTACGGTGAAGTAATCCCGGGCATGGATCGGCTGGTTGCTCCAGCTCACCTCGGAGACGTGGATCAGACCTTCAACGCCTGGCGTGATCTCGAGGAATGCCCCGTAATCTTCCACGTTGACGATCTTTCCTTTGACCACATCACCTTCCTTGATATTGCTGCCCATCACATCCCATGGATGCGGCTGCAACTGTTTCAGACCCAGAGAGATTCGCTTCTTGTTCTCATCGAAGTCAAGCACCACAACGTGTACTTTCTGGTTGATCTCCAGCACTTCTGACGGATGATTGATACGACCCCAACTGATATCGGTGATATACAACAGGCCGTCGACACCACCAAGGTCCATAAAGGCACCAAAGTCGGTGATATTCTTGACGATACCCTCGAGTACCTGGCCTTTTTCGAGACCGGAGATAATGGCTTCGCGCTGTTCAGCGAGATCGCTTTCAATGAGGGCTTTGTGGGAGACAACGGCGTTTTTGATATTCTCGTTGATCTTGACCACTTTGAATTCCATGGTCTTGCCCACGTATTGATCGTAATCGGTGATCTGCTTGATGTCGATTTGCGAACCGGGCAAGAACGTTTCCAGTCCGCCGGCATCGACGATCAGACCGCCTTTGGTCTTGCTGATCACAGTACCGGTGATGATCGTTCCGTTGTTGAATGAATCGACCAGGCGCTCCCATGCTTTCAGCAGTTTCGCTTTACGACGGGAGAGGATCAACTGACCTTTCTCATCTTCCTGGCGCTCGACGTAGACGTCCACTTCATCGCCGACTTTCAGGCCATCGATGTCCTTGAATTCGGACATGGCGACCAGGCCGTCGGATTTGAAATTGATATCGAGGACCGCGTCGCCGTCAGCAATGTGGGAGACACGGGCTTTGATCACTTCGTTTTCATTGACCGCGCCGAGGGTCTTCTCGTACTGGGCCTCGAGGCGTTCAAATTCGTCTTGTTTGTAGCTGACCTGGTTTCGGTTGGACACCGACCAGTCAAAATCATCCGGAGCAGTTTTGGGTTCGACCTCTTTGCGGGCTTTCGGTTTCTTCTCTTCCGGAGCGGCCTTTGTTTCGGCTTGTTCTACCGCTACGGTTTCGGTCGCGGTGTTTTCGGTATTCTCCGCGCCTTCGGCGGGGTTGTTGTTTTCTTCTGCCATGGCAGGTTAAAAAGCTTTGTACATTCCCTAACCCTTTGAAAATCAGGAATGGAGGTTTAAGATGGAGTCAAAGGGAGCGCAAAGGTAATACTTGGCAGGGGAATTTTATTACGTTTCGGGATTCTTGTGTCATGGGCAACCGGGAATGTCGGGGTGAGGCTAAGGCTAAGGCTGAGGCGAAGGCTGCAACTGAGGCGAAGGCTGAGGCTCCCTCCTTCGCTCATGTAGGCAGGCGGGTCATATAGGTTCGGGACTTGAGCTTCGGAGGGCGGTGAAGGCGGAGGAGATCTTCCTAAACTATTCTCAACCACTCTAAACTATTCTAAACTGCTTTTAAACGATTCAAAGCTTCCACGATTAAACGGAACTTCGGAGGCTCCCTCCTTCGCTCATGCAGGCATGCGGGTCAGAGGACGGAGAAGCCTGAGGGAAACGGTTAACAGTTGACAAAAGGTAGTTGGCAAAGATGGCTCTTTCTGTCCTTATCTGGTGATCTGCGTGAGGCATTGTGAATCCTTTTATTCGACAAATCCCGAAAGGCTTCTGGGAGCAGATTTCCGTCGATACTACTGATATGAACTTTCTGTTTCAATACAATACTAAGTTTAGATTCTCCCATGATTTGAACATGCCAACAAAATAAGATTCAGATTTTTATGAATTTAAGGGTTTGCTGATAGTTGTGATCAATTCCTTCAATAAGGATAAAATATTCACCTGGCAATAAATCGCTAACCGGGAAAAAATATTGTCCTCCCGCTACTGGCTTTGATTCAGTTTTCCTGATTGCAGTTCCTGAGGAGTTGAGAATACTGAGCTGAATGCGATCAAGGCTGATGCTGGAGCCATTATAATTGAGGTAAATCATATCTGATGCTGGATTCGGGAAAATTGAAAACAAGTACATCGAATCGGTGTCGGGAGGTGAAATGGAAACAACCCGGTCACAGCCTGGGATAAGACACCCCATCGAGTCAACATGCATGACCCAGGGCCTGCGGATCGATCTGGTGCGATCAAAAAAAGTGCCTGCCAATACATACGTATTGTGCGGCGTGGCCTTCACATCCTCCATATTGGCCCATGATAATTGCTCGTGCTCGAACCCTATCGGGATATAGTGACGAGTCCATTCCGTCTCTCCTTCCGGACTGATCTTGGTCAGATAACTGGTGCGGTCAGCCTGTTTATAATTCCGTGCAAGGACAACAAAACCGCTGCTGTCTGCAGCCCATGATGTAGAAAAAATTGAATAGGCTTGCGCTCCTTCAAAAGGTTCTTCAGCAAAGAAATTGAGCCACCGGAGCGTATCGAATTCTGGTGAGACTGATGCAACAAATGGAATCGCATCATAGTAGCCTCCAAATTGGTCAAGTACTCTGATAGCCTTCGCAGGCACAATCCAGTCCCCGTTTGATTTCCGCAACACGGTATAGGTGCCTGCATCTGAAGTGATAATTTCATACTCCAATTCCGGAATTAATTTGTACTGGATGATCTCTCCGGTATTTGACACCTTCATATAAAAAAGGTTGGCTTCCTTCCAGCCAATTGGATAAATATAAGGACCTCTGATGGCTGTTCCAACCAATACAAATGTCGAATCACTTACTGATTTAACGTAACTCGGAAAGTTTTCCCATTCATTTTGATCCACCAGGATCCCGTTTATCAATTTGAATGGTGCAGCGATTTGTCTGATATAAATCTGTTCTTCTGCATAGAGGTAATGGAATGTTGTTATAATATCAGAAGAATCCATATAATAGTATTCTCCGGCACTCGCACTATCCCGGCCCGGAGGATGCGGGAACAGACGATACCTCAATATGTCCCCTGTCGAACAATCCAGCTCCATCATACTGGCCCGGTAGTAATGAGCGGTATCATGTAAGAAATTAATATAACACAGAAGTGAGCCCTGATACAGGATGACCGGTTTGGTGCTGATATTAAACTCTCCATCCAATAGCGTATCATGCAGTATACGCATATATTCCATATTCCCTTCATAATCAAACCGGGCAAAAAAGGGTCTGATAGCAGTATCACCTGGTGTAGACTGGATATCAATCAGATCGCCCAGAACATATATGGCATCTGTATCCGGCTTGACGATCCAGCCCTGGCCATGATCATACAGGCCGCCCAGATCCGGGATGATGTCAAAATAAGTGCCGGGCTGTGCAAATGTCGGCAGTTGAAAAGCAAGGCTTAAGACAACCCACCACCAGACCAAAAACCGTTTTGAAGTAAACGCTTTCATGTGATTTATGGATTCAAAACAATGCGATGCATTTCAACCTGGCCTGTAGATTTGTCCCTGATCCGGAGGATATAAAGCCCGGGGAGAACATGATCTGAGCAAAGTTGCTGACCTGAAAGGGCAATTCTTTCATAAAAACCACGCCCATCCAGACTGAACAGGCTAATTTCGATCGCAATGGGTTTCGGTGTCTTTGTTTCGATCCTGAAGCATCCGTCACCGGAAGGATTGGGGACAATTGAAAACTTCAAGTCTGGTGATAATTTTTCATCAGGTTCCATGTATTCAATACTCCGATTGATAATCGGTGTTGGCCAGGGTATGTAGATGTCGTACTCAGACAATAAGAAAGATCGGAGCAGGTTTGTGTAATTGCCAAAAGAAGCAGTGGCAAGGGTGGCCAGCGAATCAATTTCGGTAGCCGGGAGTTCAAAAATATTCTTCCCGGCGTAGTGATTGTCCAGCATATAGGCCACGGATGTTTCGAACACGCCCGCATCCGTATCAGTAATAAGTTCCAGGCTATCCAGGAGCTGATCGTAGGCCTGACGGTACCAAAGAAAATACATATCGCTTTGACGCTTGACAATCGGATTGGCTCTGTCCAGCCAGGTTGATGCGATCAAAGTGTCAGCCGGACCCAGAGAAATTAATGCTTCTCCGGTAACATTCCCCTGCAAAGCTTTTTCATACCACAGTATTTCCAGTTTTCGTTGTGCTGGCCCACCGGTTAACTGACTATAATCATATTCCAGTTGATCGATGATGGAATCTTGCGCCAGGTATTGATCCTCCAGATCTGTAAGATCAGGTACGTATTCCTCCCATTCCGGATCATAGAAGGGTATGGTATCCGGATATTCTTCACGTGAACAATTCAATGTATCAAACGCTTCCTGACCCTCAATGTCTCCCAGGTATAGAAACTGGGTAGATGAATTTACAAGTCGTTCATAATGGCAGAAATTAGTATCAAATTGTTCATAGTTGGCCATATAGGGTGCGGTAGTGGAAAGTCGAATATTCCCAGAAGTAATTAACTGAGTACCCCAACTTGGCGGCAATATTGAGGATTCAGAGCCTGATCCATCATTGATATCTACAGCATTGGAGGTATGATCCCACGTATTACACATGAGGTAGGTGTAGGAGTTGTCCCTGTCCAATATCATGGTATGCTTGTCAAAGAAATTCTCACTGAACAGGGAAGCTTCAATGGATGCAGATGATACAACAGATTGGGTTAAAAAGTTATTTCCGAATACGTTTTGATAGCACAGCCCTGTTGATACCAAACCGCCTTTTAAATAGCTATTCCTGATACGCATTAAGGGTGATGAATTAGCAATCCCACTATCCAAAAATGAACTTCCTGCAATCGACAAACCTCTTGCAGCGCATGAAGTGAATATATCAGGACCTTTGATCAGGCCAGATCCAAATCCTGAAATCATAGAGCCGTTCCTCATGGCCATCCCGCCCCGGGATTGATTAATACCTATTAAATCAAGACTTGTATTATTGTGCAGCGTAGAATTGTAGAAGTTTAAATTCGCTCCGCTGATCCTGATTTGAGATGTAGGTCGATCTTCCAACAAATGAAGATCATCGCAAGAAACAACGCTATTCAATAAATGAACACTAGAAGGTGGATTTTCGATAGCCCAACCACAATCAGTACTCGTGTCATCCCAAGGGGATGCATCAAACGGGCCGTCTTCATCATTTGCAAATGAGAAAGGCCAGACATCCCGGACATTCATAATGGTCGCACAATTTCGAATGACACTGTTGTTAATTAAGATGGTCCCAAACCGAACCGGAGCCTGAATGCCATGTTCGGAAAATTCAATGACTGAGGAATTACCTATTGTGATAGAACCAAGTATGACAGGCTCATTATTAATAATCTCAACGCTTTTTCCTTTGATATATATGCCATCCCAAAGGTGTTGTGGCTTTAAAGCAGGACACAAAGTGGAAGGTGGTTGTGGGCCAGTGACAACTGTCAGCGTGCAATTATCCAAAGTTAAATGTCCAGCACTTGTTATCTGTATGCGCTGATTCCGGCATAGTTCAATCAGCGTATCCTTCCACTCTACAATCGTGTCGATCACAATATCTTGACATACGGCAACCTGGTAGACAGAGTCACATGAAATTAGCATATTGGGAATCAATGAATCCAGCACATCATGCATTAAGGCCATTTGACATAAGCTAAATTCACTTCTGTAATCGAAATCATAATACGACATGTAATTAGCAGCTGGAATATCCCAGGGAGTGATGGTGTCGCCACACCAGTCCGGAAAAGATGGAAGCAACGATGGCAGCTGTTGACCCTGGCTTACCCATTTGTGAATATCGGGCAAGGAATCCTTGGGGAAATCAATATCGATAGCCCAGGGATCAATGCCTGTGTCACACAAACAATCTTCTGTTTCCTGGCAGTGAGGGTTTAGTGTTGTTGGATTGAGAACGGAAGTATCCTTGCAAACACAATCCTGAGGTTGAGGTATCTGAGGACTGATAGATCCTCTGTGGGTGTGCTGCAAACCTAGCAGATGGCCAATTTCATGTGCGAAAATACCAATTGGTGCACTGACAACGATAACAGCAGTTGAAAGTGGTGGAAAAAACCCATTGTTTGCACCACCGCCAAGGTCCTGTACAAAATAAACATTTAGATAATCGTGGGCATATTCAAGAATAGTATCGGGATCTAACCGACCAGTTGAATCTGTTAATAAGTTGTAGATGAAAAACCCTGTGGTTCCTGACGTTGGAAACGAGTCATAATGGACGCATTCATCAGCAAATGTGAAGGTGATCTTGCTTTCTTTGAAAGCCTGGTTAAGTTCTTCTAATTTATGAGCCATGACGATTTCGCTCGGAGGGGTCAGGTTTTGGGTTGTATTGTTGATGTAATGAAATTTAATTTTGACACACTTCGGATCCCGGTTTTCGACCTGGCAATCCGGATAGGGAAGACCCATTCTGCAATTAGGTGGAGGATTTGTATTTCCACAGTCCTGACCAAATGTGGGGTAGATGCAATAGAGCATTGCGCATAGGATTAGGCATATTCTATTCCTGTGGTAGCGCGGTACTGCGGTACTGCGGTACTGCGGAAGTGCGGAAGTGCGGTACTGCGGAAGTGCGGAAGTGCGGAAGTGCGGAAGTGGATTGGTGTCTCATATTTTCAAGATTTACTTTCCAAAATAATACATTTCTCTGAATTCTATAAGCAGTATGTTCTGGTTTATTTGGGTTTGATGGAATGTCAGGTTCCATCTATAATCGTAATTTGCTCGTTCTTAAGCCAACCATATGGAATCAAGACCCTGGCTCGCCAATTACCCGAAAGGCCTACCCGCGAATATCGACATCGACAAGTATCCCAACCTGAACGCTTTTGTCACAGAAGCATTGGAGAAATTTTCCAATCAAACGGCGTTTTATAGCATGGGTAAGACGCTGACCTATAAACAGATCAATAACAAGTCAAAGCACCTCGCGGGTTATCTCCACTCCCGTGGTTTGAAACCGGGCGACCGGGTGGCGATCATGATGCCGAATGTGCTGCAGTACCCGATTGCCTTATTCGCTTGTCTACGGGCAGGATTGGTGATCGTCAATACGAATCCACTGTATACGCCGCGCGAAATGCTCCACCAGTTCAAGGACAGTGGGGTGAAGGGCATCATTATCGTGGAAAATTTTGCGTCAAATCTGGAAGAGATATTACCCCAGACGCAAATTGAAACGATCATCGTCACCAGCATCGGCGAGATGCTCGGCACCGTGAAAGGCGCCATCGTCAATTTTGCCGTCCGCACGATCAAGCGCATGGTGCCTAAGTATAATCTCCCCAATACGGTTTCGTATACCGAGGCGATCCGGCAGGGTAAGAATTTTTCCATTCTCCCCTTTGATGATCACCCCAACCGTGTCATTGCGCATCAATATACCGGCGGTACAACAGGTATAGCCAAAGGCGCGATGCTGACGAATCAGAATATCCTGGCGAATATGCTCCAGATCAAAGCCTGCCTGGATACCATTTTCAAGGAAGGCAATATGACCACGCTTTGTCCCTTGCCACTTTACCACATCTTCGCCTTTGTGGTGAATTGCCTGGCCGTGATGAGCTATGGTTCGATGAATGTATTGGTGGTGAATGCGCGGGATATCAAGTCCGTCATCAAGGAGTTCAAAAAACACAAGATCGTCCTGATGACCGGCGTGAATTCATTGTACAATGCGCTGCTCAATGAGAAGTCATTCCAGGATGTCGATTTCAGCGAACTGAAAGTAGCGGTAGGCGGCGCCATGGCCATCCAGCGGGATGTAAATGACCGGTGGTTTAAACTGACAGGGAAGAACCTGGTGGAAGGCTATGGAATGACGGAAGCGTCTCCTGTGGTTTCAGTGAACCCGATTGATGGCTCTGGTCGCATCGGGACGATCGGCATGCCCGTGCCCTCCACAGATGTACGCATCATGGGGGAAAATGGAGCGATCATGCCAGCCGGACAACCAGGCGAGATCCAGGTTAAAGGCCCGCAGGTGATGTTGGGTTATTACAATAAACCGGAAGAGACCGCGAATGTGATCCGCGATGGCTGGTTATGTACCGGCGATATAGGGTTGATGGAAGAGGATGGGTATTTCCGGATCGTTGACCGGAAGAAGGACATGATCCTCGTATCCGGTTTTAATGTTTACCCGAATGAGGTAGAGGACATTGTGCAATTGCATCCCAAGGTCAAAGAATGCGCGGCCATTGGTATCCCCAGTGAAAAGAGCGGTGAGTCGGTCAAGCTTTTTGTGGTCAAGGCGGATAAAAGCCTGACGAAGGACGAGATCATGCATCACTGCCGGGAGAATCTCACGACCTATAAACTGCCCAAGGAAATCGAATTCAGGGATTCATTGCCAAAGTCACCGATTGGAAAGATCCTGCGTCGCGAATTGCGATAGGATTATTTCCGTTTTTCAACCCAGTTTTTCATCCACTCATAGGTGAGGGATTTGGGGCGTTCGAGCGGCAGGCTCAACATACGGCTCCAGCATAAGGAGGCCAGTACACCCAGCGCGCGCGAGACGGCAAACAGCACGGTGTAGTAATTGTATTCCTTCAATCCATAATGCACGAGGATCGCGCCGGAATGCGCATCGACGTTTGGCCAGGGATTGCTCACCTTGCCAAGTGACCCCAGCACTTTGGGGGCCGTATCAAATATTTTCCAGACGATATTGACAATGTCATCGTTGGCCATATGCTGCTGTGCAAATTCCCGCTGCGCCATGAACCGGGGATCGGGTTTGCGCAATACCGCGTGACCATAGCCCGGGATTACTTTGCCCTGGTCGATGGTGTCGCGGATATATTTTTCGATTTGTTCGGTCGTCGGTGTGGTTGTGCCGAGGGCATCCACCATTTCGAAGATCCACTTGATCACTTCCTGGTTGGCCAACCCATGCAAAGGTCCGGCCAATGCATTCACCCCGCCGACATACGCGAGATAAGCATCACTCAAGGTTGATCCTACAAGATGTACAGAGTGCGCACTCGCGTTTCCTCCTTCATGATCGGCGTGGATGGTCATGTACAGCCGCATCAGGCTTTTGAAATTCGGATCATCCGTCACGCCCAGCATGTGCGCATAATTGGCAGCCCAGTCAAGCTTGTCGTCCGGTTGGATGTGCTGGTTATTGTGAAATGTGCGCCGGTAGATATACGCCGCAATGGACGGCAGGCACGCGATCAGGTTCATCGCGTCTTCATAGGTCGCGTCCCAGTAATCTTTTTTGTTCATCCCTTCCGCGTACCGGTTCATAAACTGGCTGTTGCGCTGCAGGGTCATGACGCCGATACTGAGCTGGGTCATCGGGTGGGTATCGGGATGGAGGTTGTCGAGCACCTTCCAGGTCTGGTCAGGGATCTGGCGGCGGCGCTCCCATTCGTCGCTGAGCCAGGTGACTTCTTCTTCGGTCGGGACTTCACTGGTGAGCATGAGCCAGAACAGGCCTTCAGGCAGGGGTTCGCCTCCCCTGGAGGGTAGATTTTCTTTCAGTTCGGGGATGGAGAAGCCGCGGAAGCGGATGCCTTCTTCTGGATCGAGTAGGGAAGTTTCCCAGAGTATGCTTTTGATCCCGCGCATTCCGCCGAAGACCTGGCCGATAGTGACCTGGTCGATGACGGTGCCGCTGTGTTCCTGTAAAAAGGGTTTCATTTCGGCAATGGCATCCATCGCCTTCTCTTGGAATCGGGCTTTCAGTTTGTCCATGGGGAGGATCGGTAATAGGTTCTTATAGGAGTGGCTAAGTTAATGGTTTCGGAGGATTGCGTGTCCAAGAGATAACGAAATTCGCCTGTATTAGTTGGCGATTGCTGGGGCCGCCCCTTGATTTTGCTATTCCAGACCCTGCCTGGTTCGCACGGAGTCGGAGGTAACACGGAGTCAAAGGAGATGATTGGTCGTTGGGCCAGGCCATGGATAATGACTTCGTAGAAGTCACAGTATGTTAGACCAAATCAAACGAAAATATTCCCCACGACCTCCGCGAGGTCGCAGTACACCCAAAACCAATAACCAACATCCAGTCCAATTTCCAACAACCTTCACCCTTCAATAGCTGAACTATTGACAGGCCAGTAACATTCCGCTGCAGCCTACCACGCTATATTTGCCCCATGATAGCGATAGATGATGTCCTTATCAGCGACGACATAGTGACGAAGAAATTTGTCTGCAACCTGGAGGCGTGTCATGGCGCATGCTGCTGGGAAGGGGAGGAAGGGGCGCCGTTATTACCGGAGGAGGTGGAGACGATCAAGTCCGTTTGGAAAAACGTGTCGCCATATTTGCCAGCGGAATATCAGGCTGAAGTCAGGAAACAGGGATACGCGGTTTTAGGCGGTGATGAAGAGACCTGGGTGACACCGGTGGTCAATAATGGCCCGTGCGCCTACCTGATCTGGGATGGAAAGGGCATTGGGCAGTGCGCGTTTGAGAAGGCTTATGAAGACGGAAAGACGGATTGGCCCAAGCCGGTCTCCTGTCATCTGTATCCTATTCGGGTCAAGCGCTTGAAGAATGGCACAGAGGCCTGGAACTACAGCAAGTGGGGTATCTGCGCGCCGGCGTGCAAGAACGGAAAGGCGCTCGATGTCCCGATTTACAAGTTTTTAAAGAAGGCAATTACTCGCGTAAAGGGGAGGAGGTTTTACAAGGAGTTGGAGGCCTGCGCCGAAGCGTTTGAGCCGCGCTAGGGGCGTGTTGCACCCGCCCGAATGGCGTAGGTACAACCTACGCTTATCCGGGGAAGCCCAGCTTTTGGTAATCAGTAATCAGTATTCGGTATTCAGTATCCGGTATCCAGTTTTGGGATACAGGGTATAGAGAGGCTATTCTGACGAAAGACAACGAAAGACCTCGAGAGGCCTGATTCAAATTTTTGCCTGGCAAAAATTTGTACTACTCACAATTGACAATTCACCATTCACAAAAGACATTATCCCATTCCCAGGTGTTTACACCAGGAAGGGCCAAGTGCAATTCACACCGAATACTGAAAACTGAATACCGATTACCAGCAGAAGGCCTATCGTTTCACCCACCCCCCTGCGCCTAGTAATCGATCGGCAGAATAGATGTGGTAGAAATATTGTCCTGCCGGCAAAGCAGTCACCTGGATCTCCCTGGACAAATCGTTTGCTGAGAAAACAATCCGCCCTGAGGCATCAGTAAAATCCACCCGCAATACAGAGGGATCAAATCCTTCGACAGTGAATGAGAGCAAATTATCTGCTGGATTGGGGAAGGCGGAAATGGCATATGTGAATGCCGGATCTTCGTTGGAAGTGGTCAGGAATTCACAATCGTCGGTGACCTTGTAGGCGAAGAGGTCAACTTCCGGGGCATATTGATGGGAATCATATGGCGCTTTGGAACCGTAGACGACAGCGCCATTTCCATCGATCGCTTTGATCCCATAGATGTTGTACAGGATATCAAATCCAAAAAAGTGGGTGCAAACAATATCGAGTTCTTCATTCAGACGTGTAACAGAAAAAAAGGATGAAGGAGAATTGTAATAGTAACCTAAAGTAGCTGTGGTCCAAATCGTATTTCCATTTAATAACTCAACACCACCGTACAATGGAAAAGAAGCAGGACGTTGAACCTCAGCGGGGGGATAAATCACCACTTCATCCCGATAGTACAGATTGCTGTCAGCTAATCTCAAGGCTTGGGCATCAGGCGACTGATCTACGCGCAGCACCTGCTCAAGGATATACTTTTGACCAAAGGGCTGTCTGGTCAAACCACCAGGATGATTATCGTCATCATATCGATTATCCTGATTATATCGTTGTTTTCTGTGATTAAACTGCCGGTCATAAAAATCACACAACCAACTCGACATTAACACATATCCTTTCTGGCTGAAGTCAACAGACAAACTCATGTTAGTTGACACATCGTTATTTAACATGACCAATTCACCGGCGGAATTCCACTCGGCAATAAACGAATTGTTTTGATGCTGGGTGGTAGTTGTAAATCCTTGAAATAAGGTGTTATCATCCAAACCGTCAACCGTGCGGATACGGAGGATCTGGCTTCCATCACAAATCGGGAGTTCTGCGAGATGATCAAATGAAGACCCAGCCAAATCAAAGCGGGAGATGACAAGCGCCGCAGAGCATGAATCCTGTTGTCGACTTCCTGCAAGGGTGACCTGATCATTTTGTATTGACAAGATCTGATCAAATTGATACCCGTCCTGGGCGAGATCATGCGTCTGGATCAGATTTCCATTTTCATCTGTAACCAGGAGCGATCCTGGCCTATCCTCAATTCCAAATGGTTTGTGGCTAAGGACAAGGAAATAATATTTACCATCCACGATTTCAGCATCACAAATGACCTCAGTATTCGGGCCAGCAATATCCTTGATGATAAATGAAGTTTGCGCGGAAAGGGAGAAGCAACTCAATCCCAGGATGAGGGTAAAGGCTATGGTTTTCATAAGCCGGATTTTGAACGGTTAGGTTTTGTCAAACCCGCCTGCCGGACACGACATGTCTAATATACTTAAAATTGGTGAGACAGCCAAGTGAATTTGGGTCGGTTGTAGGTAATCAGTGTTCAGTATTCGGTATTCAGTATCCGGTATCCAGTTTTGGGATTCAGGGTATAGAGAGGTAATTCTATCGAAAGATGTCGCGAGGTTGAACAAATTTTTGCCTGGCAAAAATTTGAACTACTCACAATTGACAATTCACCATTCACAAAAGACATTATCCCATTCCCTGGTGGGGACACCAGGGAGGGCCAAGTGGAGCATTCCCACCGAATACCGAACACTGGTTACTGAACACCGATTTCTGACCTACGCGTTTCTGCGCTTAATTTTAGATTTTAGATTTTCCTTTTTAATTTCAATCGAATGGAATCCTACGCCAAAGCCCTCACCTACGCCATCCCGGTCTTCCTGCTGCTGATCGGCATCGAGGCGTTTGTCTCCTGGCGGCGGGGTCTGAAGATCAATCGTGGGGTGGATATGATCTCCAGTCTCAGCTCTGGCATGACGAATATCATCAAGGATGTATTGGGGCTTTCTATCGCGATCGTGAGTTATACATGGCTTGTGGATAAAATAGCCCTCTTCGATCTCCGGCCGGTGTGGTATGTCTACGTCCTTGCTTTTATCGCCAAGGATTTTGCGGGATATTGGATCCACCGGATGGAACATTCAGTCAACCTGTTCTGGAACCGGCACATCATTCATCACAGCAGCGAGGAATTCAATTTGTCGTGCGCTCTTAGGCAGAGTATTTCCGAAGTATTTTCGTTTGTGGGATTGTTCTTGTTGCCCGCGGCGGTGATTGGTGTTCCCGCGCAAGTGATCGCGGTCATCGCGCCGGTCCAACTTTTTGCCCAGTTCTGGTATCATACGCGGCTGATCGATAAAATGGGTTGGCTGGAATATGTCATTGTCACACCTTCCCATCACCGGGTGCATCACGCGATCAATGCGGAGTATATCGACAGGAATTTCAGCCAGATCTTTATTATCTGGGATAAACTCTTTGGTACGTTCCAGCCGGAACTCAAGGATGTACCGCCGGTATACGGAGTCAAACGCCCCTTGCACACCTGGAATCCCATCCTGATCAGTGTGCGGCACCTGGGATTACTCATTCGGGATGCGTGGCGCACGCAGAATATTCGGGACAAGATCCGGATCTGGTTTATGCCCACCGGTTGGCGACCTGCAGACGTGAAGGATCAATTTCCGGTAGAAAGTGTGGAGGATGTTTTTCAAATGAATAAGTATGACACGCGCATCCCGGATCGATGGCTATTGTGGTCGTGGTGTCAGTACGCGGTTTTATTGATGATGACTTTGTATCTCTTTTTCCGGTTTGCGGAGATCGGGTTTCCGGGCGTGCTGATTTTCGGATTGTTTTTGTTTGTTTCCATTTTCAGTCTCACTGCCACCTTGGACAGAGCACCTTATGCGGTGTGGGCTGAAGGGTTGCGTTTGGGAATGGGGTTGGGGCTGATTGGGTTTGATTCGGGGAAATGGCTCGGGCTTCACGATATCGGGATCGGGTTTTCGATCGCGCTGGGGCTATTTCTTGTCATCTCATTTCTTGTCACCCTCATGCTTTCAGTGCGAGGCCAACTTGCCTACCAGGCGCAAACCGCATAGCGCATTCACTTACCTGGCCACAATCACCATCCTCGTCTCATCCGCCTTCCGCACCCGGTTGAAAAAATCACACACCGAAGCATATTCACTCGCGGGTAATGTCACCGGGTAATATTGGAATTCCCGCCGCACGATGAGTTGGCTATCCGTCTGTTCAATGGCAAGTTTGAAATGGCCGACAGCGTGTTCGATGTCTATCGGCTCGGGTATAAATTCCGGTTCATAGCCGGTGGGTAGTTCAATCCGGGTTTCCATGATCACCGTATGATCATCCCGCTGGACGAAGGGATTGACGCGCGGTTTGGCCTGGCATGTAAACTCGATGGGATGCAGCGCATTGACCGGGATAAAATGCCTGTTACCTGATCCCGAGCCGAATTGTTTGAGCATCATTTGATAAGACCTGCCGGCCTGACTGCCCTTTGGATCAGCGAAATAATCCAGCGCTGAAAGGGAAAGTATCCCGACAGGAAATTGTTCCATGAACCTTTTCCGTTTTTCAGTTTCACTAAGATAATGTTGTTGGCCTCGAATGCCGAGCTGTAAATTCCCTGTGTACATCGCTTGCCCGTGGAGAAACCAACCTTCCTGGTAATAGATGCTATCGAAAAAATGGATACGGTTTTGTTCAGACGCTTTCCTGGGGATTTCAGCAAGTTGCCCGCCATCCGGGGTGACCAGCAATACCTTTTTCCCTTCCTCATCTCGTCCAATTACGCCCGTCGGCGCATACCGGCTGGTGCATTCCAGCCATATGTCTTCGGAAGGAATGTGCAACATCATGTGATTGAAATAGGAGGTGGCGAAATGTTCCGTCATCAATGTGGGCTCTTCATCCGCATACACCACCACCGGCCAGGATTCAATCCCGATTTCACCGAGCATTCCTTTCATAAATGTGGAGAGCGCTTTGCAATCCCCGTATTTATTTTGCTCCACATATTCGGCGTTAAAGGATTGCCAGCCGCCGATACCTAATTGTACACTGACGTACCGGATGTTTTGCTGCATCCATTTATACAGCGTATCGATTTTCGCCCGGTTATCCGGCAGACCATTGACAATTGATCTCACTTTTTCAGCCATGGCGGGTGACAGTTTGTCCATCCCTTCGTTGAGCTGGGCGAGGAAGAGTCCGAAGGTTTTCCATGAATCCATGCTGCCATTGTACCCCTCCACCTGGAATTTCGACGCGGCGACCAACAAAACTGGAAGCACCTCATGCGCTGCCGGACTGTTTGATTCAAACGGGATGGATTTGAATTTTTCCAGCTTCCATTTTCGGGTGTGGATCCCGCCGCTTGATGCTTCCTCAAACGTGAATTGTGCGTTTCTTGATTCTGTATGCACCTGCAGGCCCGACGGAGCACTAATGGAAAGCGTAGCCTGTTCGACAGACTGGTCCCATTCGGCTGGTTGCCATAACGGATAAGCCATCGTTTCCTTATTCCGGATCTCCCAGCTGTATTCGATGGTATAGGGATACTGCCCACCTGCCAGTTTAACGAACAGGTAGCGCTCATCCAGGTAGAAATCGGAATCCGACATGGCTAGTTGGTCCTGGATCTCGGATTTTTTCACTTTGCGGATCAGGCTGCCCATGGCATCATAAAGCTGAACATCAAGGATGGTGGCTTCACTGTATTTGTCGTACGGGGCCACGACCCAGTCTTCATGCGAGCCCTGGCGAAGGATCGTCACCGTTTTTTGAAACCGGTGTGTGTACTTGCGCGGGGACTCGATGATGTATTCGGTGTGCGCTGAACGAACGACAGTTATGGCTTCCGCACGCAGCGTCGAGTCAATGAGATGGACGGCCAGCCAGGGTTTGTTTTCCTCACCTGGCACCGGACTTGAAGCCAGGAACCATCCCAGCAGGTTCAGCAGCAGGATAATCATCACTGAGCTTTCGCGAGGACGATCTGTTCGGAAAACATTTCTTTCCGCAGATCATACATATTGCGCAGCATGGCGTATTCTTCCGGCAGATAGAAAAGTTTTTTCAGCGTGAATTTCGAGACCAGGCTGATCTTGTTTTCCATTTGCGAAGATTGAAGCGACATGGTCATGCCATTTTGCTCGGAGGTATACTTGGCAGATTTGGGTAAGGCCTCACAGACATAATTTTCCGGCAGGAACATATCAAAGACCACCGTCAGATCCTCCCCGTAATTGTATTCGACGGGATATTGTCGATCCTCCTGCTTGAATGGATAGGTTGACAATTCTTCGGGCAATAGTTGAGCGAGATAGATCCTGTCGCCGCCGGGTGTGCCGAGAGGAAGGTTGGTCAGTTTGCCTTTGATCTGGAGGGGTTGATATACATTGTCGGCATTGGTGACTTCAAGGTCCGTAATCGGGGCGGCTTGATTGGAATAGAACAGGAATTGATTCAACAGTTGCGTGGCATCCTCCAGTTGTCCGGCTCTGAGATTGACCGCCTGGAAACCGGAAAAGCGACCTTCAACCTCACCGTTAAACAAGCCTTCTTCATTTAAAGCTCCTTTGATGATCAGCATGGATTTGGAGGACTCCTGTGGAAGGTCGGTGAAGTAGGGATCCTTTCGGGTAGCTACCCATCCGCGATTACTCAGTGAGTTAAGCGCGATCATACCCATTGGACGTAAACTGTTACCGAGATCGATCCAGACCGGTTTTTCATCCAGCACGGCGCGTACGATCATGTGATTGAACTGATCGACAAACGGATATTGTTCGAATACGCGGCCATTGCTTCGTGTGCTGATAAAAACAGGTTGCGCGTCAATACCCAACTGGATAAGGGCCGCGAGCATCAGCTTGTTCATCTGGGAGCTGGTGCCGGATCGTTTCTTCAGGATCTCCGCGATCTCCTGGTCGGTCCCCATGGAGTACAGTTGATTGCTTTCAATATTCGTGTTGATCCAGTTATACACCTGAACAGCCTTTTCAACCTGAGCGGCATCCGTTGTTGGCTGGACGCCTGCAGCTTCAAGGACCAATTCACCAGGTCGTTTGTTGTTGAGCTGAAAGCCAAAGCCGGGCATGCCCCACAGCACATCAGCCACCTGTTGCCAGCTGTTCATGACATCTTCAGCCATGCGGTTCGGGATCCGGATCTTGTTGAGCCGGAAGCGTACGCGACTGTAATAGTCATCCATCGTGGTGATGTGTTTTTCTTCCTTCAGGGCCGGTATATTTTCACCCACATAGGTCCATTTATTATAGACGACATCGCCGTTCAATTCACTGTAGGTAGTGCGGGCATTGGTATTCAACCGGTAGCCCTGGGAGAGGACGACATAATCAAACCACTGGGGAATGGCCACGACGAGTTCGGTATAACGGGTGGGTACTTCCCGCTGGAAAAACCATTCGACCGGGCTAAACAAGCTGCTGGTGGTGAGTTGATACCGGTATTCGATGATGGCGCCTTCCGTCAATGCGGGGAACGCAATTTTTTTCCGGGAATAAAAATCGTTGATCTGCTCGTCGACAAAATGTTCGTTTTTCAACTTGACGGTAGAACCATCCGGAAGGTGGACATTGGCGGAGAGATTGGTGATATAGGCCGTGCGGTCAAAGGCGTAATAGGGAATTTCAACTGTGCCGTATTCTTCGATCCCGCGTTGATTGAACAGCTTGATGGCGACATTATGAAAGCGTGTCAGCGGGTGGGAGATGGCCAGGGGATCATACTTGACATAGCCCACATCATGGAGTACCATGGCAAAGGCTTCCGGGTCGGATTCGCAGGTGGTCATCGCCAGGTCGGCGGCTTCCATTTTGCCGAATTTGAATTTACTTTCCTGGGCGATGGCGCTGACCGCGATCAGGATCAGCAGATTGGTGAAGGCAAAAATTTTCATAAAACAAGGGATCTGCAGGGTCAAAAGACTGGTTAAGAATTGGCTTTGTAAAATACGAATTGAAATGATGTTTAGCTCCTGGAACGAAAGTTATCGGAAGCTGACGAGAGTTTGGAACAAGAGACGTTGAAAGTCAACGAAAGATGTCGAGAGGTTGATCAAATTTTTGCCTGGCAAAAATTTGACCTACTCACAATTGACAATTCACCATTCACAAAAGACCTTATCCTATTCCCTGGTGAGGACACCAGGGAGGGCCAAGTGCAATTCCCACCGAATACTGAATACTGAAAACTGAAAACTGATTTTCGATTACTGATTACAGGTTTTTTCTCAGCGCCCGCCATGCGATGATCGCGCTGACCAGCAAAAAGATCGATCCCAGGAAAAAAGGAGCGCCGGGCAAATACACAGGACTTGCGGAGGAGATGGAAAAGGCAAACAGGTTGGT
>AERA01019494.1_pt1 | contig 20547 bp, 18 predicted proteins | sample 267968 | NCBI WGS metagenome assembly AERA01 (sample SAMN02954363, study PRJNA61401) | activated sludge metagenome | biome: terrestrial; feature: wastewater treatment plant; material: activated biomass; isolation source: activated biomass of an industrial wastewater treatment plant | reverse complement strand
TGACGGAATACCAGGATCCCTATGCGGCCTTTGATGGCCTCGCGGATAAAACCGTTGAATTGACTGTCAATTCCAAACCTTCATGGGAAGGCGCGCGGACAGTAGTCGTCAAAACCATGGGTGACGAGACCCGGCTTCGGAATCTTGCCTGGATCGAATCCAATCGCAAGCGCGTTGATGAAGCCTCCGGTGGCAAAATCGGTTATATCTATGTCCCCGACACGGGTGTGAACGGACAGAATGAACTGGTTCGTCAATTCTACGGGCAATGGCACAAGGAAGGGCTGATCATTGATGAGCGCTTCAATAACGGTGGCCAGATCCCGGATCGATTCATTGAATTACTCAATCGCAAACCACTGGCGTACTGGGATGTCCGCGACGGCCGCAACTGGCAATGGCCACCTGTAGCCAACTTCGGTTCCATGGCGATGCTCATTAACGGCTGGTCGGGGTCAGGAGGAGATGCATTCCCCGATTTCTTCAGCAAAGCCGGATTAGGTCCGCTGATTGGTACACGTACGTGGGGTGGCCTGATCGGAATTTCGGGCGCACCAAGCCTGATCGATGGTGGCATGGTCACAGCTCCCACATTCCGCATGTATCATCCGGATGGCACCTGGTTCCGTGAAGGCTACGGCGTTGATCCCGATATTGAGGTCAAGGAAGATCCTACCGCGCTAGCCAAAGGCATCGACCCTCAAATTGAAAAGGCGATCGAGCAGGTCATGCAGCAGATCAAGGAGAAAGGCCCGATCCATCCACCCACACCTCCAAGAGAAGATCGATCCAATCCCGGCAAAACCTAATGAAAAAAGGCCATCGCACCCGATGGCCTTTTTTTTTCAGCCAGCCGCCCACTCCGCCAAAACGGCAGGAAATTTCGAACTGGTGCCACCACTAGTGGTGGCACCAGTTCCTGACAAACCGGCAGGCTGGTGATTCGTGCCACCACTAGTGGTGGCACCAGTTCCTCGCCAGTTGTTTGCTGTTGGCTGGTTAGTTGAGGGGGAGTTTGGCGGCGTAGTCCTTGAGCCAGCCATCAAAATCCTTCAACTCCGGGTTCAATTCTTTTGACACTTTTGGATCGCGGGCGTTGTCCAGGTAGGCTTCTTGTTCCTGATAGAATTGGAACATATTGCCCAGGTCTTCGGCGCCGGGGAATCCGAAACCACGATAGGCCTCCGGGGTGACCTTATTGTAGGTGACCTCTTTCCCGAGTGAGGCCGCCAGTTTATCCGCCATGGTTTGGATGGTCAGTTGCTCGCCGGCGATGCCGACGGTCTGGCCGATCCATTTTTTTCCGCCCTTGAAAATGCCATACGCACACTTGCCGATGTCTTCCGCCCAGATGCCGGCCATTTTCTTGTCGTCCATTGGAAAGGTGATGGAGAGTTTGCCATCCTGGCCCGACTTGGGACCCATTCCGAAATAGAGCATGTTATCCCAGTAAAATGCGGCGCGCAAAAATGTAGTGGGGACGCCGTTCTCAACAAAGTAATGATCGCTGGCGCCTTTGGCGTCGAAGTGCGGCACTTTGTAATTGTCGTTCAGCGTGGGCATGGAATTGTCAGTGAACGGATACCATTGCCGGGTATCTTCCAGCGTAGACCATACGACGTGTTGCACCCCTGCTTGCCTTGCAGCCTTGGCCAGGTTTTGCGCTTGCGCCTGTTCTTTTTCCGGGGAAAAATGTTCCCAGAAGTTCGTCACGAAAAAGGCGCCATATGCGCCATCCAGGGCTTTTTGAATATCAGCGGGATTATCGATATCCGCTTTCACTACTTCCGCGCCAAGGGCTTTGAGCGCCTGCGCTTTTTCCCCGTTCACATCACGCGTAACTGCGCGGACGGTGAACTCACTGTTTTTATCATTCAGCATAGCGCGAACCAATCCGCCTCCCTGTGCTCCGGTGGCGCCAAATACTGTAATTACTTTTTTAGTAGACATGAGCAGTATGATTTTTTTCTTTGAATGAGTTGTTTGTTAAATGCTTTTGACTTCAAAATGTTCGCTACAAGGCGTGATTTTACTTTTATTCGTAAAAAGTCAGCCTCATCGCCACGATTTATAATTTTGGGGAGGATTACATTCATATACATCATGTCAACTCGTTTTACTTCACGTCGCGATTTTCTACGCTGGACGTCCTTGCTTGCCGGAAGCGCACTGTTGCCTGCGGTGCCTTACCTGTCGCCCGAAGATCGATGGCGGTTCAGCAGTGGAAAACGTCAGAATATCATCATCCTCGGCGCGGGACTTGCCGGCCTGTCCGCAGCGTTTGAGCTTGATCAGCTTGGTCATAACGTCATGGTGGTGGAGGGTCAAAAGCCGTCCGGGCGGACGCGTGCTGACCCTGCGATCACCGCTACCGGAAGGCATGTACGCAGACCTGGGCGCGGCCCGGATCCCGGAGAATCATGAATGGACCATGAAGTATATCCGGAAGTATAACCTTCAATTGGCCCCATGGAATCCGCCAAATGGCGACAATGTCCATTATTACAAAGGCAAGGTCATTCGCTATCCGGCCAATCAATCTGCCAGCTTGTCGGAATACAATACCTCACTGAGTCCGAAAGAGATTGACATGGGGTGGGGCGGCATTTTTGCCAATCCCCTGGCTGATATTCGCAATCATATAGATGATCCCACGCAGTATGACTGGCCGCCGCTAGCCTCGAGAAATACGATCAGTATTCATACAAGGAATTCCTCAAGCTGAAAGGGTTTAGTCCAGAGATCGCCGACCTGATGATGTTGGGATGGGAGCATAAGAAGGGACTTGATGTCTCCGTGCTGGAGTTGGTCCGCGAGGTGGAACTTTCCTTCCGTGCGCCCCGAAACAAGATCATCGGGGGAAATGATCAATTGCCGCACAAGATGGCAAACGATTTGAGTCATGTGATCCGGTACAACCACAAGGTAGTAGATCTGGGACAGGACGACACCGGGGTGAATGTGGTGTTAGAGGAAAATGGTCAACGAACATGATCCGGGCCGACCGGGCGATCTGTACATTCTCGCTTCCGGTCCTTTCCAAAATGGATTGGATCAAATCGCTTCCACCGGCCAAACAGCACGCGATCCGGGAGATGGGCTATTGGCACCTGTCCAGGATGATCTACCACGTGCAGGATCGCTATTGGAAAAAGGAAGGCCTGAACGGGATGGCTGCTACGGATCATCCGATGGAGATCTGGGATCCGCAATATGAATCCGATGCCCAGGCGGGCATGATCGCCGCGTATATCAAGCATGATGATTCGTCAGCACTGATGGGCAAAACAGATGAGGAGAAACTCGCCTTCGGCCAATCCCGCATTAATGATGTTTTCCCGGGCCTAAATGATGTACTCGTCAACGGATATGTCAAACATTGGGGCGAAGATCCATGGGCGCTTTCAGCCCATTCGATCGGTAATCGCAATCACATGACTACCTATCTTCCGGAAATCATGAAATCTGAAGGCCGTATTCATTTTGCCGGCGAGCATGCATCTGCCTACCATGGATGGATGCAAGGGGCCATAGAATCCGGTGCACGTACGGCAAAAGAAATTAATGAAGCGGAATAAAGGATTGCAGGGCCGGAAATCAGTTTTTTTCCTGTGTAAACTTTGCTGTTAATTCTTGTTTTAAGTAAGGTTGAATGAGATATTTCTTTTTACTCCTTGTAGCCCATCTGAGCCTGCCGGTTATGTTGACCGCACAGACGCTCTATTTTCCCCCGGTTGTTGGGGACACCTGGGAGACGCTTTCTCCGGATGAATTGGGTTGGTGTGAAGAACAGATCGACTCCCTCTATCAAATGCTTTCCGATAACAACACTAAAGCCTTTATCGTACTGAAGGATGGCAAGATAGTGTTGGAGAAATATTTTGACACGTTTACCAAAGACAGTGTCTGGTATTGGGCGTCTGCAGGCAAAACGTTGACGGCTATGCTTGTCGGTATAGCGCAGGAAGAGGGATTCCTGGACCTGGCCGATCCGGCCAATCAATACCTTGGCGAAGGCTGGACATCATGCTCGCTTTCTGAAGAATCAGCAATTACCATCCGGCATCAACTGACCATGACAAGCGGATTGAATGATGGTGTCGCTGATCCCTACTGCACGTTGCCATCGTGCATTGAATGTCTCGCTGATCCCGGCTCACGTTGGGCATACCATAATGCACCGTACACCTTACTGGATGGCGTGATCGAAGGCGCCACCGGCATACCATTGAACCAGTTTTTCGCATCCCAGATAGGAGCAGCCACAGGCATCAGCGGACTCTTTATTCCGGTAGGTTACAATAATGTTCTTTTTAGCAAGCCGCGCAGCATGGCCCGATACGGATTGCTGATGCTCAATAAGGGAAATTGGAATGGCACACCGATTTTGGAAGACACGAGCTATTTCCGGGACATGACTACGCCTTCGCAGGCCCTCAATGAATCGTATGGATATCTCACCTGGCTGAACGGGCAATCGACCTATATGGTACCGGGTATTCAGTTCCGGTTTCCGGGCCTTTTTTACCCAATGCACCGGATGATCTTTATGCCGCGCTGGGCAAGAATGGACAATTTATCAATGTTGTGCCGGAGCAAAACCTCGTCCTGATCAGAATGGGAAACGCGCCGGATGGTGCAGAGGTGCCGTACCTGCTGAATGACAAGATCTGGTCGTACATGAATGCATTGGAATGCGGAACAACGCATGTTGAACAGATTTCTGCAGCACAAACCCCGCATATTTATCCCAATCCGTTGACGGAAACGATGGCTGTGAATTGGGTCGGTCGGCAATTCAAACTCACTGCATACACCATCACCGGACAGCTTTTGGATGAGTGGCCTATGATTGGTAGCGCGGCAACGATTGACATCAATTTTCCACCTGGGCCGATATTACTCCGGTTTACATCGCTGAATACCGGCGAAATCAGGTACCGGCAAGTCATTGCGCACTAGGATTTTAGTCCATTCTCCAAACAATCTGTCGATTCATTCATTACGAAGTATGAAAAATCCCGATATTTTACGCGGGACTGAAAAGATGAATAATGAATGAGACGCTGAACGAATGGTTCGATATCACCCTGGCTTGGCTTGAAGCGCATGGCCTGGCGATCCTGTTGATTTTGATCGGAGGATATATTTTTCAAAAAGTTTTGCGCCGCTTCATCATCCGGTTAGTCCGGATTTCCGTGCGACCCGGGATGCATGAATCCGAGGAGGCGGAACGGAAACGGGAGGATACGCTCATTCGCATTTTCTCCTGGGCCACCTCGATCATGATCCTCGCAGTGATGGTGATGATGGTTCTGCAGCAGGTGGGTGTGGCCATCGGACCCATCCTGGCGGGTGCAGGGATTGTGGGGATTGCGGTGGGTTTCGGCGGGCAATACATTATTCGAGATCTGTTTACCGGTTTTTTTCTCATCATGGAAAATCAATACCGGATCGGCGATGTCGTGCGCCTGGATGATACCAGTGGCACAGTTGAAGACATCAGTTTGCGGATGACCACCCTGCGCGATCTGGATGGAACCGTACATCATGTGCCGCATGGAGATATAAAACGGGTTTCCAATTTGTCTAAACAGTTTGCCCGGATCAATATGAACATCGGTGTTGCCTATGACACCGATCTGGACAAGGCGATCGAAGTGATCAATCAGACCGGCAAGGAGCTGGCTGATGATCCCGAATGGAAATCGTTCATGCTTTCCCCTCCGCAGTTTTTGAGAGTTGATGAATTCGGCGACTCCGCCATTACCATCAAGGTGCTGGGCGATGTGATCCCGCACCAGCAATGGGCCGTAGGTGGTGAATTCCGGAAGCGTTTGAAAAAGGCCTTTGACAAAGCCGGGATCGAGATCCCATTCCCGCAGCGGGTCATTCATCATTTACATCATGAGAAGGATGATATCGATCGGGATGCTGGGGATGACGCGGCCGATTAAGTGTAATTTCACCACAAGGTCAGTTCCATATGAAATACCTTCTCCTCCCGCTGGTTGTATTGGCAGCGTTCTTGATCCAAGGATGTACGTCAACCGGCCATGATCATCCTGAAAATGAGCTGGATCAAGTCGCAGCGGACTATGTCCGGCTCGCGCTCGGGATCGGGCAGTATGACGGCGCTTTCGTCGACGCCTATTATGGCCCGGATAGCCTCAAGCCGACAACCCCTGTGGCAGCGGTTTTCCCCAAGGATTCTTTTCTCGCAGATGTAGCACACCTGCAGACCCGGTTGGCAGCCATTATGGCTACGAATACGGACGAAGGACATATCGCTCGGGCAAGATGGCTGGATGATCAGTTGATCGCTTTTGCCCGTCGCGTTAAAATTCACGCAGGCGAATTCGCTTCCTTTGATGATGAAGCAAGGGATCTGTTTGGTGCCGTTCCTCCTGTATACCCGGAGAATCACTTTCAGTCGCTGGTATCTGAATTGGAAATACTCCTTCCGGGAGAGGGACTGGTGACCGATCGGTTCCAGGCTTTGGCCAACAGGTTTATTATTCCGAAAGAAAAACTGGACACCGTATTCAAAGCCGCGATTGCGGAATGCAGGACACGCACACAGCAGTATCTCGAACTGCCGGAGGGTGAGCGATTTGACCTGGAATATGTAACCGATAAACCCTGGAACGGGTACAACTGGTACAAAGGAAATTATCACAGCCTGATCCAGATCAACACGGATCTCAATATTTTTATTGACCGCGCCATTGATGTCGGAAGTCATGAAAGCTATCCGGGTCATCATGTGTATAACAGTCTGCTGGAGAAGAACCTCGCCCGTGACCAGGGCAAAGTGGAAATGACGGTATATCCGCTCTTCAGTCCGCAATCATTTATCGCGGAAGGGTCAGCGAATTATGGCATTGAAGTGGTATTTCCCGGAAATGATAAAATGATCTTTGCGCGCGATGTCTTGCTTCCACTTGCCGGGTTGGATACAACGGGTATTGGTATCTATTTCAAATGTCTGGAGATCAAAGGTAAATTGAACTATGTCCGCAATGAAGTCGCACGCGGTTTGTTGTCGGGCGATATGGATGAGATGACGGCGATGAAATGGTTGATGGACTACGGCTTGTACAATGAAGAGACAGCGGCCAAATCAATCCAGTTTATCCGCACCTACAGGTCCTACGTCATGAACTACAATTATGGCCAGAATGTGGTCAAAGCCTGGGTAGAGAAAGAGGTGGTCAACAAAACGCCGGAGGCGATCTGGAAACGTTTTGAGTTCTTGCTCAGCGAGCAGATCCGTATTGTGGAGATTGTGAATGCTGACGCCCATGAGTGAAACCCTCGTATTTCAAATTCTGCTGATCATCCATATCATCGCCGGTGGGACCGGGTTAATAGCGGGTGCAGTCAATATGGTCAGGCGAAAAGGCGACCGGGCGCATCGTGTATGGGGTAGCGCATTTATCTGGGGGATGTGGATTTCAGCTTCGGCCAGTTTGATTTTAGCGACACTCAACCCGAATTTCTTTTTGTTCATTGTTGGCTGGTTTACGCTCTATATGGTGACAACCGGGTATATTTTTGTTCAGTGGCCAAAGGCACCTGATAAACGAATACACAAGTTGGTGGGGATCATTCTGGCAGTACTGATGTTCGTGGGCGGGGTGATATTGCTCTATGACGCGACCAGGTTTTTGTTGAACTCCAGCTTGTTCGGACTGGTTTATCTGATGCTGGGGGTGATCAGTTTATTATTTGTGCGTACAGATCTGACTTTTTACAGGAAAGGCGTTGCAGATGGGCTGGCATTTCAGCGTTTTCATTTACAGCGCATGTCCGGTGGATTCATTGCAGCCCTGACAGCTTTCCTGGTGGTCAATGCGAATACTATTCCCGGCCCGATACCTTTGTATATTTTCTGGATACTTCCGACCCTTGTGATAACGCCGTTCATCATTCGTTGGAGTCGCAAGTATACCATTGGACATAAAATTGTAATTCGGCGATGACATACATTCTCCTCATTCTGGGTTTTGTCCTGCTGATCAAAGGCGCGGACTTTCTGGTCGATGGGGCTTCAGCTTTGGCCAAGCGAATCGGGATCTCCGATCTGATTATCGGTCTGACGGTCGTGGCCTTCGGGACCTCGGCTCCTGAGTTGTTTGTCAACGTGATCTCCAGTATGCGGGGCAGTACGGATATCGCGATCGGGAATATCCTGGGGAGTAATATCGCGAATGTGTTTCTGATCCTGGGCGTGGCCGCGGTGATCTTTCCGTTGCAGATCCAACGAAACACGACATGGAAAGAAATACCATTTTCCTTCCTGGCGGCTATGGTAGTCGGGTTGATGGCGAATGATATGCTGATTGACGGTACACCCGCGTCCGCCCTGACCCGCATTGATGGTCTGATCCTGTTGTGTTTCTTTTCCATTTTCATGTACTATATCCTGGAAGTGGCCCGGACGACACGACAAAAAATGGATCTCGATGTGGTGCCAATGCCAGTCTGGAAATCCTGGCCCTGGTGGTTGTAGGCCTTGTCGGGTTAACCCTCGGCGGTCATTGGATTGTGAATAGTGCCATTGATATTGCCCGACAATTCGGATTGAGTGAGGCGATGATCGGATTGACGGTGGTCGCGCTTGGAACATCCTTGTCGGAGCTGGCAACCTCCATTGTAGCAGCCTATAAGAAGAGCATGGATATTGCCGTAGGGAACGTGATTGGTTCCAATATTTTCAATTTGTTTCTTGTCCTGGGCATCAGCGCGATCATCAAGCCCTTGCCATTTTATCCCGCCAGCATGACCGATATCGGTATGACAGTTTTTTCCAATGTATTATTGTTCAGCCTCGTATTTATCGGGCGGAGGCATACCCTCGAGCGATGGCAGGGGACACTCTTCGTATTGATGTATTTCCTCTATATGGCGTATGTGATCATTCGCGGTTGATCCTGTTAAAAATCTCACAGTGACATTTATCAAATGACGAAAGCCAGGTATACTTCAGCCACCGATGCCGTCAAGGCTGTCAAAAGCGGTGATCGCATATTTTTACATGGCAGCGCGGCTACACCACATGCATTGATCCGGGCTCTGTATGACCGGAAGGATGAATTGCGCCAGATCGAGCTGATCTCGATTTCCACCCTGGGTGAAATGTGCCTGTCGGATGCATCATGCCAGAACGCATTCTATTTCAATGCTGTATTTGTTTCCCAAAATATCCGGTCGGCGATCAGTCATGGACAGGGAAGCTATATCCCGGTTTTTCTCAGCGAGATACCGGATCTGTTTCACAGCAAGATCTTGCCGCTCGATGTGGCCTTCGTGCATGTCAGTCCGCCGGACAAACACGGATATTGTTCATTGGGTGTTTCAGTCGATGTGGCACTCGCAGCGGTGAAAAACGCGAAATGTGTGATCGCCCAGATCAACCCGAATATGCCGCGCACGCATGGTGACGGCATCCTCCATGTTGACGACCTGAATTACCTGGTGGAAGTCAATGACCTGCTGCCGGAAGTGGATTATGAAAAGGAAATCACTGATGTGGAAATAGCTATTGCCAAACATGTCGCCAGCCTCATTGAAGATGGTTCAACATTGCAAATGGGGATAGGTACCATTCCGGATGCGGTGCTGGATCAATTGGGAAGCCATAAGGATCTTGGTGTACACACTGAAATGTTTTCCGACGGCATTGTTGATCTTTTGAAAAAAGGCGTCATCACCAATCGCTTCAAAAAGAAGCACCGGCAGAAGATCACCACTTCGTTTGCTATCGGGTCGCGGATGCTCTATGATTTTATTGACGACAACCCGGAATTCGCCTTCCTCGAATCGGATTATGTCAATGACGCGTATGTGATTGGAAAAAATCCAAAGGTGGTCGCCATCAACAGCGCGATCGAAATTGACCTGACGGGCCAGGTCTGCGCGGATTCGATAGGCACCTATCAGTATTCCGGTGTGGGTGGACAGATGGATTTTATCAAAGGCGCCTCCCTGTCGGATGGCGGCAAGCCGATCATCGCAATGGCTTCGCGGACCGCCAAAGGGGTTTCCAAGATTGTCCCCTTTCTGAAGCCAGGCGCCGGGGTGGTGACCACTCGTGCTCATGTGCGATATGTGGTCACGGAATACGGCATCGCGTATCTCTATGGCAAGAACCTGCTCCAGCGTGCACGGGCATTGAAAGACATTGCCCATCCGGATGACCGCGAAATGCTCGAGCGCGAGATCGTGAAGCGATTCGGGACGCATTATGTATAACCGCCTAAAAGAGTAAAAATGTAAACGGGAAATTCTATTTTACAAGGTTCATTTTTCAAAACGACAACCAACTATGACATTGAATCTTGTGAAGTGGCGGCTGATGCTGACCACGCTTCCGGTGACTCTCCTCATCCTGACTGTAAAACTTGTAGTCCTTCACGTATTCGAATACGAAGGGCTGGTGAATTTCTCCCAGATCGGCATCGTCATCACGGGCGGAACATTCCTGATCGGTTTTATGCTGGCCGGTACGATCAGTGATTACAAGGAGAGTGAAAAGATACCGTCTGAAATCGCCTGCGCGCTGGAAACCCTCGAGGATACCATTCACCTGGCCCATGGATATAAAGGCGGGTTTGATGTCAAGGTACTGAAGCAGCAGTTATTCCAGGTCACAGAATCGATCAAGCATTGGTTGCAAAACGGCACTTCCGAAGATGAGGTGCTGGAAAAAATCCATCGCATATCCGATATCGCCCTGGCGCTGGAAAAGGCGGGTGTTGGTCCGATTGCCAGCCGGATCACCGGAGAGCAGCATAATTTGCGGAAGGTGGTATCCCGACTGAATGTGATCAAACGCACAAATTTCCTTTCGACGGGTTACGCGTTGCTCGAAGTGCTTACAGTAGTGATCATCGGCCTGTTGATGATCTCCCGGTTTGAGCATGAAGTGATCGCGATCATTATTGTGTGTTTCATTACCCAGATCTTCGTCTATATGATCCGTCTGATCAAGGATATCGATCAGCCGTTTGAATATGCCCCGGATGGCCGGGTAGGGGCAGCGGATGTGGATTTATTCCCATTGTTGGAGTACCACAAAAGAGCATCAGGTCGGTTAGCATCTGATGCTCCATCAGTCTCATGATGACCAATCCGGATCCGGCGGCTAGAACAGGTACATCGATTTGGCGGCGCCTTGAATTGCGCAATGAGCTCCCGGCGCAACTCCGGTATGATTTCATGGTGTTCAAGGATAAGAAAAGTATTGATCGCATCCAGGTTGCTGCCTGGATTGGGGTGAGCCTGACGTTGTGCCTTTTCGGGCTTGATTATTTCCGGTATAAAGAAGGGGGATTCGCTGATCCGGATCAGGCCGCTTATTTGAAGGCATTTTTTTATTGGCACCTGTCCGGGATCTTATTCCTGGTACCTGCGCTGCATACCACATTCCATAAAAACTGGATCAAGGAAACGCGGTGGCGTCGGGGCATTGTCATCTGGGGGATGGTCGCCCTTACCTTTTTTTCGTCATGGGCCAGTCGGTCCTGGTCTATATGCATCGGGGCAGCATGACCATGTTCCTGGGATTTATTTTTATTGCCAGCTGGATGTTTTCCATGTCGCATAAAGAGCGAATTTTATTCCTCGTGAGCGCCATGACGATCATGTTTATTGTGATCCTGAATAATGAAGCGGTTACCGTGGATCGAAAGGTGACCAATTTTATTGAAGTCTTTTTTCTGTCCGTTGTGGCGTTCTTCTTTGATGCCTTTGACTACAACCTGAGCTTGTCCAATTTTCTCAAAGAATTGCAAATTAAAAAGGAACAAGAGGAGATCAAGCGCCTGGAAAATTTCAAGACCCGTTTTTTTACCAATCTGACCCATGAGTTAAGGACACCGCTGACGATCATCACCGGGATGGCCAATGAAATTATTGAGAGCCCAACCCGATGGGCTGTCACCGGTGGAGAAATCATCCGGCGAAATGCCGCTAACCTGTTAAACCTGGTCAACCAGATCCTTGATCTCAGCCGGATTGAAAGCGGTTCCATGCCCATTCACCTGGTGCGGGGAGATGTGATCACCTATATCGGGTATATCACCGATGCCTTCAGAGGGCAAGCCATCCTTAAAAAGATTGAATTGCACTTTCTGCCGCATGCAGCAAGCTTTGAAATGGATTTTGATCCGGACAAGTATCTCGCCGTTCTTTCCAACCTGATCTCGAATGCCATCAAGTTTACACCGGAAGGCGGACATGTATACATCGAAGTCTCGGTTCGGGAGGATTCGCCACACCCCTTGCTCGAACTCATTGTAAAAGATACCGGGATCGGGATCCCTCCGGAAGAAATCAACCAGATCTTTGAACGGTTTTATCAGATAGATACGGAGCAATCCAAAGCGGGTTTGGGTACAGGACTAGGCCTATCGCTGGTTCGTGAGTTGGTCGATATGCTTGGCGGAGAAATTGCAGTGAGTTCTCCACCCGGGCGGGGAAGTCAATTCAAGGTGGTTCTCCCTGCCCATCAAAATGCACCACTTCATTCCCCTCCATTTTTTCCCGGCGACATCCGGAATCAGGTCGAGTTGAACCAGACTGCAAGCGGATATGCCATGGTGCCGGTGGCGGATGGTACACAATCTGAAAAACGGGAGATCCTGCTGATTGAGGATCATCCGGAAGTAGCTGATTTTATCAAAATGTGCCTGGAGGATACGTACCATATCCATGTTGCTCACGATGGTCAGACTGGTATTGATAAAGCCATTGCTACCGTTCCCGACCTGGTCCTTAGCGATGTACTCATGCCGGTGAAAAACGGACTGGAGGTTTGCCGGGAATTGACGCAACACCCGGTCACCAGCCATATTCCGATTGTCCTTCTTTCCGCCAAAGCGGATCCTGAATCAAGGGTCAATGGCCTGGCCAGCGGTGCGGATGTATTTATGGTCAAACCCTTTCACAAGGAGGAATTGCGACTGCAGATCCGGAACCTGCTTGAACGCTTTCGGACATTTCATGAACGATATGAAAAACCAGTGGAGATCGAAATATCCACAGGTGATGATACATTTCAACAGGAAGATGAATTTGTTCGTAAAGTCAGGGATGCAGTGATGCAAAATCTGGATAACAGCGAATTCAGCGTGAGCCACCTGGAGCGGATGGTTTTCCTGAGCCGGTCACAAATTCATAAGAAACTTAAGGCACTCACCGGACTTTCCGCTTCACAATTCATCCGGCGGGTTCGATTGGATAAAGCACGCCACCTTCTCCGGACCACCAGTCTCACCGTGGCCGATATCGCCTACCAGGTCGGGTTCTCCGACCCGAATTATTTCACTCGCTGTTTTACGGAAGAGTGGGGACAAACGCCAACGGCAACACGCGGATAGTCTTTTCCGACACCCGCGAATACCTTCGGTACTGCCTGTTCCTGAATTTTGATCTGCGCATACACCACGAAACACAGTATGGGCTATATTTTAGTTGTTTATACATATAAAATTATTTAATATAATACATAATTGCTAAACGTTTGATCGCATTTTGAAACATAGAGCCTTCCGAATGAATCATTTGTCCAGCAGATGAAACATGGGTTGCTTTCAATTTTGATCCCGACAAAGCAATGCCGGAATCGTGCAAATCTGATGTCAATCCGTTCGCACCAAATGTTTCGAAATGAAAAACCTGAACCAACTATTTCATGCCAGTGCTTCTCAGGCTTTCTGTCTGGTCAGCAGTTCAGATATACAATGCCGGACAAGCCTGAATGATCACGCAGCCTCTCCCACTGAGCCACCATTACTGAAGGACAGCAATTGCCAATTTGCATTTCACAGGCTGCGTCAGGCCTGGAGGTTAAATGTATTTCTAAGGGTGTTGATGATAAGCCTTGCACCGGGAGGTTTCTTCGCGCAACAGATCATACTGGATCATGATTTTGGATCCCAGGGTGCAGGTTTTGAATCGCTGCCCCCGGGACCAGAACATTATGAGATCGCGATAAAACCGGACGGAGGAATTTTAGTTGGGTTTGTGGAAGACCTCAAAAATGACCGTGGGGGTATCGGAATTTCTGCATTGAATGCAGATGGACAACCTGATACAACATTCGGAATCAATGGGCGGGCATTGTATACGCCTATTGAGTTCGACAATATTAGCACGTTCAAGAATATAAAGGTGCTTCCATCAGGAAAGATCCTGTTGGGTGCACTCGTGGATATTCCACCTGAAGAAGACACGTATTACCTCCTGATGCGTCTCTTGCCGGACGGGACGCCTGACAGTTCATTTCAAAATGCCGGGCATAAATTATTCGGACCCTCAGAAGCCGATTTTATACCGCTTTCCCTGGATGCTGATCAGATGGGGCGATGCTATATGATTGGGATAAATGATCTCGAGGGAGTCACCCATGGAAAGGTGGCATTGCAACGACTGTTGGACAATGGAGAACCTGATCCCGTATTCGGGACAGCGGGTCTGGTGATCACGCCTGGCTATCCCAATACTTCCTGGATGAATTGGGGCGGTGAGATCCGGATTATGCCAGATGGAAAAATACTCACAACAGCACTGGCATCCTTTTCTTTTAATGTGCGCGGGTACGTTGTTGCCAGGTACCTTGAGAGTGGTGTACTGGACACGACCTTTGCTGACCACGGCAGGCAACTTCTTACTGCTGATCTGGATTTCGGATCCTTCCTGTCTATTCATCCTCAACCTGATGGTTCAGTTATTTACATGGATTATGACTCATACTTCGAGAATCAGCGATTGTACAAATTGGGTCCTCATGGTGAGGTCATTGAATCTTTTGGGGATAATGGATTTGTATTCCTTGACAGTATCTCATCAGCTACATCCAGACAATCACTTGTCAGTGTCCCTGATGGATCACTGTTGTTATTAACAACATCTTACCTGAATAACCAATACGTTGGGCAGATAGCCCGGTATGACCAGGATTTTATAAGGGATTTGACCTTTGGTGATTCAGGACATGTTGTTTTCACCAGCGGCGAAGCGTTCTTCCAGCTATGGGGCGGCCAATTTCAGGATGATGAGCAATTTCTCATCAATGCCATCTCCAGGCAATCGCAATCCCTGGCGTATAATCGGATTTACCGATTCAAATGGACAACCAGTACAAGTTCCATTACTCCAGTTCAACCGGAAGTATCGATTCGTATTTATCCAAACCCGGTGCACACCAGTTTTTATTTGGATAGCCCAATTCCTTTGCCCGAATCGACGGTGATCGACCTCTGGACTGCGGGCGGTCATCTTGTCCAGTCATGGAATTATTTAGTGAACCATGATTTCCCTATAAAGACAGGTCTCCCGTCCGGGATGTATGTCCTCCGGGTACAGGGCCCTCATCGGATCGAAAGTCAGATCATCTTTTTATCGGGCACCTGAAGCAGGCTCGATTTATTCTTCATTTCATAAACCTGTGCGGCGTCAGCACAATAATCACTGACAAAAAAGTTATGACACATTCCCTTCCATTACGCATGAAAGTTTGCCTCGTCACCATAGGGGTGGCTGTAGCAGCATTGCAAAGTTGTGCGCCGGTTTTTTCCGAGTTACAGAGCGCACGGACTGTAGGTAAAAACAGGATTGAACTCACACCTTCATATTCAACCGTCAACTATACTGAAGAAGGTGAGGGCGGGGGCGTTCAAGATCACCTGGGGGTTCAGGCAGCCTTCGGCCTTTCAAAAAAAGTGGATATCCGGGCACGCTTTGAACGGATCTGGCTGAAGGATAATGAAGATGTGCAAGGCATCAGTGTCGCCGCCATCGGTCCTAAGATTGGATTATTGGAAAACAGGATTGCCGTCAGCCTTCCATTCGGCAGAGCGCTGGGGGAGGAGACAAAGGAATCCTGGGGGTTCCATCCAACCTTGCTCTTCACATTACCGGCTGTGAAGGATAAAGTCGATATCACGCTCGCGCCAAAGTATTTGATCTCGTTTTGTGAGGATTGTGAGGACCTGGTGGCGGTGAATTTCGGCGTCTCCATTAGCAGCGATTTAAGCAAATGGGCCATTCGTCCTGAATACGGCCTGCTCTACAACCCTGGGGAGACAGGTCATTTTGGCCAGTTCAGCATCGGGTTTTCCGCCGCATTTGGCAAATCATACAATGCCAATAACCCAAAACAGACCCTGGAATATTAAAAATGGATGTTGCGTCATACGCTTCATGCCCAGACGCCATTTTGCATACCTAAATCAAAAGAAGATGAAAACAACGTTCGCGTTAAAACAAGTGGTCATCATAACCACGCTTCTCATCCTGTTTGTAAACCGGATTTTGGCCCAGGATATCGATACCCTGAATGTCCTGACGACCAGTTCAAAGGTCGGAGGAACGATTGACCTTGCTGAAAAGCGCATGTACCGGATATTGACCTTTGTACCGACTGCTACATTCGACTCTGCCCGGTTTTTGCAACGCCAGGATAGCTCCATTCTCCTCCGGATCTGGACAAACAATGGAGAGATCCGGGATCGGGTATCCTCCACATACCAATTGAGCAGCACCAAGGACTTGATTGAGGGTGGTTCTGCAATGCCCGGATTGGCTCATGTTAGACAAGTCAAGCCACGGATCCCATGGGAGGAGACGAAAAAATGGAGTATCAGCTTTTGGTTTGGCGGTCAGGCCGGCCCCGATAATACATTTGAATCCGCTTTCAAGGAACAAGGATTCGGAGATAGTCGATTGAATTATACGCAGTCATCATCCGATCCAATAGTGATTATCATCACCAGTATTATTGGCGGATTTTCAAGTGGAAGTTTATACAGGGATTTTCCTCAATCGAAAAAGAATGGTCTTCCATTTTCCTTTCAAGTGGCGAGACAATTGCATCCGCACTGGATGATCTCCGTTCAATTCGGAAAAACCTGGGATGTGGACGTGCTGGGTTATGATAATATCGGGAGCGGAAACTTTTTGAAATTGAATTCTTCTGCTCGTGATCTGGGATTTCAATTTGGCTATCATACAGGAAACGGCCATACCGGTTTGACCCTTGGTCCCTCACTCCTGTTCCACCAGAAAACGTTATCTGCGCATACAGCCATGACTGGCGAATTTTCGAAACGCTCAGTTATACCTGGCCTCCAGGCGACAGGCTCGTTATCGCTGATCAGTTCTAAATACCTGGTTCTTGCGCTCAATGTCCATTACAAGAGCTATTTCGGTGATTCACTCGGACCCTATCAGACGGAAAATTTTGGAACGGCGGGACATGGGGCCGGACAAGTTTTTACGTCCACATTTGATCGACAGCCGGTCAACTTGTCCACGGTGCAATGGGGACTCAACCTGGGCTTCAAATTATGATTCCAGCTATCTGCTTTGATCAGTAAAACTGGTGACGGCTTGATAGATAAGCGGGTGATCCGGTATGTCGGTCCAGTTCCGTAATTTTAGGAATCTATCCACAGCGATTTGACCCGGATCTTTTCCATAGCCTGTATCCTGCTGCTCCTCGCGCCCATTCCGCTTTGGTTATGGCATCAGTATGGCCTGACCCAATGGAAAGCCGAAGTCGCGCACAGGATTAGCCAGGGAGAGTGGCTGGACGCGCCTGTTGCATTCAGGTTCACGACCGAGCAGGCAGCAAACCTGGAGTGGGAGCATGACCGGGAGTTCAGGTATCAGGGTCAAATGTATGATGTGCTGACCGTGACGTTTCAGGACGATTCTATTTTCTACACCTGTTATCACGATAAAAAGGAAAGTACGCTCCATAAGAAATGGGAAGACCTGGTCAGCAGCCTGATTGGCTCAGGACCACAACCCAATCCCCACCAGGAGCGGATCTTTGATTTTTTAAAATCCATATTCGGCCCACCGGTTCCGGAGTATTCATTAAACAGTTATTGTGATTCCGGTCACCGCTTGCACAATTACATTTTTCATGAACTGGAGGTCGTCTCCATTCCACCTTCTCCACCTCCGCGCGTCAGTTGAGTAATCCCTTTTTTCATTTACCCATTTCCGGTATACCGGGGATGGGCCTTTCCATTTTCGGGTATTGAATCACTGATATCAATGAAGACTTTATTCCTTGCAGGTATAAGCCTGTTGATCATGTCCGGTTTGTCCGGACAAGTGCTGACCGTGCTGGATGCTGAAACGGACCAGCCCATCGAGTTTGCCATGATCTCCGCGGAGAATTCAAACGCGTTGCTGTTTACCAATCACCTCGGTCAAGTAAGCCTCAGCGCTTTCGCTGACCGGCCGCAAATTCTCGTTCGCTGCCTGGGGTATGAAACGGTATTGGTAAATCTGGCAGAACTTGAAGAAGCTGATTATGTCATGCGACTCCAACGGGATGAGATCTCGCTCGACCAGGTCATCGTCTCGGCAACGAAATGGAGTCAATCATCCCGGGATGTACCGGGAAAGATCAGCACTCTCACGCCTCGTGACATCGCGTTGCAGAATCCTCAAACTGCTGCAGATCTGTTAGGCGGATCTGGTGAAGTGTTTATCCAGAAAAGCCAGCAGGGCGGCGGCAGCCCGATGATCCGCGGATTTGCGACCAACCGACTATTGTATGTAGTCGACGGGGTGCGCATGAATACCGCGATTTTCAGAGGCGGGAATATCCAGAATGTGATCAACCTCGATCCGTTTGCCACTGAACGCGTTGAAGTTTTATTCGGACCCGGATCTGTGATCTATGGCAGTGATGCTATCGGTGGCGTCATGAGTTTCCAGACCCTTTCCCCCCAATTATCCCATAAAGACCAACCCCTGATCACCGGTAAAGGTATTTTCCGCACCTCATCGGTCAACCAGGAATCAACCGGTCACTTTGATTTGAATGTAGGATGGAAAAAATGGGCGCTCCTGTCCAGTTTCAGCTCATTCGATTACGATGATCTGCGGATGGGATCGGTTGGTCCGGATGAATATCTGCGCCCGTTTTATGTGCAGCGCCAGGACAGCATGGATGTGATTGTGACCAATGATGATCCGCAGGTCCAACGTCCCTCGGGATATAGCCAGATCAACCTGATGCAAAAGGTATTCTTTCAGCCAAATGATCATTGGAAACTAGAATACGCGTTTCATTATTCGACCACCAGCTCCTATTCGCGGTATGACCGGCATATTCGCTATCGGCAGGGATTGCCGCGCTATGGTGAGTGGTATTACGGCCCGCAACGGTGGAGTATGAACCAGTTGTCCCTGCACCATCGGTCGGAGGTCGCCTCTATGATCATTTGACATTGCGATTGGCACAGCAAGGCTTTGAAGAGAGTCGCATTGACCGCGATATCAATGACCCGGAGCGGCATATCCGCGCTGAACAGGTGGATGCCTGGTCGGCTAACCTGGATCTCACCAAACGATTGAATGCCTCGCTTCAACTTTTCTATGGCCTTGAAGGCGTATTGAATGATGTGGTCTCAACAGGCATTGATGAGAACATCAATAATGGTACGTCCGCCGATGGGCCGGCGCGGTATCCGAATGCCACCTGGTCTGCGGTTGGCGCCTACGCCAGTGTGCAAAAAAGACTTTCCGCAAAGTTGATGATGCAGGCCGGTCTGCGATATTCCGCTTTTTCCTTGCAAGCAGATTTTGATACCCGTTTTTATCCCTTTCCCTACACGAACGCGGAATTGAACAACGGGTCCATCAACGGAAGTCTTGGGCTGGTGATTCAGCCTTCCAATACCTGGACATTGAGTGTCAACGCATCCACCGGTTTCCGCTCACCCAATGTGGATGATGTAGGCAAAGTCTTTGATTCAGCTCCGGGCATTGTGGTCGTACCCAACCCGGATCTCAAAGCGGAATATGCATTAAACATCGAGGCAGGTGTTGCGGGGATCATCAAGGATCGCATCCGGGTAGATCTGACCGGTTTCTATACCTGGCTGAATGATGCCCTGGTACGTCGTGATTTTCTCTTCAATGGAGAAGACTCCATTATTTACGATGGTGAATTGAGCCGGGTACAGGCCATCCAGAATGCGGCTATCGCACGGGTGTACGGTTTGCAGGCGGGATTTGAAGCCAGACTGGTCAGCGGATTCCGCCTGTCAGGCCAGGTCAATGTCCAGATCGGGGAGGAAGAACTGGACGATGGTTCAACCAGTCCATCAAGGCATGCGGCTCCTGTCTTCGGCCAGGTCCGGTTGTCCTACCAGAAAGATGCGCTGCAAATGATGCTGTATACACAGTTCAGTGGCGGCCGGGATTTTGAGGATTTGCCGGAGGAAGAACAGGCAAAAACAGAGATCTACGCGGTGGACGAAAACGGGAATCCGTATTCACCTGCCTGGGCCACACTCAACTTCAAGGCAAATTATAATTTCGAACACAAATTCACCCTGGGCGCCGGACTGGAGAATATCACGGACCGGCGCTATCGACCCTATAGTTCAGGGATAGTTGCAGGCGGGAGAAATTTTGTACTTTCGTTAACCGCCCGGTTTTGATCCAAGGGAGGTTGCAAGTCCACCACTATCGCCTTTAAGGCCGTTTTCCCACCCCCAATTCCCCGGACTT
>AERA01006774.1_pt1 | contig 20634 bp, 11 predicted proteins | sample 267968 | NCBI WGS metagenome assembly AERA01 (sample SAMN02954363, study PRJNA61401) | activated sludge metagenome | biome: terrestrial; feature: wastewater treatment plant; material: activated biomass; isolation source: activated biomass of an industrial wastewater treatment plant | reverse complement strand
CCGACGCTGGTCGATAAGGGGCGAAGGGCCTCGCGTTTCAGTTGGCTCATCGCAAGCGCGGAAATTTGATCCACAGTCCGAACTTGCACGGCGAGCGAATTACCTTTGCCGGTCGGAACATGCCCTGAGTAGCTTACACGAAAATTGAATTCGATACGCAGGCGCACACATCCCTTACCCTCGAGGACTTCTACATCGCTCAACGCGCGGTCCACTACGGGTTCTGCTTGCGCTGCTATCCCGACGGCAAGTGCTGCTATGCAAGCAGCACTTGCGACACAGATCGCCGACCAGGAGATCCGATTCAAATTAACTCCGGCTCGACCAATTGCCTGCATGCCTAATTCCAGCTTTTTGTGCTTCGGTGGCAATTTTCGCAAGGTGCAGATGTCTTTGGATGATCGCGAGGCTTGCCTTCCGCATAGACGCCATTGTGGCAGTTGGCGCAGCCAGACACGATGCCCGTGTGAACCATGCGTGCCCCGCTAAACGTTACCGTCCCACGATGGCAGGTTTCACAGCCTGCTGTTGTCGGTAGATGGTTCGTCGGCTTGCCTAGCGCCGTCGTGCCGTTGTGGCAGGACGCGCAACCGGACGTGATGCCGGTGTGATCCATCGCGCGCCAGCGAACGATGTCGTCGAACGGTGACACGTTTCGCACGGCGCCGTCGTCGCAACGTGACCTGTCGGCTTGCCTTTCGCCGTCGTGCCGTTGTGGCAGGACGCGCAACCGGACGTGATGCCGGTGTGATCAAAAGCGGCTATGCGGAAGCTCGATGTCGAACGATGGCATGACTCACACGGCGCGCTCGTCACAGTATGCGAGGCTGGCTTACTTGGCGCCGTTTGGCCGTTGTGACAGCTGGCACATCCGGATGTGATGCCGGTATGATCCATGCGGGCATCTTTGAATGACGCTGTACTGCGATGGCACGATTCACATGGCGCGCTTGTCTTTACATGATTGCGCGAACGGCCCGGTGCCAACATCCCATTGTGGCAACCACTGCATTGTGACGGCGTACCCTTAAAGCGTCCATTGACATGGCAACTCTCGCAAGGCGCTGCTTTATGCCTATCCTTCAGCGGATATCCGGTTACATCATGATCAAACTGCCACGGCGCAACAGACTGCGCTCTCCCTTGCGTCGCGCTGAAGCAAAGGGCGGCCGCGATCAATACAAGCGCTGCAATAGCTATCCGCACAAAAGTAATGCGCGCCGCGGCACTGTCATTTGAACGTGGGTTTGCTGTCATCTGCATCATCGCCATTTGGCCGATCAAGCGCCATCTCCGAAGCTCTTGAGCTTCGCGATAGGTATCGATCTATGATTGCCGTGAACGCATCAGACAGTGCGCATAGCGCGTGAACCGCGAAACAAAAACTCCCATATGCCAACTCCCCCGAGTTCTATGACTCCCGTCCCCGCACTACGAAATGATCGGCGTCTAGGGTGAAAATTTGTTGTCTCAACTTCGAGGACATGGACGGTATCAATGAGAATATTTCTGGTTGACTCTGACCCTGCTCAGAAAAACTCGCTTTGGTGTCGTCAACGTTGAAATCGCGGTCGTCTAAAATTTTCGGTCGTATGGCAGCTTTCACACGACTGTCCGAATGCGCCTTTATGAACGTCGTCCTTGCTGTGGCACGCGATGCACGTTTTTGGCGTTGCTACACGCTGACCGGAGCTCGCCTTGTGGCACGCATGGCATGCGATCGCGCTATGCGCGCCGGTCAGTTCAAATTTGGCATCGGTCGAATGATTAAAAAATCCAACGATCCCAGCCATTGGGCGTATGACATCTCGCACATGCGCTGCCCACTCGCCCTTCATGATGCTTATCGGCGTGACAAGCTTCGCAATTCTTAGGCGCTTCACGATACGTCTTTGATCGGTGGCAGGATGCGCATCCCACTGCGGCGTGGAGGCCAATGAGAGGAAAGCGTGCTAAATCGTGATCGAAAGCTACTTTCGCATGCCAGGACGTTTCGTTGTGGCATTTGGAGCATTTCGAACCCAAAGAGCCCTTATGCGGATCTTGGCGACCATGGCATCCGGCGCATTGCGTCGACAAACGCACAGTGTAGACGTTCCCAATATGGCAGCTATCGCACTTTGCTAGCTTGTGCTCGCCCTTTAATGCGAACTTGGTGTCGCGATCATGATTGAATTTAATCGTCTTCCATTTGTTTGGCGTGTGGCATGTCTCGCAGCGCTGTCCGTGAGCGCCTTTGTGTACATCCTGCGGCGCGTGACAGCCTGAACAAGTCGTCGAAATTCCTTTGTAAACCTCGCCCGCATGGCATTTGTCGCATCCTACTTTCAGGTGGCTGTCCATGAGTGGGAACTTGGTCTGGTTGTGATTGAATGTGCGCGCCTTCTTCCAGCCCTCTTCGCTATGGCAGGATTGGCAGGCATCGCCCAAGCGGCCCTTGTGCGGATCCACTCGTTTATGACAGCCAATGCATTCGTGAGGCGCATTGCGTGGTGTTTCGCCCACCTTATGACAACTATCGCAAGAGACTGAACCGTGCCGCCCTGTCAATTTGAAGTCGGTCTGACTGTGGTCGAACGTGCTGCTATCGAGGCCGGTAATATCGGCGTCAGCGCCTTTGTGCTCTTTGTGACAATGCCGACATTCAGACTTCGCGGCGATTGGGTTCTTGGCGTGAAATCCTTGGGATTTCCGCCTGTCAGCAGCAATTTTGTCATGGCAGTCGAGGCATAGCGTTGACTGCATATCCTGCTTGAACGGTGTATGGCACTTGTTGCAACTCTTCTCGTACTTCTGATGCGCTTTGGTAAGCGGTCCAGGCATGACGAGCTTTTCGAAAATGTTTTGCCCGAGCGCGACCTGGGCGGCCATGCTCGTCGCAATTGCGACAATTGCGACTGAGATGGGCATGAACCAACGCACGTCAGTTGCCCTTCAGTAGAGATGGACGGCAATGATGTGAACGATGGCCGCCATCACCAGCATCATAAACAGCGGCAGATGTAAAAAATGCCAAAGTGAGAAGAAGCGCTCATACATGGTGAGGCTTGATGCCTTGCGAACCGCAGCAAGATGCATCGCGGTATCATGCTCGAAATTCCGTCGAGCTTGACTGATCTGACGTCGCGACACATGCCCTGCTTTGATCAACTTCTTGTTGCGCAGGCGAATTTCGCGCGAAACGACTCGTGCCAATTGGCGGGTCTGCCAACGCACCAACCAAGCGTGACCGATAGCCGCCGCAAGCCCCTTGGGCGATGCCAAGGACTGCTTGGTTACGTCGGACACGCGCTCAATCGCCAATGCGCTGAGGCCAAAGAGGCGTCGCCCGTCCTCGGAATGACTTCCTGTGCGCATGTCTTCGAAGAAATTCATTGCAGCCAGCCGTCGGCCGGAAAGCGTGGAATGCACATGGCCATATAGAAACCGACCTATCAACCCGCTACCGGCTACGATGAGCATTGTGCTCAAAGCGACGGTCGCGTTGAGCGATTTTGATCCGAAATTGCAGTGCAGCAGTATCAGGCTGGGTCCAACTAAACCCAACGCCATATGAATGCGGAACCAAGCCGGCACAGATCCAAGAAACCGCAAAGACCGAAATCGCTTGCGCAACGGATAGATAAGCAGCGCAAGCATCGCCACACCGCCCAATATTCCTAGCCAGTAGCCAATTCCGGTTTCGGGAACCCAATGACGCTCATTGCGATAGATCCAGCCGAAATATAGTAGGCCAATGAGCAATACTGAAAGCGTGCTCCACGTAACGCCCGCAATCGATAAAGGCTGTGAACGCCGCGAGTTCGCGCGAACATTCTTGGCGGAATGAACCACTCGCCCGTTGTTCAACGGCGGGTGAGTGACCGCATTTTCAATGCCAACACTCAGTTCCATTTTCCCCCCGGAAATTGATTCTGACGATTGAGCCTGCAGTTCTACGCAGATCCACTTGGCCTGATGCAAATGGAAGGTGATGATGGTCGCAATATGTCATTCAGTTGTGCTTATCGTGCTGCAAAGCTACTGCGTGTAGCTACTATTTACTCACCCAATTGGCGCCTCAAATTGGGACCCAATAATGAGTGTCGCTCGACGCGCAGGCCTTGCTGCGATGCTTAAGCCCCGGGGGATATGTTATGTCGCCATTTGAAGCTTCATTGTTTGTTGTCTCGCTTTTTTCGACCTCTGCGGTGTATTTCTACGAGACCGGACGACGTGCTGCGGGATATTCCCCGCAACCATTTGCTAGCAGGCGCTTTGAACGAGCAACGTCCAACATTCCCTTGTTGGTATCGGCCGTGAGCTGCGGTTTAATCTGCATAGTTTTTGCGGCCAATTTTTACATTCAAAACGTGTCACCTTCGGATGTTGCATCGGCGTATGGTGACGCTTCTGCGCGCGGCTCCTTTCGTCCAGAGCAAGCTGACGTTGCTCGCCTGGACGCGGACATTGGGCGAATTGAAAGCTATCTCGCCTCTGTTGGACGAACATCACCAAAATCAGATGCTCGTCCTATGCAATTTCAGGCTGGCGGCCTCCCTGACGTTGAAACGATGATTGAAAGATTAGAAAGCCGGCTCGAAGCGGACACCGGCGATGTAGAGGGATGGCGCACACTAGGTTGGGCCTATCTCAATACCGGCCGACCATCGGAAGCACTTCGCGCCTATGAGAAGGCTCTAGCGCTCGCGCCGCAACGGGAGGACCTAAAGCAAGAACTGTCGGCCGCCCAAGCCGCTTCGCGTAATGGTGCTGGAACTGAATTAGATGATCTAAATGCAAATCAAACTGCTGAAAGCAGCAAGCCGGAATGAATGGTGATGGGCTCCACATACGTCTATTTAGCTTACGCTGCCCCGCTTGCAATATTCTGGATTGCCTACGCGCATGTTCGGCGTAAAAGCTCGCAGCGCGCAGAAACGGCCTATAAGAGCTCCGTTTCTGACGGCTTGAATGAGCCTGCATCACTACACCCAAGCATCGATCTTTCACTTTGTTTGGGGTGCGGCGCGTGTGTGCAGGCGTGTCCAGAAGGAAAAGTCATCGGGCTCGTCGATGGAAAAGCACGACTCATCAATGGCGCTGATTGCATTGGTCATGGAGCGTGCAAGGCGGCTTGCCCATTTGATGCTATAACATTGGTTTTTGGCACAGAACAGCGTGGCGTCGATATTCCACAGGTCGGTTCCGATTTCCAAACCAACATTCCAGGCATCTTCATTGCTGGCGAGCTCGGCGGCATGGGCTTAATTCGCAACGCCATTGATCAAGGAAAGAAGGCACTTGCCGGCATTATTCCGATTGCCCGCCAGCGCACACATGACATCTGCGATGTCATTATCGTTGGCGCAGGCCCTGCAGGTCTAGCAGCGGGACTTGCTGCCAAGTCCGCCGGTCTGCGCTTTGTCATTCTAGAACAGGAATCATTTGGCGGCACAGTCGCACATTTTCCTCGCGCCAAGATCGTTATGACGCAACCCATTGATCTGCCACTTGTCGGAAAGATGCGATTTAACGAAGTTGCCAAGGAAAGGCTTCTCGCCCTCTGGCAAGATGTGTTGCAGCGCTATCCACTTCCTATTCGATACGGAGAACATGTGGAACGCATTGCAGCCGGGCGTAATGAATACTGCGTTTACACGGGCACCAGCATGTTCAGAAGTGCCACCATTCTGCTCGCAATAGGACGTCGTGGCACTCCGCGAAAGCTCGATGTTCCTGGCGAAGAACAGTCGAAAGTTGTCTATCGATTAAGCGACCCGGCACAATATCGCGGCATGCGAGTTCTTGTCGTCGGAGGTGGCGATAGTGCGCTGGAAGCCGCTGCAGAAATTGCTGAACAGCCAAACACGCATGTAACACTAAGCTATCGTGGCGATGCTTTCTCACGCGCTAAGGCGAAGAACCGGAAACGCATCGAAAAAAGCCGTGTTGCAATTCAACTCGGTTCGCAAGTGAGGGCTATTTGCCGTGACACCGTGGACTTGGAGATCAACGGTGTTACCAATCAACTCCAAAACGATGCGGTTATCGTCTGTGCGGGTGGTATCCTGCCTACGCAATTTCTTAAGAACATCGGCATCAGGATGGAAACAAAATATGGCACGGCTTAGCAGTAGATCTATGCGATTGTCGCTGTTGGCGCTTGTGTCGATCACGTGCCACGCTGGAGTCGCGCATGCTCTACCATCAGAGAAGGACATGGCGGATGCTGAGCGTGCCCTGCGGATTGGTGATTTCACACTGGCGTCAAGATACCTAGCTCGGCTTGCTGATGCCGGGCATGTCCCGTCTCAATATCGCTTAGCGGCGCTTATCAGGTCAGGTCGCGTGCCTGACGCCACCCCTCAGCGAGCCTTCGTGCTCATGAAACGCGCAGCCGATTCAGGTGACGTGCGCGCAAAAGTCGAGTTGGCTGGTTTCTATGATGAAGCCTATGGCACAAAACGCGATAGATCGGCCGCTCGCTCATTGCTAGCCGCCGCTGCAAGAACTGGAAATGCGAATGCGATTGAGGCCCTTGCACAGCGCAGTGCCGATAATGCAGGCGACAAACCCAGGCCATCGCCCGCGTGGGCAGCGCGCGTTGATGCTGCCGAAACAACCGCGAAAGCTGAGTCCAATGCATTAACTCCACCGCAGACGCTTTCGCTTTCGCAAGCGGCGCAGCGCGGGCTCGTTGATGTTATTGGTCGACAGATCAAGCAAGGTATCAACCCAAACAAGGCTGAAATCGGCAATCCACCTGCGCTCTGGCAAGCCGCCAATTCGGGCTACAAAGATATCGTTGCAATGCTTCTGGCTGCCGGTGCAAAGCCCGATGCGATGGATAATGGAGGCGTCACGCCGTTGCACGCCGCAGCAAAAGGTGGGCGCGTGGAAATAGTCAATCTGCTGCTTGCGGCTGGTGCCAATCCCGCTTTACCCGACCACAATGGAACTCTCGCCGTCGTCTCAGCAGCGCAAGCATGCCATCAAGATCTTGTCATTCGATTGCGTGCTAAGACCAGACCTGTTGATGTTCAAGCCGATGGAACAACGGCGCTCCACGCAGCCGCCGACCGCTGCCAGCGCGAACTTATTTTGCTGCTGGCTGCATCACCAGATGTGGTGAACTTAAGCGATCGACGCCGACGCACTCCGATTTGGGTGGCCGCCGATCGTGGCAACACAGAAGCGGTGCAAGCACTTCTCGCTAGCAAGGCTGATCCTCGGAGGGCCGACGATAGGGGCGACACCCCACTACATCGCGCTGCGCTTGGTGGCTACGTGGAGATTGTCCGATTGCTTGTCAAAAACAACGCAGCTATCGACACACCTAATCGAGATGGGAATACTGCGCTTATGCTGGCAGCCAACAAGGGGTTCAATGAGGTAGGCCGCACGCTGCTTGAAAAAGCCGCGAACGCCAACGTACGCAATCGTCAGGGCATGTCGGCGCTAATGCTCGCAGCAAGAAGTGGCTCCGATGAAGTCGTTCAGCTTCTTTTAGCCAATGGCGCCGACCGCTCAATGCGCAATCTTCGTCGAGAGCAGGCAGAGGATATTGCGCGCGCTAGCGGTCACGATCGCGTTGCGGCGAGACTTCGCGCCGAATAGCCGTGTCACTCCCTGCTTTTGCTTCTCTGACATAAGGAAAGCTGGTAGACCACGAGACGCTTGCAGATAACTGGCGTAACACCCCTTCACTGGTACTTTCGTGTTTTATCTACCGTATAGTCAATTGTTCGTACGAATTCGATTAGCACGCGCGCCACAGGTGCCATTGATTCATCCGTCTCAATCGCGCTGAGCCCTTTCGCAAGGGACTCCCGATAAATGCCTTCGTCAAGCGTACCATTCTCTTCCAGAATATTGATAAGAAGCGCGACCGCGCAGATCAACCCGCGCCGCAAACCTCGAATTTCTTCCCAAGCAGCGTCGTCCATCTGCGGCATCTGCTGATCCCATGTATGTCCGCCATCCTCATTCATTGAACTTGTACTTTCAGTTCAGCTTTCAAAATTCAAACGCAATTGCTGTGGCTCCAAGCTCATTCTTCACGAAATGCGCGGTAGAATTGATCGGTTAGTGGCTTTACGAAATACGACAACGCTGTTCTTGTCGGCGTCGTGAGAAAGGCCTCCACGGGCATTCCTGGCATTATCCGCTGTTCGCCAATATTGAAGTCCTCCCCATCCTCCAGCGCAGCAGTAGCTACGTAATATTCCATGCGGGATTTCGGATCATGACTTATGTCGGCCGACACGTAGCTAATCGTGCCTTTTTTTCTCTGGCGTTGTTCGCTGATTAAAAGATGTGAACCGCAGTCGAACTGGCTGCCCAACATGAACTTGATCAATTTCAGCGGGTGAAATCCGTACTTCTATATCAAGCGCCTTTCCGTCTGGAACGATCATCATAATCGGCTCTGCTGGCGACACGACGCCACCAATAGTATGTGTCACCAACTCATGAACGATGCCAGCTTGTGGCGATTTCACATCCATTCGAGCAAGCCGGTCTTGTTGCGCGATACTGCGCTCTCGCAATTCAGAGATCCGTGCTTCCGCATTGCGCAGTTCGCGCTGTGCATCTGCAGTCGCTGTTTGATCTATCGCAAGGATCTGCAAGCGGATCTCACTAATTTGCCCGCCTAACCGCGCTTCTTGCGAAATCAGACTGCCGTGTTCTCCTGCGAGGCGGGTTTCCTCGCGTTCGAGACTATAGAGCCGAGTGGCTGGGGTAAGTTTCTGCGCATAAAGATGACGAACGGTTTCAAGTTCTCGATCGATCAATACAAGTTCCATTTTTTTGGCCTCGCGCTGCGAAGTAACTCCCTCGATCTCCTTTCCGATCTGCGTCACACGCAATTCCAATTGTTCCTTTTGGCGTGCGCGTGTCTCTCGAGCTTCTTTCATGACTCGCTGTTCGCCGATGATAATCGAACGACCTTCTTCATGGTCATTGAGATCATTTGGAAAGTCGATCTTCGCGTCATTGTTCCGCTCTGCAATGTGGCGGGCGCGCCGAGCTCGAAGCTCATTCAGTTGCGAGTGAATAATGCCCAACTCTGCACGAGTTTGAGTGTCGTCGAGAACGACTAATATCTGACCCTGCTGAACGTGGTCTCCATTTCGTACGTGTATTGCAGAAACGATGCCACCCTCCATGTGCTGCACCTTTTTTGCACGACCATCGACGATTACCGTGCCATGGCTTATTACTGCGCCGCTCAACTCGGCAACGGCTGCCCATCCGCCTAGGCCGATAACGAGGACGCCAATTACCAGAAAGCTAGATAATATTCGTCCTGCGATACCAAAGTGGATCAGAGGGGTTGACGAAACTACAGTGCGCTCATTGAGACCACTTCGGGCCGATATAGCGACTTTGTGCGAACTGCTGTTGAGTTGTGTTGTCATGATGCGCCTTGTTTTGCCTAGTCACGCTAATGTTGCTGCGCAGCTCGCTCAATACACACCGATTAGGTCTACTTGCGTTAGTTGAATCCAGCCAATGAGATCAATCATGAATTCGTCGTCTCCGTCATCATCTGTATTTCCAGAAACAACGGTATGATCTCCATCGTCGCGATTTTCATATTTGTATCGAATTTCACCGGCGCTTTCGAATTTTTCGGATTCGCCTTTCCATTTGAATAGCTGCTGACCGTCTTCGCTATCGACAGCGTCCATATGGCTAATGTCGATGCGGTCGCCAACCTCAAAATCGGTGATGGTGTCACACTGTTCTGAAATGGTGAGTGCATCAGTGGCGTCCAGAAAGATGAATGTGTCGGCACCCGCACCGCCGGTTAGTTCATTTTTGGAATCGCTTGCTATCAACGTGTCGTTGCCGCTGCCACAAACCACGTTCTCAATATTAGCGAGTATGTCGATGCCAATTTCATTGCTAGTCGCAAAGCCCTTCGACAAATCAACGATCGCATTGGCCGAAGTCGCACTGATATCGATAGTATCGCAGCCTTCTCCACCGTCATAGATGTCGTTGCCATCGGTCGCCACTTGTAGCGGCGATATCATGTCCGAATTCCCTGAATCCAGACCAAGCTTTCCAAACGTTGTATCGCCGAGCGCTTCTTCGTTTGCTGTTTCAGCGCCACCCGCTTCGACGATATCGTGCTTCTCGCTTTCAACCGCTGCTTCAATAGAAGCTACGGTAGAACCGGGTTTGGCACCCGCGCTCAGCTGGCTTTGTGTGCTTGCGACCAAGATATCGTCGCCACTGTCGCCGATGGCAATGTCGTCGCCTGCGCCACCATAGATATGGTCGCTTCCAGAACCACCATGTAGTTCGTCGTTACCATTTTCGCCAAAAAGAATGTCATCACCCGATCCACCGAAGACGATATCGTTACCAGAACCGGCAAAAACGATATCATTCCCTCTGCCGGCATCGATGATGTCGTTTCCTTCACCACCAAGCACCACATCATTTCCCGAACCCGCATCGACGATATCATGTCCCGCCATCACAATTATTGCGTCGCTTCCGCTGCCTGCCGCGATCACGTCAGAATTGGAACTTCCCGTGATTACATCGACACCATCGCTATCCTGGTTTGCTTCTTGCGGCAGATCGACAAAATCAAGTTTTGCTATTTGCGCTGCGGCATCTGTTCCGTCGGTTACATCATATGTAAATGTGACGTCGGTCGTATCGTCTACCTGAGGTACAAAAAGCCAGGTACCGTTTCCGTTATCCTGCAGCAGACCTGAACTCGCGTGCAAGTTGGCGACATCCAAAGCATCACCGTCGAGATCAGCAGAGTGCGCTAATAGATCTGCTAAGCTGACAAGCAGTGCAGTGTTGAGCGTCAACTGGCCTAGGTTCACTGGAGCTAATATGATTGGTGCTCTATTGCGGCCTATACTTACCCCTCCGTCACTATTGTCATCATCGCCACTCTCGCTGGCGTCATTTTCCGGCTTTTCTCCGTCGGTATTTTCATCTGAATCATGAGACTCGGTAACGCTCCTGTCCGATCCGCCGCCACCGCCGCTCCTGGCGGTGGCGTGGCTGCTGCCATGCTTATCAAGTGGTAGCCGCAACGCAGCGTTGTCGTTCGCATGTGCCGTTGTGGGAGAAGCGGCGTGCAGCTGTTCCCGCCAGTTGGAAAGGTGCGGCAGTGGCGGCGTCTCTGTCATTTGCAGATCACTGTTTCCGCTCGCATGGAATCGAGTCGGCTTTATTTCACCTGAAGAGTTGTCATCATGTCCTGATGTGTTTTGAGCGGCCTGAAACGAAACCGTCTGAGATGAACTCTTCGCCTTACCAGAACTTGTGTCCTCCACCGTGTCATTGCCGACTGGCCATTCAGCCGCCTTAGCGAAGGCGAGCTGCTTAAACAAGGCCATTACATTGAGTGCTAATACTCCCGCAAAGCCGTAAATGGCGCGCGGCGGGACTTCTGTTCCCTCGCCGAACTTCTGTTTCGGTTGGCCGCGCGCATCATGGTCGATCGTGGCAAATTCCAGGTCCTTCCTCATGACACATCTCCCATGGCCATGCGGCTTACAGCCGGTCGATTTGATGGAACGGCCGCCACGCGAGGCTTTGGCACAATTGTTTCTTTGGCTATGATTTCTTCCTTGATACCGAATGCTGTCAATCTTCCGGATTGCATGACACCGACGTAGTCGACCGCTGCGAGTGCACTTGGGCGATGGGCAATGATGACAACAATACTGCCAAGTTCGCGCAGCTTTTCGATTGCAGCTGTCAATGCCGCATCGCCTTCTGCGTCAAGATTCGAATTGGGTTCATCGAGTACGACCATGAACGGTCGACAATAGATTGCGCGCGCCAACGCTATACGCTGGCGTTGCCCCGCAGAAAGTGCTGCCCCAGTTGCTCCAAGCGGCGTTTCGTAGCCGAGTGGCAGCCGCAGTATCATTTCATGCACACCCGCGGCATTTGCCGCCGCTATGATATCGAGACTGTCGGCCTCCTGATCGAAGCGAGAGATGTTCTCTGCAACGGTTCCATCCATCAACGACACGTCTTGGGGCAAATAGCCGATGTGTCGTCCAATAGCATTGACGTCCCATTGAGAGATGTCGGCGTCATCGAAGCGAACGGCGCCACGAACCAGTGGCCATACACCCGTAATTGCACGCGCCAGCGACGACTTGCCGCTACCGCTTGGCCCAATCAATCCAACGGCATGGCCTGCATCCAATGAAAATGACACATCATTCAACACCACCGTTCCGTTGCCTGGCGCGGCTACCGTTATTTTTTCGACTTTCAACGAGTGCGTCGGCTGAGGCAGGTCGACAAATGGAGGGGTCTTGTTTGCTGACGCAATTGTCTCCTTCAAACGCCGATAGCTGCGGCGTGCAGCGACCAACCCCTTCCATTGTCCAATCACCATGTCCATCGGCGCCAACGCGCGCGCTGAAGCAACCGAAGCAGCGATAATGGCACCAGCAGAGAGTTCGCCCTTGATCGTGAAATATGCGCCTAGCCCCAGCACAGCTGATTGAAGGATCATACGGATGACTTTTGACAACCCCGCAAACGTGCCGCTTACGTTACTTGTCCCCATTTGCAGGCGAAGATGTTCGCGATTGGCTGCGTCGAACCGTTGCGTGAGCGTTTCGGTCATGCCCATCGCGCGCAGAACTTCGACGTTGCGGACATGACTTTCAGCCATAGCATTTCGCACCAAACCCGACTTATAGATTGCCACGCTGCGCCGGCGATTGATCACTTCGGTAACAAGCGTCAACGCGAACAATATTAGCGCGCCAGCGAAGACCAATGCCGCAAGCCAAGGATTGAGCATGTAGATGAATGCCAAATAGATCGGCATCCAGGGCATGTCGAGAAGTGCCACCGGCCCTTGGCCTGAAATGAACTGACGTAGGGTATCGACATCGCGGATGCGGTCGCTGGCTTCGGTCGGACCATATCCATATCGCGGCATATCGACCGCCACACGGTGCACCAATGGGGCAAGGCCGTGATCGGCTTTGGCACCAAGGCGAACAAGGATTTGCGATCGCATGATGTCCAGGACGCCCTGGAAGAGGTACAGGACGACGGCGAGCATTGAAATCGCGACGAGCGTTTCTAACGATTGGCTCGTCAAAGCGCGATCATAGATCTGCAGCATGTAAAAGGCGCCGGTCAGTGCTAGCAGATTGATGACACCTGAGACAATAAACAAATAGCCGAGCGTGGTTCTAAACCACGCTAGCCCATCAGAGATCGTGTTCCCTGTATGCTCACGCTTACTCGACACATCACCCTCCGAACCCTCAATCAGCAAATTTCGATGTGCCCCCGGGACCGGGGTTCCGATCCCCGGGGCTTGGAACACTATGGGCTAGGTAATGATCGATCCCTGCTGAATGAGCAGGCTTTCTGCGTTGCCTTCGACCATCAAACGGAACTCCGCCGTGGCATTGTTGCCATCGGTATTGCCTTCGATGAAGGTTGCATTGCTGCTCGCATCAAAGTGTACGATCAACTGCCCATTTGAAGTGAAGGCTGTGGCGCTGAGGATGGAGAAATTCGCGTCTCCACTCATGCTTCCATTGGCATCGATAAAGCTCATATCGATGACGTCGCCGGCCTGGAAGTCGGCGATCGTATCGCCGTTGGCGTCGGCAGCGGCGCGGTACACGAAGTGATCGTTGCCCGCATCACCGATCAGAAGGTCTACGCCTTTCCCGCCTTCAATGCGATCGTTACCGGCGCCACCGTGAATTTCATCGGAACCGTCGCCACCGTAAGCTTGATCGTCTCCAGTACCGGTATTGAGAAGATCGTCACCGGTATCGCCCCAGACTTTGTCGCTACCAGAGCCGGAGTCGATCGTGTCATTGTCGTCACCGCCAAAGATGATATCGCTACCATCGCCTGCGTTGATGACGTCGGCGCCGGTGCCTGCCATGACGACTGTATTCGTATTACCTGTCATGATGACGTCATCGCCGCCATCGGTATAGATGACGCGCGTTGCGTCGGTTCCGACGACGATGTCGCTGTCGGAACCGCCGACAAAGGTCTCGACATCACCAGACGCGATGGTCGGTGCCGTGGTGCCATTCGACGTTGGTGTAGCAGTTGCTGCAGTGCCAGGAGTTACTGGATCGGCGGCTGCCACCTCCGAAGTGCCAGGTTGAGGCGCTCCGCTGCCTGCTTCAGTCGGCAAGGCATCGGTTGGCGTTGCACCCGCTACTGTCGTGGTGCCGGAGGCGTTCTGTCCATTGACGATGACCTCATGCATACCGTTGGAAACGATCTCATATGTGCCGTCGGTGTTGAGCACGACATGCTCGCTCGAGGTCATTTGCGAAATGTCGACAACGACGTTACCGCCACTTGAGTTGATGGTGATGGTGTTCTGATTGAGGCCGGTACCGTTAAAGTCTCCAATTACCTCCACAAGATCGCTACCGACTGAACCGCCATTTACTGCGCTACCCGAAGTCACGTCCTTAGTGTCGATCGTGAGTTCTTCGATGTTGGTCAGCTCCGCTACAACTGCGGTTGCCGTGCCCACCGTTCGCGTAACTACGATTTTTGTATCCGATCTAAAGCTAGTCCCGAGTGTAGCCGCTAGGTTTGCATTTGATGAATCTACCATCGAATAAATGCGATAAGTCTCGACACTATTGTTGCCCGACGCAATGAAGCGGTCTCCGGTAGCAGTATCGGAACCACCGTCAACGTAATCCCGACCACCCCCTTCGCGCCATTCGATGGTGTCATCACCACCGCCGGCGAAGATGATGTCATTGCCACCGCCACCGTTGAATGTGTTGTCCGAACCATTTCCTATGATGATGTTGTCGCCGCTGTTTCCGTTCACGGTGCTGATGTCGGTAACGACCGTTGCTGTTGCGTTCGCACTCGTATTTCCATCAGACGCTGTATATTGGAACGTGCGGCTGCCGTTGGTTGATTTGGTTATGGATACACTTGTGTCGGCAGGGCTAAACGTATCGACGCTAAACCTTGACTGGTCCGGCAAACCTTCAACAGCACTTGTTACCTTCAACGCACTCTCACCAAAGTCGTTTGCCAACAGTGCCCAGGTGGGCACATTGAATGTTCCGGTTGTGTAGTTCGTGTAGATCGAGTCGTTCGACGCAGTGACGGGATCGTAGACACCCGCAACTCCGACTGTGGTCGTGGCAATATTGCTATCTAAGATGCCATCATTGACTGTCACTTGGATATTGCGCGGCGTCGTATCTGGAACCTCTGAGGTGTTCGCAAACGTCACTCGTGCGATCGCTGCCTGATAGGCCGCTAGAGACGCGGCGCCTGTGAGGTTGACTGTGATCTGCCCCGGTATGGACACGTTGGCGGTGCTTGTGATGCCATCGCCGTTGACGTCATTAGCGTTGAGAACGTCGCCGGGCTTGGCGTTCGTCAAGACGATCTTTGCCGAAGCCATATTGACATCACCATCGGCAATGGAGGGCCCCGCAGCGATTGCAACCGGCGCGTCGCCTTCGGTGAAGGCGGCAGTATAATCGATCGTTGGAGCAGTCGCTTGTTTGTCGATGCTGATTTGAATATTGTCGATGTAGAGGTTGTCACTATTGTTGAAGCCATCATACACGGCCCGGAATCGGATTTGTGAGCCCGTACCCACTTGATTTGCCGCCAACTGCCCGGAGTACGAGTAGCTTCCACTTGCATTGGCCGTCAGGTCTGCGATTTGATCCCACGATGTCGTGGCGCCGTTCCATATCTCCGCGACAACCGATCCAGAACTGACGCCGTCATCCTGATAGTCGAAGCTCAATGTTACCTGCGAACCGGTTTGCAACCCGGATAGATCAATGGCGCGGGAAATCAGGTCACCGGCGTCGGTTCCACTGTCGAACTGCAACCTTCCGCTAGATATCTGCACATCACTATTGTTGTTTCCTGATGTCGTTGGGTCATACTCAATCCAGTTTTCGTCCCAAATAAAGGTTGCAGGCACTCCGATGTCGTTTTGCGTATAGGCTACTGATTGGTTGTCTGAGCCGTTTGTTGCATTGAAATTCTCGATATATGTGCCGGCGTGATCAATCGTGTGCAGCATAAGCTTTGGTGGATTGAGATCGATCGTCTCGCCGTTACCAAACTCGATTTTCTCCACGCCGAGCAGGTAATCGACGCCATCGTTGGCAATTGGCGCACCGTCCGCATCCAATGCAGGATTGGCGTGCTCTACGCGAATAACTTTCACGCCATCGACTTCGACTTGGGCGATATTGTATTCGCCGCGCAGCCCGCGATAGACCGCTGTGTCGATATCGTTTGCACCAACGCCGTCTTCACCGAGGACGTGTCCAAGCTCGTCAGTATCCGAGAAGGCGACACGGGTTTCGCCGGTTGTACTTTTCGAAGCGGCAATTCCGATGTCCTTGCCGCCCCACTGCTCTTTGAAGTCGAGACTTACACCGCTTGCGGTCAGGCCATCCGTTGCGCCGTTCGCGCTGTAATACTGCGTCGCCTGTAAATCGACCCAGAGATTGTTCCGCACGACCACTGCGTCGCCGAAAATCCAGTCGACATAGTGGTTCGCGTTGCCATCGACCGCGGCATTCGTCACAACGCCTGCGTCATCGCCCAAGCCCTTTAAGCGATCGTTGCCGCCTCCGCCAATCAGCTGATTGTTCCAACCATTCGTGGCGACCGCGTCTACATCGCCACCCTCGATGATGTCACCCACAGCCGAACCAACGATGCCATCGACGAAGGCGTAGGAATCGAGCAGGTTGGAGTTCATTCCGGCCGCATTAAGCGTTTGTAGACTGGCGGTGACACCGGTTTTCAAATTCTCGTAGTTGGCGATGTCCATATTGCCGATCGTACCATCGCCGTTGAACTCGATGAGTGGCAACGCTGCGGCTCCCTGGTCGCCGAAGTAACGATCACCGTCATTGGCAACCGGGCCGCCACCGCCCTCCATCAAATCGTTGCCCGAGCCGCCGTTCATATGGTCGTCACCGACACCGCCGCGTAGCCAGTCGTTGCCATTTCCGGCGAAGATCTCATCGACGCTGTCGCCGCCGTCGATGTAGTCATTACCGTCGCCACCCTCCATCAGGTCGGTGTCGCCTTCGCCGTATAGGATGTCGTCACCATCATCGCCAAAGACTTCGTCGATGCCGTCACCACCGTGGACCTCGTCATCGCCTTCACCGCCGTGTGCTGTATCGAGAATGCCAGGGCCTGCCGAGATGTAGTCGTTACCGGCGCCGCCGTGGATGAAGTCGTCGTTCTCGTAATCGGTGATCCAATCGTCACCATCGCCGCCGTAGAGGTGATCGTTGCCCTGCGCGCCTTCGATAACGTCGTTGTCAGCGCCACCATAGGCATAATCGTCGCCCAACCCGACCTTGATGAAGTCGTTGCCCGTGCCACCTACGACAACTATGTGCCCGTCATTGGCGCTGCCACCTGGTTCGATGACCGACAGACCAACGTTGTCGATGAGCAGTTCCGTCGATCCATCTTCTCCATCCGGAGTCGAGGTTGCGGTACCATCTTTTGCAATTTTTATTGCAAGCCGAAGGCCGGAAACATCATGGCCAGAGATCGTTGCGGGGATCTCAGATGTTGTGAATTCAACAGTCTTCCATTCGCCATTGAGAGCCGGGCCAAACACGTAGTCCTTGATGTTGGGGCCCACCTGATTGCCATTTGCGTCGACCGCAATGAGCATTGCCAATCCGCCCGTTCCAGGAGCGCCAATGCGATTTCCTGCATCGAATGACAGCGTATAGACATTGCCTGCCGTCAGTTTGACATCGGTAATCTGGGTCAGAGCGGCATCCGTTTTGAGGAATGCTACCGACTGGCCGCTCATCCCTGCTGAGTTAATCTCGGTTGATGTGGGACTGAGTAACCCGCCCTGGTCAGCCGCAGAAGCTGTGACTGTCCAACCGGGAATTGGCTCGGCGCCCATTTCTGCAACCTCGAAACTCTTGTTGGCGACAACAAGGTTCTTCGTAACATCGGGCAGGCTTTCGTAGATTGCATTGAAATAGTCGTGAATGGAGTTGTTGGCATCGACATCCGTTTTGAATCCGTCGTTAGCTCCATCGATACCGCTATCGAGATAGTATGTCGCCGTTTGATACCCGAATGCGTCTCCAATGTTCTCAAGACCGGTCGTGCGCATGATGAGATCGGCAAACTGCTCGCCAATAATTTGATCGCCCAAGTGATGGCCGACAGGCATGCGATAGAGATAGTAGAACCGATCACCGTCCTGCATTCGCTGCGCGAAATCGAGCAAAACAAGGCTAAACGTTGTTCCAAGCGGGCCATCGAACAGCGGCTGCTCTGCAAGGCCGCCAATCCACAGGTCAATGTCCCAGAATCCGAGATCGCCCGAACCGCCCTCGTAGACCCATCCGTTGATGTTGCCCGGCGCGCCTGGGTTATATACAGGAGTGCCACCACCCTCCATGAACTGCACGGCATCGCTGTGATGCGAATTCCCCGTATCATTATATGCATCGAGAAGGTTCTGTGCTGTCTGGCGCAACTCCTGAAGTGTGATGCCTCCAGCTTCGTAATCGGCTCGAGCCTCGTTGATACCCCAATCGTAGCCAGTCAAATCGTCACGCGCGTAGGCCGCTATGAAATTCACAAGTGATTCTGGGTTACGCATCGAGCCGCCAAAATCGGTCCAGCTGGTATAGGGCGCGATGCCCGATCCGTTCGAGTTGTTGCTTCCGTTTTGCATAAGCCCATCGAACGCCTGCTGCCGCAGTTCGTTCAAGGTGGGCAATCCCACGTCACGGCCGCGCGCTATGTTGAGTGCGGCGAGATCAAGTGGCGTGCCGACAAGTGACTGTTGCAACGCGGACGTTACGAACTCGTCCATCTCGTTGCCCTGCTGATTGAGCAGGCCAGAGACAATACCGGCTGCGCTATACTGATCATAGGCGGTGGGATTCAGGAATGCATCAAAGAGGTCCACTTGCGTCGTCGATGCCGCGTCTGGAATGTATCCCGGATCACCTGGATTTCCGCTTGCGTTGGGTAGTGCGATCTGGACTTGCTCGGTCAGCTGCGAGTGGCCGAGGCGAAATACGGCTTGGGAGAATTCGAGACTGACATTGAGATTGATGTCAGCAGAGTAGGCAACGAATTCTGGTAATGCTGGATAAAGTGTTGGCATGTACTGGTCGATGACGACGTGATTGTATTCTGACTCAGTAATGACGCGCGCGGCTTGATAGATTTTCTCGCCGTCCCAATTCAGCGCATTGACGACAGCTTGTATGTCCGCATCGGTGCTTGTGGATGTAAGCGTTGCCAGATCAGCGGCGCTGATTTCCGTCGCAAGCCATCCTTCCGATGTACCAACGCCGTTGAGACCATCTAATGCGGTGAGATCAGATGCGGCGAGTTTGGTCACAGCATCGCGAATTGCGGCGATCTTAATTTCGTTGGCTTGTATGTTGTGTTCTTCGTGGAAGACATGGTGGACCGCTGTCAGCCCCACGTTCTCGTTAACTCGGCCATCACCGGAAACCTTATGCTGGGCAAGGAATGTATCGTCATAGTAGTCGATACCCAACGTGAGCCCCGTTGTGTCGGCCATTCCGGATTTTGCTGGTAAAATTGTTCCATCATGTCCCAGAGGGCTTGCGCCGTTGCCCATGTCGGCAAGCACCGGCTGATTGGATTTCAGAACGTTGCCAGCAGCATCACGGAAGAATGGATCGCTGGCTGCCAATTGCTGGACTGTGACACCGCCGCCAATCCGGTCGGCCATTTCTGACAACGTCTCATCGGATCGATATTGCCACTCACTCTGGGGCACGAACGCCAAGCTAGAATTCAGCGGCGGAAGTCCAGCCGCCGCATTGTGCGTATTCAATTCGGCAACGACATCTGGCGTGAGCAGCCGACCTATGGCATCGGCTTTGATCCGCGGCGCATCAAGAACGTCCATATCGATCAACTGGATTCCAATGCGGGCGGCATTGACCTTCATGTCTGCCCAAGTGGCAAGTTCATGAGTGCTGCCATTGCCATCTTCCGAGCCATCGATCAGACGCCCCGTCACTGTTCCATTGGCATCGTATTGACGGACCAACACGTTCATTGACTCGTGAGAGCCATAGGTTTGGCTCTGGTCAACCATCAAGCCAGTGTTGTTGTTGAATTGAGGAGTGACGCCCGTCTTTAGCGTCACATTGCCCAGTGAATCGATAGCGAAATCTTCCGGCGAATTCGACAAGCTAGCCCGGTTCAGCATCATCACGTTTGCCATCGGGCCGGTGGCGCCCGGATCAAACAGTGGATCTTTCGGCGACAGCGGAATCAGCACATAGCCGCCACCCTTGGAGATGAAATCGAGGCCGTGATCCAAAAATTGGCCGAAGGCGACAAAGAATTCATTGTAGCTCACGCCACCTAGAATGCCGGGGTTGGGAATAAACGCGGTTTGTGCAGAGCCGACAACCGTGTTGGCCACGTCGACTGGCTCGCCTCCCAGAGTTGCCATCGCGGAAGCAGCCGCCGGGTTGTAAGTCGGGCTTAGCGGGTCGACATCGGAACTGGTAATGAGTTGCGTGATAGTGCGCGGAGAAGTGCCGCCAAGTGTGCCTTCGCCTGTTATTACAATGCTGCTCATCACATCGGGGGTAAATG
>AERA01016912.1_pt1 | contig 20811 bp, 18 predicted proteins | sample 267968 | NCBI WGS metagenome assembly AERA01 (sample SAMN02954363, study PRJNA61401) | activated sludge metagenome | biome: terrestrial; feature: wastewater treatment plant; material: activated biomass; isolation source: activated biomass of an industrial wastewater treatment plant | reverse complement strand
AATATCCTCGACGACCCGGAGATTGATCTGGTAGTCGAATTAATCGATGATGCAGATGCCGCATTTCAAATTGTACAGAAAGCCTTGTCTAACGGCAAATCCGTGATCAGCGCGAATAAAAAGATGATCGCTGCGCATCACCAGGAACTGATCAAATTGGCCCGGGAAAACAATGTTTCATTTCTCTACGAAGCTGCCGTATGTGGAAGCATTCCACTGATCCGGAACCTGGAGGAGTATTTTGACAATGATCTGCTCACGCAGGTGAAAGGTATCGTCAACGGCTCGACGAACTATATCCTGACCAGGATGGCGCACGAGGCAATTGATTTTGAAACGGCATTGCGCGAGGCCCAGGAGAAAGGATTCGCCGAAAGTGATCCGACACTTGATGTCGAAGGAATTGACGCGGCCAATAAACTTCAACTCATCGCGCTGCATGCTTTTGGAAAATCCATCCCACCGGATTCCATATTGAAGAAAGGCATCACCTCGATCACCCCGTTTGATATCCGGTTTGCACGCGAAAAAGGGCTGTCGATCAAGTTGATCGCCCACTGTGCATCGGATGAACATGGTTCTTTGAGGACTGCGACCGTCCTGCCCACTTTCATCGATCAGCATGAAGCCCTTGGCCGGACACACCATGAATTCAATGGGGTGCTCGTCGGCAGTTCATTGGCCGATGAGCAATTTTTTTACGGGAAGGGCGCGGGACGATTTCCAACGTCTTCGGCGGTACTTAGTGATATCTCGGCTTACCGATATCAATACAAGTATGAATACAAAAAAGGTTTTGCGCTTGTGGCTTTTCATCAAAACGGAAGCCGTCGTATCTATATCAGTGCCGCGCGCGGCCGATTACCTGCTAACGCGCTGTTCAAATCAGTGGATGAATACTATTCAGGCAAGGAGCGGGATTACCTGGTCGGCGAAATACCGACCGATCATTTGCGGACGCTGCTGAACCAAAAGGACCTTTCGATTATTTCCTATACTTGACGCCCTGATGAAATGTCCCCGATGTGAAACCGAATTTGATTGCAGACCGGATGATGTCGTGCATTGTCACTGCAGTCAAATTCAGCTTTCACCGCGCACGCGCGAATTCCTGGGATCGACCCGGTTTGAATGCTTGTGCAATAATTGCCTGGCACATTTTGAAGAACTTGTTGCGCAAGCCCAAAGTCATCCTTTTCCAGGACCCGGGAATTCCTTAGTTGAAGGCTTACACTATTACCTGGAAAATGGAAAGTGGGTGTTTACGGAATTATATCACCTCTCACGGGGACATTGTTGTGAAAGCGGGTGCAGGCATTGTGTCTATGGATTTAAATTACAGAAATGAGTCGTATTGACCGGTATCCTGAACGAATCGTTTGCCTGACCGAGGAGAGTACGGAGCTGCTGTACATGCTCGGCGAGGAAGACCGGATTGTGGGGATCTCGGGATTTACCGTCAGGCCGAAACGGGCCCGGAAGGAAAAGCCGAAGGTATCGACCTTTCTCGGACGCGAATTTTGACCAGATCATGGATCTCGATCCCGATCTCGTCATCGGGTACTCCGACATCCAGGCGGATATTGCGCGTGAGTTAATTCGCCGGGGAGTGACGGTGTGGATCAACAACCACCGGACGGTGGAAGGGATACTGAAATTTATGGCACAGCTGGGCGCTATGGTGGGCAGATCCAACGACGTGGAACAAATCATCAATGGCCTGGAGGTAAGGCTGAACGAAATCCAGTCCGCTGCCGATATGTTTCAAAAGAAACCGCGGGTATATTTTGAAGAATGGTATGATCCGTTGATCAGCGGGAGTCACTGGGTAGGTGAATTGATCGGGATGGCAGGCGGCGAGTATATTTTTCCTGAACAAATGACACAAGCGCTGGGAAAAGACCGCATTATTGCCAATCCGCATGATGTCGTAGAGAAAAATCCGGATATCATACTCGCGTCCTGGTGCGGGAAAAAATTCAAAAAGGAAAAACTGGTGACGCGTCCCGGATGGGATCAGATCGCTGCGGTGCGGCATGATGACATTCACGAAATCGATTCGGCGATCATTCTGCAGCCGGGGCCTGCGGCATTGACAGATGGAATTGAAAAAATCCAATCCATCCTGTCAGGCTGGGTCAAAAAACAATAACCGGATTTGGTGATCCTCACCGGATTCATTATATTTTAAGCTATGGACATCATTCAAAATATAGAATTGACATATTTGACCATGGCGGATTATCCCGAGTTGAAAGCGGCGATGATCGAAGCCTATCCGTCCATGCCGGATATCTACTGGAAGGAAAAACATATCGAAAACCTGATCACCAAATTTCCGGAAGGTCAGATCGTCGTGAAAATCGATGGCGAGATCGCCGGCAGCGCGCTATCGATCATTGTGGATTATGACCGGTATGATGCCCGGCACAGCTACAAAGACATTACGGCCAACTATACATTTGACTCGCACACGGATGAGGGCGATATTCTGTATGGGATTGATGTGTTTGTCAAACCCAAATTTCGCGGCTTGCGGCTGGGCCGCCGGATGTATGACTACCGTAAAGAATTATGTGAGCGCCTGAACCTGAAAGGCATTGTGTTTGGCGGTCGCATTCCGAATTACCATCAATACGCGGAGACCCTTTCCCCGAAGGAATACATTGCCAAGGTCAGGGCGAAAGAGATCCATGACCCGGTATTGAATTTCCAGATCTCCAACGATTTCCGACCGATCCGCATCCTCAAGGGCTATCTCGAAGGCGACACTGCTTCGAATGAATATGCGGTGCTGCTGCGCTGGGACAATATCTATTATGAAAAACCCGTGACCGAAGCCACAACGGTCAAGAAGATTGTTCGCCTCGGCCTGGTGCAATGGCAAATGCGTCCATATAAAAACCTGGAGGAGTTGATGGTGCAGGTCGAGTACTTTATTGACGCGGTGTCAGGTTACCGGTGCGACTTCGCGCTCTTTCCGGAATTTTTCAATGCGCCGCTCATGGCGGAGAACAATCATCTCTCCGAGTCTGAAGCAATTCGTGAGTTAGCCAACTACACAGACCGGATCCTGGAGAAATTCAGTGAACTGGCCATTTCCTATAATATCAATATCATCACCGGGAGTATGCCCGAAGTGCGGGATGGTGGGTTATTTAATGTTGGTCACCTGGTGCATCGCGATGGCGGGTTGGACAAATATGAGAAGATCCATGTGACACCCGATGAAGCCAGGGTCTGGGGGATGCAGGGCGGGAATATTGTGCAGGCTTTCGACACGGACTGTGGCAAAGTGGGCATCCTCATCTGTTATGACTCCGAATTTCCCGAGTTGTCCCGACTGCTCGCCGATGAAGGCATGGTGATCCTCTTTGTGCCGTTCCTGACGGATACCCAGAATGGATTCTCCCGCGTTCGCCACTGTGCGCAGGCGCGTGCGATTGAAAATGAATGCTATGTCGCCATTGCCGGCAGCGTGGGCAATCTGCCGAATGTACACAATATGGATATCCAGTTCGGTCAATCCATGGTCTTCACGCCTTGTGATTTTTCATTTCCCACAAATGGAATAAAAGCGGAAGCAACACCGAATACAGAGATGATCCTGATCGCGGATGTGGACATTGATTTATTGAGAGAACTACATCAGCATGGTGCGGTGCGGAATCTGCGTGATCGACGGAAGGATGTGTATGAGGTGAGGAGAGTTAGTAACTAGGAGTTAGAAACTAGAAGTTAGGGGTATCTTCAACATTCGAAATATATTTTTTAGCCCTGTCCTCCACTCCTCAGTCCTAGCTCCTAACTCCTAACTAAATAAATCATGTCCACTACAAAAAAACCGCAGATCACTGTTCAGACAACTGTCAACGCACCGCTAGAAAAAGCATGGGAATACTGGACGAACCCTGATCATATCACCAAATGGAATTTTGCGGCAGACAGTTGGTGCTGTCCGCGGGCCATTAATGACCTGAAGCCGGGTGGTCAATTATCCTGGCGCATGGAAGCTGTAGATGGGTCGGCCGGTTTTGATTTCAATGGCACCTACGATGAGGTCGTACCACAACACCGTCTGGCGTATACGATTGAAGATGGGCGTCGGGTCGACATCCGGTTTGATTCCAAAGGCAACCAGACCCATATCACCGAGACCTTTGAAGCGGAGGATGTCAATTCGCTGGAGTTGCAGGAAGGGGGCTGGCAGGCGATCCTGGATAATTACAAGAAACACGTCGAAACATCCTGATCCCGTTGGATACATAGCCTGGTAAACTTGTATATTTCGGCAACTGAACGAAAAACCCGGACGCATGAAATCTGCTGTTGCCATTATTTCCGTTGTTTCATTTCTGATCGCCTGCACCCCAAAAGCTATTCCGCCGGATACGGCTAAAAAGGATTTGCCACCGGTGCCCCATTATACCTATTCCGCAGATGTGAGTCCACTCATTTCACGCAGTTGCACGCCCTGTCACTTTCCTGCACAGGAAGGACGAAAATTGCCACTGGATTCTTATGCTGCCGTCAAAATGCATATTGGAGGTGTCATCAGGCGCGTATCCCTTCCACAGGATGATGCTGAATTCATGCCGTTCAAGATGAAGAAACAGGCCTTGACTCCCGAGGAGATCCAGTTGTTGAATGACTGGGTGGCAGGTGGGTTTAAAGAGTAATTCGTATATTCGGAATTCGAGTCCACCTCTGCCAAGTCTAGTCGTTTTATCTGCAAGCCTGCTCTTGCAGATTATCCTGTTTATTCATCTTAAATCCTAGATCATGAAATCGAATAAACTTATTGCGGGGTTGTGCTTTCCAATCTTCGCTCTGTTGATCATTGCTTGTGATTCCACGGATCCGGTTTCTCCGAATCGTGAGTTGCCCTCGAAGCAGACGGCAAACACACTTGACATCGGGTGGAATGACATTTTTCAATCCGCTCAATATGAAGTTGTCGTGACCCCACGAGCCGGTGGCTACACGGCCTTTGCGAAAGGCAAGGGAACGATTCCCGGAGGGGAATACGCCGGCCACAAATTCAAGGTGGAGATTGAAGGCCATTACACGGGTGTGGGGATGTATACCCTGGACTATGGCAGTGCTGAAGTGAAGATCCGAAGTGAACGGTTTAATTCCGTTTCCGATCCTTTGCTTCAATCGTTTTGTTGTGGCGAAGGGCATTTGATGATGGACGGAAGCGAATTGGTATTCAGCCTGTTTGGCCAGGTCGTCCATACCACTGCTTCCCCGCCGCACAATCATTTGTTTGCGGGCCTGGGCCACACTGGAGGCATGATGAATATGAATATTGCGGATCAGACCGGCACCGTGGTGGAACAAGCCATACCGCCGCATGATCCTGGCATCGGGCTGATCATCGATATCCCGGCTCATCCTGTGCGCGTCGAAATGGATTGAGTACCTGACCAGCCCAAATCTTTTTGGTGATCCAGGTGTTATTTTCCATTCCACTACTTTTGTTCTGGATATGGATCCCATTCACCTGGCACCGGCAATTACTGCGATTTCGGAAAAACTGAAGGCGTACAAGGCCGACGGCAAAACCATGTTTGTCAGCTCCTCCTTCCAGTCCCACAGCCTTCCGTTGGTCCATATCATCTCCAGGTTTCAACCGGATATTCCCGTGTATTTTCTGAATACCGGGTTCCATTTTCCGGAGACTTTGCGATTCCGGAATAAACTTGCGGAACGATTTGGACTGAACATCATCGACGCGGTTTCCCCTGTCTCCAAGATCGGGCAGCGCGATGAAAGTGGCCGGTTTCATTATGTGCAAAATCCGGATCACTGTTGCTATCTGAATAAAGTCCTGCCGCTTGAACCGGTGATCGATCAGCATGACATCTGGATCAATGGCGTGCGCCGGGACCAAACGAAGTTCAGGGCGGGATTGCAGGAAGAAGAATCCCTGGCCAACGGCAAATTGCGCTACCACCCGATGCTGGACTGGACTTCGAAAATGATCTGGGAATACCGGAAAGCATATGATCTGCCCGAGCATCCGCTTGAGGCCAAAGGCTATCTGAGCATTGGCTGCATGCCCTGCACCCGGTCGATCGAAGAGGCGCAAAATGCGCGCGATGCCCGATGGGCCGGACAGGCCAAGGAGGAATGCGGGATCCAGACGGAATTTGTTTCCCGGCCCTCAAACCAATAGCTTCGCCTCGTACATTATCGGAACATGAAAATTCTGATCACCGGCGGCGCCGGCTATATCGGGTACAGCCTCGTCAGGGAATTGCTGGTGGAGATGGACGAACTCCACAGCATCACGATCTATGATAACCTGTCGCGACGCAACTACAGTTTTTTCACAGAAGCCCGGTTCGATTATAAACCTCTCACCTTTATCCAGGGTGATATTCTCGACGGCCGTTCCCTTGAACAGGCGCTCAAGGATAAAGATTGTGTGATCCATCTTGCGGCCAAGGTCACCACCCCGTTTGCAGATTCAGACGCGCACTCCTTTGACCAGATCAATCATTGGGGTACCGCGCAACTCGCCTATGCCATTGAGCGATCGAATGTGCGCAAGGTGATCTATATCAGCAGCATTTCCGTGTACGGCGAGCAGCCCGAGGCTGTCAGTGAAACAACTCTTCCGCAACCGCAATCCTTTTATGGCCGGTCAAAATGGGAAGGGGAAAAACAGATTGACGTGCTGTCGCCCAACCGTGAGGTATATATCATTCGGTCCGGAAACGTATACGGATACAACCCGTCCTACCGGATCGACGCGGTGATCAACCGGTTTATGTTCCAGGCCAATTTTACCGGTAAACTGACCATTAACGGAAGCGGTGAACAACACCGGAGTTTTATCCATGTCGATAAAGTGGCCCATGTGATCTCGGCGCTGATCGAAGGAGTCGTTGAGCCCGGAACCTATAACCTCGTTGAACACAACCTGACCATCAATGATATCGCCGGCAAGATCAGGGATCTATACCCAAATCTGGACCTGATCCAGGCCAATTATAACCTCCGGATGAAGGATGTGATCACCGCCCTGCCCTGCCGGCTCACTGAAAACATCCCGCTGCCGGACAGGTCATTCGCTGATGAATTGCTGGACTTCAAACAGCACTTTTCATTTTAGCAAATTGATTTACAGAAATTTATATATATAAAAAGGTCAGAACTGTGGATTTAGCCCCTTCCTTGTATTCCGCCGAGGGATTACGGGGATGGCCGATTTTACCTAACTAATTCGTATCTTTGCAGCCCTCAAAGCCCGGCATCTGGCGGGGCTAAACCATTGATAAACTTAGGATTAACGGCAGCATGAGCAGTAAGAAACGAATCCTTTTCCTCACCCAGGAAATGCACCCTTACACGGATCTGACGGAGATTTCAAACGTGTTGAAAAAACTACCGCTCTACACCCAGGACAACGGGATGGAGATCCGCGTATTGATGCCGCGATTCGGAAATATCAACGAGCGTCGTCACCGGCTGCATGAAGTGGTCCGGCTGTCCGGGATGAATATTATCATCGACGATGATGACTATCCGCTGATCATCAAGGTGGCTTCCCTGCCTGGCGCGCGATTGCAGGTCTATTTTCTGGACAATGAGGAGTTTTTCAAGCGCAAGTATATTTTCAAGGATGCCCAGGGCAAGTATTTCCAGGACAACCAGGACCGGATGGTTTTCTTCTGCAAGGGCGCGGTGGAGACTGTGCGCAAATTTGGCTGGGCGCCCGACATCGTCCACTGCCATGGCTGGATGACCTCCCTGGTGCCGTTCTATCTCCGCACCGCCTATAAAGATGATCCACTGTTCAAGAAAAGCAAGATCATCTACTCGGTCTACAATGAAAGCCTAGAGGAATCATTTAACAAGGAGTTTTTTACAAAAGCCTCTATCAATAATCTTCAGCCCAAGGACCTGAAGGCATACCAAAACAGCACCGGGCACGTTAAGCTACACAAGGGCGCTATTCAATATGCAGACGCCCTCATCCAGGGAAATAAAAAACTGGATGCGGCCCTGGCCAAAGATGTGAAAGGCGCCAAGAAGCCGACCCTCGACTATCACGACGAGGAATCGTACCTGGAGGCGTATTTCAATTTCTACCAGGAGTTGATGAACTCTTAACCCGATCGCTTTCCGGACACCCCATATGCATCTTGTCTATCCACGCTTCACACTCTGGCTGATCGCACTATGCGCTGTGCTTTCCTGCACCAAACCGACACTGATCGGTTCCGATTTTCTCGAAAATGAAAAAGCGGACCTGGCATACCGGGACGATTTTGACCTGAGTTTCTTTACCGAAAAAACAGACAGTGTACTGGTCCACAGTGATAACACCAGTCTGCAATTGATCACCTACCTCTGCGGGAATGTCAACGACCCTATTTTCGGTCAGTATTCCGCCGAGATCTATGCGCAGCCGCTTTTATCGGCGACTGCCTATCAGCTGATCGGATCCACCCTGGATTCTGTGATCCTGCAGTTGAGGTATGATACGTTTGGTACCTATGGCGTGACGAATGAACCGGTGACGATCGAAGTCTTCCAGATGCGGGAGAATCCATCGTTTGAAACTGAATTTTATTCCAATCAACGGTTCATGTCAGACATGGACCTGCTGGGTTCATTGACTTTTGTCCCCAAGCCGAAAGACAGTGTCACCGTTGATTCGGTCAAATTCGCGCCGCACCTTCGCATCCCGATTGATCGGATCAAAGTACGTGACATTTTATTGCAGGATTCATCCGTGTTTGCACGCCAGGACAGTTTTCTGAATTACTTCAATGGCCTGCACATCCGGATGTCTTCCGGGGAAAACACCATGCTGGGTTTTGACTTGCTGAACAGTCTCAGCCGGCTGGTTTTCTATTATCACACCGATGCACAGCAGGGCCTGAACTTTCCATACATTTTTACTTCGGCGAGCATCAAGACACTATACCTGGAACATGATTACACCGGCTCTGTTGTTGAATCGGCCCTGACTTCCGATCCGGAACTTGATCATTTTTATGTACAGGGCATGTCCGGTGTGACGACCCGAATGGAAATCAATGGCCTTGAAACCCTGGGCAATGTCGCGATCAACCAGGCGGAAATTGAAATGTATGCAACCTTTCCGGACGGGGATATGGGCAACCTGTACCCGCCAATCCCGTACATGGTGATCCAGGAGCCAACGGACAGCTCCCTCGTCAACATCTTCGATGTCAATATTGCGTTGAACCGCGCTTCCGGAAATCATACCGGAACGACTTTTGCGATTTTATTTGGCGGTCACCTGGGTGAACCGGACCCTGGGCCACCGGTCGTATTCAAGTATACGATGCTGGTGACCAACCAGGTACAGGACATCTTCACCGGGACCAAAGAAAATGTCCTATATTTCAATCCGTTTGACAAGGGCGGGCTGCCGCAGCGAGCTGTTTTGTTTGGCCCCAATCACCCGGTATATGCGCCAAAGTTGAAGGTGTTCTATACCCAATTGCCCTGATGGAATCCCCCAATAAGCCATTGGCATTGACAACCGAACCTAATCAATAAACTTACGGTGCGGCTTACCCGTTTATGAGGTGAGCATGAATTCGCGCCTAGCTTAAATCAGATCTCATTATGTGTGGAATCGTCGGTTATATAGGGCCCCGGCCAGCTTACCCGATCCTGATCCAGGGTCTCCGGCAACTGGAATACCGGGGATATGACAGCGCCGGTGTCGCGCTGGTCAACCACCAGATGACGGTCTACAAAAAGAAAGGAAAGGTGGATGATCTCGAGCAGGCCATCCCCGCTCCGCCGATGGAAGCGACCATGGGCATGGGCCATACCCGCTGGGCGACCCACGGAGAACCCAACGACATCAATGCCCATCCACACGTCAGCCAAAACGGGCACCTCGCGATCATTCACAACGGGATCATTGAAAACTATTCCGTGCTGAAGGAGGCGCTTCTTCGGGAAGGTTATACGTTCAGAAGTGAAACAGACACTGAGGTCCTGCTCAACCTGATCGAAGCCTATCAGAACAGAGAACAGCTCGACCTGGCGGATGCGATTTCCCTGGCTCTTTCTCAAGTCGTGGGCGCTTACGCGATCGCGGTGATCGATGACCGGAACCCGGATGTTCTGGTCGCTGCGCGAAAGCAAAGTCCGCTGGTCGTCGGCATGGGTGATGGCGAATATTTCATCGGTTCAGACGCCTCCCCGATCGTCCGCTATACCAATAAAGTGATCTATCTCAAAGATGACGAGATCGCGATCCTTGACCGGCACACCGGGGTGACGATCAAAGACAGCAAGAACGTTATCCAGAAACCCAAGATCGAGGAGATCTCGCTCCGGATCGAAGAACTGGAAAAAGGTGGATACGAACATTTCATGCTGAAAGAGATCCACCAGCAGCCGCAAACAGTAGCGGACTGCATGCGGGGTCGATTGAAACACCAGGAAGGCTGGGTGCGCGTGGGCGGCATGGAAGAATATGCGGTCCAGTTTGAGAATGCACAACGGATCATCATCGCCGGTTGCGGGACGTCATGGCATGCCGGATTGATCGGTGAATATTTGTTTGAGGATCTCGCACGTGTACCGGTTGAAGTGGAATATGCTTCTGAGTTACGGTATCGCAATCCGATTATCCGGGAAGGTGATATCGTCATGGCGATCTCCCAGTCGGGTGAGACGGCGGATACATTGGCTGCACTGGAGCACGTGAAAAGCAAAGGCGCGATGATCTATGGTGTGGTGAACGCTGTCGGTTCCTCCATCGCGCGATTAACCGATGCCGGATCCTATATTCACTCCGGACCGGAAATCGGTGTGGCCTCCACAAAAGCTTTCACCGGACAGGTGACCTTGCTGAGCATGGCCGCCTTATGGCTCGGTCACCGGCGGGGTACATTGCCAATTTCCCGCTACAAGACGCTGATCTCTGCCCTTTCCCGCATTCCGGAGCAAATCGCGGAGACGCTGAAAGTAGAAGACCAGGTGAAGTATATTGCCTCCGAGATGGTGGAATATCACAATGCCCTTTTCCTGGGCCGGGGGTATAATTTCCCGGTGGCGCTGGAAGGGGCATTGAAACTGAAAGAGATCTCGTATATCCATGCGGAGGGATATCCGGCGGCTGAAATGAAACATGGACCGATTGCCCTGATCGACGAGCGGATGCCTGTCGTGGTGCTGGCCACCAACCAAAGCGCCTACGACAAGATCCTGAGCAATATCCAGGAAGTCAAAGCGCGGAAGGGAACCGTCATCGCTATTGTCAGCAACGGTGCCAAGGAAATACGTCGCTTTGCCGATCACGTCATTGAGATCCCGGAAACAGCAGAACCTTTTTCACCTTTGTTGTCCGTGATCCCGACACAGTTATTGTCGTATCACATCGCGCGCCTCCGGGGTTGCAATGTGGATCAGCCACGCAATCTCGCGAAATCCGTTACGGTGGAATAGACCGGAAAATTCAATGCATTTATTTTTCCTAAACAGTCACATTTCGATTTTCAAGAAACCCCATTATGGTCAATAAAAAAAAATACAGAAGGTATACTCGAATACAATGCCACGCGCGAGCATCTCGTCCTGCCGGAATATGGGCGGCATATCCAGAAACTGGTCAATTTTGTCCGGACCGTCGAGGACCCCAAACAGCGACAGACCGATGTCGAAGTCATCATCGAGTTGATGAACCAGATGTTGCCGGGCAATAAAAGCACCAAAGAGATTGAGGATAAATTGTGGAATCACCTCTTTTTCATCGCGGATTATGATCTGGATGTGACGGTCCCGGAAGCTGTTACCATCCATCGCAAGGATGAGATCTTTACCAAGCCCTCGAAGATCGATTATCCGCAAAAACCAATCCCCTACCGGCACTATGGCCACAACGTGCACACCTTGATCGCCAAGGCCATCAGCATGGAAGACGGGCCCAAGAAGGAGGAATTCTGCAAGATCATCGCTTCCTACATGAAGCTGGCCTATCGGACCTGGGGTAAAGAACAGTTTGTCAATGACGAGCTGATCAAGGAAGATCTCAAGAAGATGTCAAAAGGCGCACTTGTCGTTTCCGATGAAGCCAATATTGACGCGTACAAGAATGTGACCTTACCGACCAACAACAATAATCAGCGGCGCAAACATTACAAGGGCCAGGGCGGCCAGGGACAACATGGGCGGCGATTCAGTGGCAAGGGAGGGCAGAAGAACCGGAAGCGGAGGCATTGAATATCAGGCGGAGGCGAAGGCTGAGGCTGAGGTGAGGCGAAGGCGAAGGTAGTGGCGGTTGGCAGTTGGCAGTTGGCAGTTGGCAGTTGGCAGTTGGCAGTTGGCAAAATTTGATTTTTTTGCAATTGCTACAATATCTCCCATACAAAATAATACTCCTCTTCCAATATTAGACAATTAAAAATAAACCCTAAACATTAAACCCTAAACAACCGATCCCCAAGAGAACACTGTTTATAGCACCCTTCCAATCAAATATTAATTCACCTCCATCACCAGTTCCAGGTCCATTTGCCGCTTTGACAGATCAATGCTGGTAATGCGGACGGTAACCGGTTGACCGATGTGAAATTCAATGCCACGACGGGAACCCGCTTTGAATGGTGTTGTTTGATGAAAGCTGCCCGGCATGGTTTTGAAGGGCACAAGTCCTTCCGCGCGGGATTCATCGAGTTCGACGAAAATGCCGCTTTCGATCACGCCATTGATCTTGCCGGTAAATTCTCTTCCGATCCGGTTTTGCAAATACTCAAGTTGCTTGTACTTCACGGATTCACGTTCCGCGGCCATGGCGGCGCGTTCCATATCGGAGATGTGCTTGCATCGTGTTTCCAGTTTCTCCTTGTCCTCGCGATGCGGTTGTTCACCCAGGTTGGCATCCAGGATCCGGTGCACCAGCACATCTGAATATCGCCGGATAGGTGAGGTGAAGTGCGTATAATCTTCAAACGCCAATCCATAGTGCCCGATATTCCGGGTCGTGTAGACGGCCTTTGCCATCGTGCGAATGGCGAGGGGTTCCAGGAGGCGTAATGCGGGATTCTTATTTGCTTCATCCGCCAGTTTGTTGAAGGATTTGGCGATCTGTTTCGGCGTATCGATCTGCATGTGAAATCCCAATTCCTTTGCGAATCGCTGGAACTCCGCCAGCTTATCCGGATCAGGTACATCATGGACGCGGTAGACAAACGGGATCTCCTTTCCCTTACTTTTTTTGGTCATGTACTCCGCGACTTCCCGATTGGCCAGCAGCATGAATTCCTCGATCAGCAAATGCGCTTCCTTTCGTTCCTTGACAAAGATTTCCAGTGTCTCTCCACCTTCATCGACGAGAAACTGTAATTCATCCGTTTCGAAATTGATCGCGCCTTTCCGGAAACGTTGCTTGCGATACAGCTTGGCGATCTTGTTGAGCTGCTTTAACTCATCGACATACAATCCTTCACCGGCATCCATTACTTCCTGGGCCTCTTCATAACTGAAGCGGTGGTCAGAGTAGATCACCGTTCGCCCAAACCAGCGGTCGACGATCTTGTAGTCATTGTCCATCTCAAACACGGCCGAATAACACAGACTTTCCTCCTTGGGCCGAAGTGAACAGAGTTCGTTCGACAGCTTTTCGGGTAACATCGGGCAGACCCGGTCGACCAGGTAGACGGAAGTGGATCGCTGGTATGCTTCCTTGTCAATGACCGATCCGGCCTTGACGTAATGTGAAACGTCAGCGATGTGCACACCGATCTCCAGGTTGCCATTTTTCAATGTGCGAATGGATAACGCATCATCAAAGTCCTTCGCATTGACGGGGTCGATTGTAAACGTGGTGATCTGGCGAAAGTCCCTGCGCTTTTCAATTTCCTGGTCGGATATTTTTTCAGGAAGTCCCAGGGCTTCTTCGATGACATCCGGCGGCCAGGCCGGATTGAAGCCATTGTGGATGAGGATGGATTGCATTTCCAGCTCATGACTGCCGGTTGACCCCAACACATGCGTGACCTGCCCTGTCGGTGAAGCGCTGTCCCAGTCTATGATCTTGACAACGACCTTGTCGCCATCAACAGCTTCATACTCGTGCTCTTTAGCGACCAGGATGTCAAACGGGATCGTGGCTTTATCCGGCACGACCACAGCAAACTGTTTATACTTGCGAAGTGTTCCGATCACCTGTTCGAGTGCTCGCTTCTTAATGTGAACGATCCGTCCCTCCATTTTCCTTCCTCTGCCTTTGGAGACGATCTCCACTTCCACGATATCCCGGTGCATCGCGCCTTGCGTGTGTTTGGCGGGCACATAGATATCATCTTCCAAAGCGTCCGTAATGATATACGCGGCGCCGGACCGGGTCAGATCGACGCGGCCTTCAAACAGGTTCTTTTTTGAGATATGCTCTCCGTCAGCCTTGGTGCGAAGTTTTTTAGAACCTCCTTTACCGGCATACAGCCCATCGCCCGACGAATTGATCTTGCCTTGCTTGACCAGCGATTCAAGGACGCGGGTCACATCTGTTTTACTATTGCCGAGTTTCAGTTTCTTGATGATCTGCCGCGCGGACCATTCTCTATTGGCGTCCTGCAGGATCATATCGAGGACCAGCTGGCGCAACTTCGCATACGGGAGTTTATTTCCTTTCACATAGGCGGCGGCCGGTGAATTACGCTTGGGTTTCTTCTTCATTCGAGTCGTAGGAGATGATCCCATCCGGTGAGATCACCATTTGGTAAGTCTGGGTCACCGTGGGTTCAGTATTTTTTTCATCGCGATCCATTAAACCTTCCGCGATAGTGATACGTCCATTTTCATCAATATACGCTACTGAATGCAAAGCGCCTTCATCTTCATACCGCAACCCACCCACAATGGCATGACTGAGGGGTTCCCCCTTTAACGCGTAAATGGCCAGGATAAATTCATACCGGAGCACACCGGCTTTCCAGTAAATGATTGCCTGGTAGTTTTGCGCAGGTGCCAATCGTCCATAGGGGACATACTCGGTGTATTCATCCGTTTCATTCCCTTCAAACGGCAGAATAAAGGTTTCAAGCATGGCCGATGGAATGGGCTCGGGATCCGATGGGATTTGTCGCAGATCAGGCAGCAGGCTTACCGGAAGTTCAAGAAGCGGGAAATATTCGACAAACTCGGAAAAGGTAGGAGTTGCAATGGATTTCACTCCTCAAAGGTAGCGGTTTATCGTCTGGTGACCTATTTGTTGTCATCAAGACGTCAATCCGGGCACCCCGGGAATAACCTCTTCCCACTGATGATCTCGTTATATTTGTTTGGGACCTGACCCAACCCGCACCCGGGTTATTGGCGTCTTAGTGAATATATGTCAGCCGATCGCCTCTTCCGTCATTCCTGTTACCTGGCCTTCGGGATCATGATCCTGGGGACAGGATACATTTCCTGTACACTGGATGAAGGTGTTCCCGATGGCGCCGCACAAGATCTTGTCTTGCAGGCCACACAAAATGCCTCGGTCACGACATTATCCTGGGATGAAGTGCGATCGAAAGATTTCAGGGAATATGTCATTCTTCAGTCCTCCTTTCCGATTCCGGAAATGACAGCACCTACGGTCGACCAGAATATTACTGTCCTGGCTCGACTGGATGACCGTTCAGTCACTTCACTAAAAACTTCGTCCCTGCTATTTACCGAAGAAGCATGTTATAAGTTGTTTGTCAAAATCGATGAGCGGTTTATTGCATCCTCCAATATCTGTGTAGATCCCCAGGTAGACCTGGTGTTCGGGTTCAATGATCGGGCTGAATTTGTCCCTGGTCGCAATGAGATCCTTTATTTCGATCGGCAGACCAAGGAATTCCGGATTTATGACCTGGTGCAAAACATGATTTCCTCTACCCGACCGGATGCTGAATTCTTCTTTCCGATCCTTGCCATTTCGGGGCAAAATGAATCCGAGTTGTTTGCCTGGGAGCAGTCGAACTTGCGCGTTAAAAGCTATTCATACCCATCGCTAGCCGTTACCGGTAACCGGACCTTTAATCAATCGATCTGGAGTTTACAGCCCTATGGGGATTTTGTGTTCATGGCAAATAACAACAGTTCCAGTTCATTCCAGGTATTGAGCCGATCCGGTTTACAGGTGATCCAATCCCGCCAGGGCCTGGGCAATTCAAACCGGAATATCGCCGTGTTCCCGGGTGATCCACTCGTTGTCATGGAAGCTGGTGATCTGGGTATCCGCCGGTATGAGATCAATGCTGCTGGGGCCGTCATAAAGGAGGATGCATTTTCAACACCGGTGGTCCAACCCCAATTGCAAAACACATGTGCACAAAGCAGCAGCTTGTTTATTGCAGGACGGAGCGGCACCATGGTCAATCGCGCGGGTGAGGTTATCGGACAACTCATCTCTACCCCGAATACCATCGGCCAGATGTTTCGAATACATGCGGATGAGAACCTCGCCGCTGCGATCGTCACCGATAATCTCACATCAACGCTTCAGCTTTTTGACATCAGCCAGTTGCCACTCGTGACCCGACTTGAATCCTATTCACTACCCCAGGCCAATTTCAGTGAGTTGTTTTTCCATGATGGCGTGCTGTTTTTGACCGGTGTTTCGTTCGCCACTGGAACCGCGACCACATTTATTGCCCGATACCCAATATAGCGCATGGAAAGAATCATTTACATCATGTTTCTGATCAACCTGACGGTCCACTCCACATGGGGACAAGAGGCGCTCATGCCAACAACCCACTGGAGTATCGGGGTCAGTGCCGGTGATATTTTTCATCACTTGTTCAATGGCGATGAAGCATCACGAGATTATCCGGCCTTCATGCTGGAATACGGGTCCGGGAATAATCTCTTACAGGGAGGTTTCCGGATAGGGTATAACCGATCTGATACGGACTTTGAAGGGTTCCTCGACGAGGAGGTGAACAAACAAATCGCTGTTTCCGGCCAGATCGCGTTGCTGCACCAGTTTTTCAGTCAAAATCAATGGCAAATCGGCGTGGGTGTGGCCTACAGAGGTGGCTATTCAAGGGAAGATATATATACAGACAGCGGTTTTGATCGCATCACAAATCGAAGGTTGCAATGGAACAGTGGAGGCGGCCCGCTGGTGGACATCCGGTTTTTCGTTCATCCCCGGATCAGCCTGGGCACACAAGCCGGCATCATCTACAGCTATTCCCAATCCGAGCTGCAAGAGTTGTTTACCAATTTTCCGGATTTTGACAATACCAAAGCACGAACAATTGAACATACGCTCGACATACTGGAACCGGCAACGATCCATTTCCGGTTTCATTTTTAATGCCTAACTTAAAAAGCACAAACTGACCCGCTCATGAAATCCAGACTCATTCCCGGATCCCTCTCTCTACTGATCCTTTTCGCCGCGTGTCAAAAGGATAATTTTCAGACGCAGATCCAGTTTCCCGATCTGCCGGAAACCCCGTTCGATTATTCACCCAAATGGAATGGCCTCCATGGTCATATGGAAGGAGATGATCTGGGTATAACGGACGCCGGGGCTACGCTTGGCCGTGTCCTGTTTTATGACAAGATCCTCTCGATCAACAACACCGTCTCCTGTGGATCCTGCCATCATCAATCCATCGGGTTTGCCGATGGCGAACAATTCAGTGCCGGTATCCAGCACCAGGTGACTGACCGTAACGCGCCACCCATCAGCAACCTGTATGATGATAATCTCCTGTTCTGGGATGGCCGCTCTACGGAACTCGCTGATCTGGCCCTCCGCCCGATCCGCAATCACAAAGAAATGGGTATGGAAGACATGGAATTCCTGGTGCAGAAAATTAATGCAGCGCCCTATTACGGACCGTTGTTTGAAGACGCTTACGGGACAACCGAAGTCAATGCGAACCGCATCGCGGATGCCTTGTCGCAATTTATCAAGAGCATGATCGGATGCGATAGCCCGATAGACCGGGCCACCGTATCCGGTCAGCCATTATCACCGCAAGCAGAAATGGGCAGAAATATATTTTTCGGCAAAGGTCAATGCTATCAATGTCATTCCGGACCGGATTTCAATGACCGGGGCGGCTTCTTTTTCATCGACCTGCCGCCGAATGCAATTCAGTTTGGCTGGGCGCAGGATATCGCCGATATCGGATTGGATGAGCACTATGAAGATGTCGGATTTGGCGTCTTTGATCCATCCCTGGTCGGGGTTTTCAAGATCCCGTCACTTCGCAACGTCGCCCTCACAGCACCCTATATGCATGACGGCCGTTTTGCCACCCTGGAAGATGTCATCAATCATTATAACTCCGGCATCCAGCGCTCACCCAACCTGGACCAGGTGTTGCGCAGCTGGGATACGGGGGATGCGATTACCCTGGATTTAACTGAGGTTGAAAAATCAGCGCTGGTGGCTTTCCTGCATTCGCTCACCGATGAAAGTTATATGCATGATGCGCGGTTCGCCGATCCGTTCATCAATTAAATAAATACCTCATTGTATATGCTGCCCTGCCCCGGGAAGTGGCTGAAGAACGCCTCTCCCGGGGCAGTTTTTTCGGTGATCGTACCATGACAGAAAATCAAATATATTCCGCCAAAAGTGGTATATTAGACCCCCAGTTACCACCTGGCCTTTTTTCTTCCGTAGCCGGCATAACATCCAAAGTCTTACGTTGCTTCGCAACTTTGACATAAGAATCGGACACGGGGATTTGTGTCAGGTGGTATTTTTCGTTAAGCGGAGCCGAAACGAGATCCTATGACTTCATAAATTCAATGCTGTCATGTATGAATTCATTCATCTCCTCCCCTTTCAGCATTCCCTGGTTGAGTTTCGCGAGCCGCAGTAAATAGCCGGCGAATTTCTCTTTCTTCTCCTGGCTTTTCATATTCACCAGTTTCTCGGCGACCAATGGGTGATTGGCATTGATGATGACTTGCCAGTGATCGTCCATGTGGTCCATCCCACTCATGCCCTGCATCATCTGCATCTCCTGCATCCTGCGCATGAATTCAGGTCGCGTGATGATGACCGGATGATTTTCCGGCGACATGGGTCGGACAATCAATTGATGTTCCTTGATCCCGTTCAGACTGCCAAAGAGACTTTTGACTTTTTCCTGCTCCTTTTCGGAAAGTACCGATTCGGTTTTCTCTTCCTTCTGGATCAACTGATCGGGTGTATCGGAATCGACGCGCACAAATGACCATTTGTCCGCCTGTCCTTCGATGTGCTGGACGAAATGATTATCCAGAATATGATTCAGGTGCAGCACATCGTACCCCATGTCCTTTGCCTGCCGGACATACGTGGTATGCAATTCCGGTGACGGTGTATACAGGGCTACAACACGATCATACTTATCCGTTTGCCGCTCCTTGATCCGCTCGCGGTATTCATCCAGGGTGGCATACTGGCCGTCTGTGTTTTTCAACAGGATAAAATCCTTTGCCTTTTCCCCGAATTTCTCATCCGTGATCATCCCGTATTTGACAAAGACCCCGATGTCATCCCATTTCTTTTCAAAACCCTCCCGGTCATCCTTGTACAATTTGCTCAACCGTTCGGCGACTTTTTTAGTCATGTAACTGTTGATCTTTTTCACATTCGCATCGCTCTGCAAATAACTCCGGGATACATTCAACGGAATATCCGGACTATCAATCACACCATGCAGCAGGGTGAGAAATTCCGGCACGATCTCCTTTACCTCGTCCGTCACATACACCTGGTTGGAATACAAATGGATCTTGTTCTTCTGCATGTCGAACTGGTTCCCGATTTTGGGGAAGTACAACACGCCAGTGAGATTAAACGGATAATCAATATTCAGGTGGATCCAGAACATCGGATCCGGTGAGAACGGATAAAGTTTTTTATAAAAGTTCAGGTAATCTTCATCTGTCAGTTTTCCCGGTTTCTTTTTCCACAGCGGATCGGTATCATTAATGACATTCGGCACTTCGCGCTCGGTGCGCTTGCGATCTTCGCCTTCCCCGTCCCAGTCATATTCCTTTTTCATCCCGAACTGGATCGGGTATGGCAGGAAGCTGCAGTATTTTTTCAGCAACCCTTCTATCCGGCCCTGCTCCAGGAACTCTTTGCTGTCATCGGCAATATGCAGAATGATATCCGTGCCCCGTTCCTTGCGGTCGTGCTCTTCGATCTCGTATTCGGGATTCCCTTCACAGACCCAGTGTACCGCTTTGGGCGTTTTCTTGTAACTGCGAGTGATCACCTCCACCTTGTCGGCCACCATAAAGGAGGAATAAAATCCCAGGCCGAAGTGGCCGATGATATTGGTCTTCCCCTGGTATTTTTTAATGAAATCCTCCGCACTGCTGAAGGCCAGTTGATTCAGATACTTCTTGACCTCAGCTTCCGTCATCCCGATGCCCCGATCGCGGATCGTGATTGTTTTCGCTTTCTTATCGACATCGACGTGGATGGTCAGGTCCCCCAGTTCGCCCTCAAACTCCCCGCTGCCGGCGACCGCTTCAAGCTTGGACGTCGCGTCAATCGCATTCGAAATAAGCTCCCGGAGAAAGATCTCATGGTCGGAATACAGGAATTTTTTGATGATGGGAAAAATATTTTCGGTCTGTACCGAGATATTTCCTTTTGTCATAACTATTTGATTTTTAGGAGATAAGCATTTCTCACCCACAGATCAAACGGCGTGCCATGTGAGGAAATGCTGTCAAATTGACGCTTTTCCCGTCAGGCTCTATGCAAGATTGGCAAGGTATTCGCTGAGAGGGACATACAGAGATGATCAAATGTCGATTTTCTCATGAAGACCGGTCTAAACAGGGGGGTTAGGATCGGTC
>AERA01025620.1_pt1 | contig 21061 bp, 18 predicted proteins | sample 267968 | NCBI WGS metagenome assembly AERA01 (sample SAMN02954363, study PRJNA61401) | activated sludge metagenome | biome: terrestrial; feature: wastewater treatment plant; material: activated biomass; isolation source: activated biomass of an industrial wastewater treatment plant | reverse complement strand
GACTCTCGTGCATGCGGATGGCAAAAGCGCAGTCCTCTACGTCTGGTATGACAACGAGTACGGTTATGCCCGCCAGGTGATGCGGCTGAGCAAATACATTGCACAGGTGCAACGGAAGCGATATTACTAACTCGTTGAATGGGAGTATGACCAGGAACAACTTGTTGAGCACGCTATCGATTATTGCACTTCTTCAATGGCATTGCCAGGATTCAATCACAGTACTTGAAGGTTGCTGTGAGAACCCGCCATTAATTGCAAGGGTGGGCCTGGGTTCTATTTATGTACCGAATGTATTTACACCGAATGGAGACGGGATCAATGACAGAATGGTCATTCGCGGTGATTCAATGGATGAAATCTATCGGCTGGAAATTCGAAATAGTGATGGATTCCTCATTTATGAAAAATCGAGAGATGATTTTTATTCTTCAATTCTTTGGGATGGGAAATCATTTGGAGTCATTGAACGAGGATTATTTTCATACACACTCGAGGTTACATCTATTGACGGGTATTTGAAAAAACTGGATGGAAAGATCTGCGTTTGTCCATGCACTGGCGAAGCGGATAAAGATCTGGTTCCGATCAAAAACTGTGCGTTTGACTTATGCTCTCCTTATTTTATCCCTTGTGACACTAAAGAAGGCCTTCCCTGTTTTGCGGATTGATGTCATGTGATTTGGTCACAGATGAAGTTGCTATCAATTCCACCAGGTCATCGCCAATCAGGTATAGACATGGCACAATGACCAGGATGATCGCTGTAGCAAAGATGATCCCAAAACCCAGCGAGATCGCCATCGGGATGAGGTAATAGGCTTGTCGCGATGTCTCGAGGATGATCGGGGTCAGCCCACCAAATGTGGTTAATGTGGTCAGGATAATCGGCCGGAACCTTCTGAGTCCGGCATCGCGTATGGCTTCGTAGGCTGAATTACCCGTTCGGTTTTTATTGGCATGATCCACCATGATCAGGGAATCATTGAGCACGACGCCCGATAACGCGATCACGCCCATGAGGCTGATCAGTGAAAGATCATGCCCCAGGAGGATATGCCCGATCACAGCGCCAACAATCCCGAATGGGATCGCGGCCATGACGACTACGGGCTGCGTATAACTGGAGAACGTGATCGCCAGCAGCGCGTAAATGATCAGCATGGCAATTGCAAATCCACCCCACAGTGCCTGCGTCGATTCGCGCATCTCGGCCTGGCTACCCTGGAACGTCCAGGTCAATCCCGGAAAATCTGCACGCAACTGCGGGAGTTCTTCCTGCTGAATGGCTTCCAGCACCCTGGACACAGCGCCAGGTGGTTCCACATCCAGTCCAACATTCACCACCCGGCGACCGTCACGACGATTAATCGATGTAAAGGCCTCTGTTTCCTTCACCTCTACAATATCCATCAACGGTACCTCGGTTCCGGCAGGTGTCAGGATCACCAGGTCCTCCAGGTGATGTAAATCCTCCCGTTCATCCCGGGGCAGTTTGACCCGCACTTCAATCTCATTCGTACCCCGAAGCTGACGCATCGCTAACGCCCCGAAAAAAGCATCACGAACTTGCTGACCAACCTCATTCGAAGTCAAGCCCAGGTTACGCGCCTCTGGCGACAGGTTGAAATCAAATTGGGCTTTGCCTTTGTCATAATTATCACTCACATCCCTGGCCGCTTCGAATTGTTCGCATCGCTGTACAAATGCCTGGCTGGCTCTTTCCAGCACATCAATATCATTATGGCTCAGATCCACACTGATATCCTGTTGCCACCCACCCGGACCACGCTCGGCTTCAAAGGTGATCTGATCTACGCCTTCAATATCCCCGATCTCGTCACGCCACAATTCAATGACCTCACGGACGGACATCTCGGCCTGGTCTGGCGGTTTCATCACGATCTCCACATCAATAAAATTCTGACCGCGCACATTCGTCTTGATCCCTTCTGCCGCGCGTTCATAGAGGTTGTGCTTATCAAACATCCGCTGCGTTGACATCGTGATCTCCTCAGCCACTTTGGCTGCCTGGTCAATGGTCGTCCCCACAGGTAACCGCACGCCGGCTTCAATCTCATCTGCTGAGACCTCAGGCATCAATACAATGCCCATGTGATCACTGTAGCCATACCCACCGGCGATCAACAATAGGCTTAGCGCAACCGACATGGTCACATACCGGTGACGCAAACAAAGTTCCAGGAAACGTTTGTACCGGGTATTGACGAAATGATTGAATCGATTGGCAAATTTTCCCTGCCATTCCTCTATCCATCGCCCCACACCCCAACGGCTGCCCTTGCCCTGGTGGGCGAGGTGAGCGGGCAAAATATAAAGCGCTTCAAACAATGAAACAGCCAATACGACAATCACAACAGCAGGGAGGGGCCACCAGAATTTTCCTGTCGTACCGGTCATAAACAAAAGTGGAACAAAGGCGATAATGTTGGTGAGGATACTGATAATGACAGGCTTTGATATATCCCGTGTGCCTTTTATTGCGGCCTCCATATAGCTCATCCCCTGTTGCCGGTACTCGTAAATATTTTCCCCAACGACAATTGCATCATCCACCACGATGCCCAAAACGACCAGGAAGGCAAACATGGAGATCATATTGAGACTCACCCCGATCGCCGGAAGAAATACAAACGCGCCGACAAACGAGATCGTCATCCCCATCATTACCCAGAAGGCCAATCGATATTCCAGGAATAATCCCAGGATCAACAGCACGATCAGCATGGCCATCAATCCATTCTCGGTGATTAAATTCAATCGCTCGCGGTAGTCTTCGGCGAGATTGCCATCAATCCGCCACTTGACACCCGGCGGCAACGTCTGCTCATAATCCGCCATGATTGTCTTGACAGCCTCTTCAATTTCCAGCGGCGATTGATCCCCTACCCGCGAGATATCCAGCGAGATCGAAGGCTCCTGGTTGAACTGACCATGAAATCCTGTTTCTTCAAAACCGTCCGTGATCGTAGCAATATCGGCCAGTGTCACTCGTCCGCCATCCGCACCGGGTATGATATCGATCTCGCCGAACTGGGCAGCCCATTGCTTCCGTTCCTGCATCCGCAGCAAGATCTCGCCCGTTTGCGTTTCCACCGCCCCGGCAGGAATATCCTCGCTTGAACGCGCAATAATATCCGCTACATCCCCAAGGGTCAGATTATACTCGCGTAAGGTGTGGCGCGGAATTTCAACATGCGTCACATAATCCGGCACATTCCCGAACTCCACCTGGGTGATGCGCGGATCATTTAAAAACCGGTCCCGCAATTGTTCCGCCAGTTTGCGCAATGTCCAGATATCGACATTGCCATACAACGCCACATCCATGACATCGCGCTGCTCGATTTGCAATCGCACTTCAGGCTGTTCAATATCATCGGGAAATGTCCGGATCCGATTGACCGCCTGATCGATTTCCTGGAACACTTTCATCCGGTTCGTACCGGTCACCAGTTCAATCTGCACGTTACCTGAGCCTTCCCGCGCAGTGGACGTGACTTCCTTGATACCTTGCAATCCGCGCACCGCTTCCTCGACCGGTAGAATGATCCCCTGCTCCACCTCAGCCGGCGCCGCGCCAGGATAAGCCACTGAGACTTCAACAATATCCAACTGGAATTGCGGAAATACTTCTTTCTGGATTGAGCTCATGGTCCACAGACCACCCGCGATGAGAATGATCATCAGCAGATTGGCTGCGATGGAATTTTGCGCCATCCAGGCAATTGCGCCTTTCGCTGATATGTGAGCCTTATTGTTCTCCACGCTGATCAATTGTTCGGTTCTGTGGCAGGTGCCGAAACTTTCGATTCACTTTCTTCAATTCTCAGTTTGGCACCGGGCGTGATCGTCGACAGGTTTGTCATCACGACATTTTCACCTGGTGCCAGCCCGCTTTTGATGTAAACGAAATCTTCATCCATGGTCACGACATCAACGTCACGAATGATCAACTGACCATCTGCCATGATCCATACCTTGTTTCCTTGTCGCAAATAATCTCTGCTCAACCGGACCACATCCTGCAGTTCACGCGCTTCAATGTGTACTTCCACAAACGCGCCGATGATCAGTGGAGGCTGGGAGCCCGAAGCCTGTTGCACCAATGGATCCCTGATGGAAACCAACACCGTGGCCAACCGCGTCTGATCATCCAATGCACCAACTAACCGATCTACCCTACCCTCGCGGAACTGATCTTCGCGCCAACCACTTCGGCTTTGCACACGCACCACACTTCCCCGGTTACGGGCATCGGGAAATTCAATCCATTGCAATTCATTCACCGGCAATGAGACCGCCACCCAGTATTCATCCACCCCCACCAACCGGCCCAGGCTTTGCCCCGCGACGACTTGTGAACCCAGGTTGGCTTCCCGGCTTAATACCTGCGCGTCAAATGGGGCTTTGATTGTTGTGCGTTCGAGATCGAGCTCTGCCTGCTGTACCGCCACCTTTGCTGCGTCGACAACCGCCTGTGCAGCCTTCAACTGAGGTTGTCGCAATACCAGGGCTTTATTAGCGGCGGGCAACGAATCATTAAATAATTGATAATCTTTTTTCGCGATATCCTGTCGCCCCATTTCCAGTTCGAGATCGGATATCGCCTGTTGCAGATCCGCTTTTCGAAGGTCCAATACATTTTGATAATCCGTGGGATCCAGGCGCAATAACACTTCGCCCTTTCGCACGACAGTTCCGGGTGAAAACTTCGCTGAGCGCCAGATGATCTCGCCATTGATCCGCGGACTCAGCATGATATCCTGCTCGGCCTGCACGACGCCGGTTGCCTTGATCACCGGGCGGAAATTCCCGAATTCTCCTTCCGTTACCTCCACCAGCATTGCGGTCTCTTTGGTCGCGCTTTCGCGTTGTGCTGTAGGTTCTGTCCGGAAGATGACATACACCACACCTGCTGCGATCAGCAATATGCCCAGGCTTATCAACAATGTTTTTTTCCAATTCATAAATTTTAATTCTGCGAGGCATTTTCAAAAGCGCCAGCGATGGCGGTATACAGGTCTACCCGGAACAGAAGCAGATCGCGCCTGGCTGAAATACTTCGACGACGGATCTGTTGTTCTTGCTGTATTGCGGTCAGTACATCGAGATAATTATTCAACCCGCTGAAATACTCAAGCTGCAATTGTTCATAAGCCTGTGTGGCCAATTCCAGCTGCGCTTCGATCCTGCTGATGATCGCTTGTTGCTTTTGTTCCTGCACCAGCGCATCCTCGACTTCACGATAGGCTTCAAGGGAAATCTGCCCGTACACCAGCAGAAGTTCTTCCTTAACGGCACGGGCGCGGTCAACTTCAGCGCGGAGTTGGCCGCCATAGAAAACGGGGACCAAAAGATTGCCCGCCAGTGAAAGTGTCCAGCCTTTGAAGAGGTTTCCGACATTACTGGCCAATGAGGCCGCGGAAGCCGACAAACTCAACCGGGGATATTGATTTGAGATCGCAGCAGCAAGTTCACGATCGGCTGCCTGTACAAGGGAATAGATACGCTGCACATCCGGCCGACGCTGCAGCAACGTCAACGGCACGCCGGCATCCGGCAGAGCGGGAAGGGCAGGAAAGACAGCAGGCAACATGGAAATGGAATCCGTTGGTGGCAGCCCTTGTAAAATGGCCAGTTGATGTAGCAACAACTGTTTGTCCACTTCAACATAAACACGCTGTTCCCGGGTTGATTCAAGCAACTGCCGTTGCCGGAGAATGTCCACACTCCGGATCTGACCTGTACCGAATCGGTTAGTGATCAATTGAAGGATCTGCTCATTGACCCGTATTTGCGCATCAATGACATCAAGCTGTTGTTGGGTGGATGCCAGCGCAAACCAGTTGGATGCGATCAGCGAACTCAATACGATCTGGCCGCGCTGGAAATTTGCGCGTTCCGCTTCTAAACGGAATCGCTCAGCATCAACGAGTGCTCCTATGCGGCCCCACAAATCAACCTGGTAGTCCGCTTCCAGTTCAACCTGGAATCGCTGACTTTCCTGGAAGTCCAGTTGCGTTCGACTGATCCCCCCGCTTCCGGAAATATCCACTGCGGGGACTTTTTGTGCTGACCTGATGTGGACTGCAGCTTGTGCAGCGGCAATGCGTTGCTGAATCGCCTTGAGATCAAAGTTTTGCAGCAAGGCCCGTTCGATGGCAGCATGAAGACCGGGATCATCAAACGCGAGCCACCACCTGTTCTGAAAATCAGCTGTGCCACTGATCGAGTACATTTCCGGAACCGGAACAGCAACAGAAGGCTCTGATATTCTTGGTGTGCAAGCGAGAAGGGCAAAACACAACAAAAGGGCCGGATGGAAAATTAATCCAGGAAAAACAGCGCCTGCCTTTTGTGTGGTTATGATTTGCATGAAGCCGATAACGGAACGCGTTGAGGTTCAGCTAAAATAGCTTGAACAAACCAGAACCGCATCTGGTTGTCACCGCATCAGCACCACGCTGCCTACTTTCTTCTTGACGGACTCATCACAACGGAACACAAAGACATACGTAAAAATGCCGGGATCAATGTCTTTTCCATTCTGCGTTCCATCCCAACGGGCTGAAGGATCCGTTGTGGCAAAGGTCTCTCCGCCCCAACGGTCATAGACATGCAGCGATTCAAAATCGCCAAGGAAAACGACATTGCTCATTCCCCACACATCGTTGATGCCATCATTATTGGGCGTAAAGGCATTTGGAAAAAAAACTTTATCACATTCCAGTTCTGCTGAATCTGCCACAGTGATATTGATCTGGTCAAGTGCAATACAAAATCCGTAATCCAATGCCACCTCGTAGGTTGTGGATACCGTCGGGGCGATCATGGGTTGCGCTACATTGGCGGGTGTCACCCCGGTGGTGGGATTCCATTGCACATTTGGCGCACACGTGATGGGCAGCCGTGATTGCATCGATGTGCCTGTAAATAAAACCGTATCGGGTGAGGTGATCCGGTCGACCGGTAAATACAACTCCTGTACCTCAGCTGTGGTCAGCGCGCGATTGTACAGGCGCAACTCATCCATCACACCCCGAAACCGGACTTCACCATTGGCCAGGCACGGCCCTCCACCCAGGGTCAGGATGCCATCATTCTGTATGCGGACGACAGACGCGCTTGGACTTACCTGCATGGGCACACCGTCGTAATACACGACTAACTCCCGTTGTCGGCGTACAAAAGCAATATGGTGATAACATCGATCCGTGGGCACGGTATGCGTGCTTCTGACGGTCAGGTTCGATTGTTGTGATAAAGTCAATCCCACTTCGCGTGTCACCGGGTTATAGCGCAATTCCAGGGTGCTGTCGCCACCACAGGTTTCACTTTTGGACATGATATCCATGATCGCATTCCCACCCGGTTCGGGTAGCATGAAAAAACTGATCGTAAAATCGGCGGTAAACAGAATATCCAGGTTGCCGAGGATCTGGATCGTCGTCAAGCCATCAAAGCGGAAGCCATCGCCCTGGACACCGCAGCCGCAAACAGTATTGCCCATAATGATCCCATCTGCACCACTCCCGGTGTTTTCCGTGGCATCGCAGGCGTCGAATGAATAATACGCCACCAGGCCATCCTGTGGCTGTGCGGCTACTATGCCGGCCTGGACAAAAAGCAGTGCAATGAAAATTGTGCGCATCCTGATAGTAAAACCCATATTTCCTGAAGCTTATTTTCCGGACGGCAGGGATTTCTGACTAGATCCTTACCCAACTGGAAAAATCATGGCCTGACGACCAAACCGGGCGCAAATATAGGGATATCGGGCACGATGGTGAATCCAGCCAGACTTCCCGATATTCGCCCCGGTTTTAGGTGACAAGCACAGCAAATGGCCAACGAAACGGGTAAAAAGGATGCCAATGAGATGACCTTCTTCGAGCATATCGAAGAGCTGCGGGGCCATATCCTGCGGGCATTGGTCAGTGTCCTGGCCGTATCGGTGGTGGTTTTTATCGCCAAATCCTTTGTCTTTCAGTACGTTATACTTGGTCCCACCAAACCGGATTTCATCACCTACCTCCTGGTGTGCAAGTATTTTCCCGATTTCTGCTTCTATCCCGAAAATCTCCAGATCATCACCCGGGACATCCAGGAGCAATTTATCAGCCACCTCAAAGTGTCCTTTTGGCTCGGGACCATCGTCGCGTTCCCCTACATTTTTTATGAATTCTGGCGCTTTATTAAACCCGGCCTGTACAAAAAGGAAATCGAGGCCGCGCGGGGCATGGTCTTCGTCTGCAGTTTCCTTTTTCTCCTCGGGGTCGGATTTGGCTACTTCATCATCTCGCCTTTCGCGATCACATTTCTCTCCACCTATAGTGTGAGTCCGGATATCGCGAATACGACTACCCTCGCGGCGATCGTCAACAGTATGACCATGTTTACCCTGCCGGTCGGCCTCGTGTTTGAGCTACCGGTAGTCATGTATTTCCTGGGCAAGATCGGCCTGGTGAGTTCCGCGTTTCTCAAGAAGTATCGGCGTCATGCCATCGTATTCATTGTCATCCTGGCGGCTGTCGTTACGCCACCCGATGCCATTACCCAGATGATGATCGCTATCCCGCTCTATGCATTATATGAGGTGAGCGTGGTTGTCACTAAAAGAATTGACAAGGAAAGGGCGGAAAAGGAGAAAAAAAACCAATCGACTCCTGAAGCATAATCCATTTTCATGCAACGTGTTTCATCACAACTGACCATTTTCCTCCGGATCGCGTTACCCACGATGTGGGTGACCGGTGTGATCTCGTTTGTCATCATATTATTCTCCGCTTTCGCCGGACAATTGAGTTTTTCCTCGATGCCCTTTATCTGGATCGGCCTGCTCTTGATCCTGATTTGCGGAATCCTCTTCATCAAATTCTTTCTCTGGAAATTTTATCGCGTCGACCTGGATGAGGAGCATTTATATGTGACCAATTATTTTAAAACATTCCGGTACGCGCTGGGCGACATCGACCGGATTACGGAATCGACTGTTGTGCCCGGACGGATATTCTGTATTCATTTAAAATCGGCCAGCTCTTTCGGGCAAAAAATTCACTTCCTCGCCAGTCGCGATTTATGGAAAGATTATCTCTTGCAGCATCCGGAATGGCGAGCAATATGGTTTCAGTCTGTGGATCAAGGCCAGGATAAATAAATCTCCCTTTCTGAAATCCTACTTTGTCCTCATCTGAACGACCGGGCAAATCATTTCTTCCAGCGAAATGCCACCGTGCTGGAAGGTGTTCCTGAAATACGTGTTATAGTAATTGTAATTATTGGGATACAGGAAATAGAGATCCTCTTTGGCAAAAATGTACGAAGCACTGAGATGCGGTCTTGGTAATCCGGCTTCTTCCGGCTTTTTCACCTCCAGCACATCCTTCGACTCGTACTGAAGGTTCTTTCCCATTTTGTACCGCAAGTTCGTTGTGGTATTCCGGTCGCCTACAACTTTGGATGGTTGCTTGACCCGAATCGTCCCATGATCGGTACTCAAGACCAATTTGATCCCCTGCCCCGCCATCTTCCGTAAGGCGCTCCACAACGGGGAATTCAAAAACCAACTGGCCGTCAGCGAGCGATATGCCTTCTCATCCCCGGCCAACTCTTTCAAAACTTCCATCTCCGTGCGCGCGTGCGAGAGCATGTCGATGAAATTATATACGATCACAATGAGATTGTTGTGCATCAGGTCATGGGCCTTGTCGCTCAACAAGCGGGCATCCTCAACATTGGTGATCTTGGTGTAATGCCATTTGATCTCTTTCCGTAACCGTCGTTGCAATTGTTTCTCCAGCAGATCCGCTTCATGAAGGTTTTTCCCGCCGTCCTCAAAATCATCCACCCACCATTGCGGGTAGGTCTTCGCGATATCACCGGGCATCATACCGGCGAATATGGCATTCCGGCTGTATTGTGTGGAAGTCGGCAGGATGCTGTAGAAACTCGATTCCTCTTCGACCTCAAAATACTCCGTGATGATTGGTTCCAGTATTTTCCACTGGTCCCAGCGTAAATTATCAAGCAACAGAAATACGACCGGCGTTTTATCATTGATGAGTGGCAATACCTTTTCACTGATCAGGTCTGGCGACATCAATGGCGCTGTTTCCTTATTCTTTAGCCAGCCCGGGTAGTTTTTAATGATGAATTTGCTGAACTCCGCGTTGGCTTCGGATTTTTGCATGGACAGGATGTCCATCATCTCTTCACTCCCGGAGGAATCAATCTTTAATTCCCAACTCACAATCTTCCGGTAGGCCTGCACCCATTGGTTCACATCAAGACCACTGTTGATCTCCATCAGGATATGACGGAATTCGACCTGGTAATCCGATGATGTTTTTTCTCGCACCAAACGCTTGTTGTCCACAATCTTCTTCAGCGTGAGCAGGATCTGGTTGGGATTCACCGGCTTGATGAGGTAATCATCGATTTGCGAACCCAACGCTTCCTCCATGATATTCTCCGCCTCATTCTTGGTGATCATGACGATAGGGAGGCTGGGCTTGATGGTTTTCAGGCGTTGCAATGTTTCCAGCCCGGACAGGCCCGGCATGCTTTCATCCAGGAACACAATATCCACATCACCCGCTTTCACGAATTCATCCACGGCATCATGCCCATTGGAGACAGTGGTCACATCGTACCCTTTTTTCTCAAGGAAGAAAAGCTGGGGCTTCAGCAGGTCGATCTCATCATCGGCCCAGAGGATCTTGATCTTATCCATATATATCAGTACAAACCTTTTACCGGTCCATTCAGTTCAGGCAAGGTACGAACGTATCGAAACAGGCCAATATTTTCCAATCTTTACAGGGTGAACAAACGAAAGCTCGTCAATGACCCGGTTTATGGCCTGATCCAGATCCCGACACCGCTGATCTTTGACATCATCGAGCACCCGCTTTTCCAGCGTTTGCGGCGCATCCGGCAGACCGGATTGACCCACCTGGTCTACCCGGGTTCACAACATACCCGTTTTCATCACGCGCTGGGCGCCATGCACCTGATGACGATGGCGCTGCAGGAGCTACGATCGAAAAACACTGCTATCAGTGATGATGAAGCTGAGGCTGCACTGATTGGCGTCTTACTGCATGATATCGGTCACGGACCCTACAGCCACGCGTTGGAAAACCTGATCATTCTCTCCAATCACGAAGCGGTAGGTCATGTGTTAATGGAAAAACTTGCTGGCGAGCTGGGCGGCAATATTGCACTGGCACTGGATATGTTTAACGGGAATTATCACCGCTCTTTTTTCCACCACCTGATCAGCGGCCAGTTTGATCTCGACCGACTTGATTATCTGTCCCGTGACAGTTTTTACACCGGGGTGGCAGAGGGTGTGGTCGGGTATGACCGGATCCTCCGCATGCTGAGGGTCGTTGGCGATCAGTTGGTCATTGATGAAAAAGGATTGTACAGCATCGAGAAATTCCTCGTGGCCCGCCGGATCATGTATTGGCAGGTGTATCTGCATAAAACATCGATTGCCGCAGAAGGCATGGCCCGAAAACTGCTGGCCTTATTGAGAACGCGGGAAGCACACGACAGAGCAGACTACCTGGCAGAAGAACTCGAATATTTTTTAGCCAGAAGCGTACATGCGGCAGATCTCAGCAAGACGAACAATGCGCATTGGCATCAATTTATCCGGCTGGATGATGTGTCGGTGGATTACAGTATCAAACGATTGCAGGATCATCCGGATATCGCTATCCGGTTATTGGCCGGAGGCCTGGTGCAGCGAAAATTGTTTAAAGTGAAATGGTATCCACATCCGGTGACCGACGATGACCTGGAAAAAGTAAAAATGCAATGCCGACAGGAATACGATCTCGCACCCGGCCAGGTGGAATATCTGGTCTGGGCCGGTTATGAGACGAACAAGGCTTATGATCAGATGGCCAATGAGATTCGCATCCTTTCCCGGGATGGTACTATCCGGCCGTTTTCCACTTTCGCAGAGTTTTCGATGCAGGGTTCAATTTCTGAAAAATATTACATCTGTCATCCCAAACTCCGAGGATAGCCACATGCCACGCCACATTCTTCCGCGTGACTGGCCTGCTTGTTTAACATTTATCATCTTTGCATCCTGACCAAAACAGGGGCACAGCCTATGGAAGCCAAGAAGATCTTTGAACTGATCAGCCAGGAAGAACAACGTCAACGCAAGGGGATCGAACTTATCGCGTCCGAGAATTTCGTATCCGTCGCCGTCCTTGAAGCCATGGGATCCTGCCTGACCCACAAATACGCGGAGGGCTATCCGGGTAAGCGTTATTACGGCGGTTGCGAGGTCGTAGATGAGATCGAAAACCTGGCGATCAACAGTCTGAAGTCTCTTTTTGGCGCCGAATACGCCAATGTGCAACCTCATTCCGGCTCACAAGCCAATGCTTCAGTCTACCTCGCCACACTCAAGCCCGGTGATTCTATCCTGGGGCTCAACCTGGCGCATGGCGGTCACCTGACCCACGGCTCACCGGTGAATTACAGCGGTCTCACCTACCAGGCGCATTTCTACAACGTGGACCGGGAGAGCGGGTACATCAATATGAAAGAGGTAGAAGAGCAAGCTATGACCCACAAACCAAAGCTGATCATTTGTGGCGCCTCCGCATATTCAAGAGACTGGGAGTATCAGCGCTTCCGGGAGATCGCCGATGAAGTCGGGGCGCTGCTGATGGCCGATATCGCGCATCCCGCGGGGTTGATCGCTGCAAAATTGCTGAACGACCCGATGCAGCATTGTCATATCGTCACCAGTACGACGCATAAAACATTGCGCGGTCCCCGAGGCGGGATCATCATGATGGGCCGCGATTTTCAAAATCCTTGGGGACGCACCACGAAAAAAGGAGATCCCATTGCCATGTCCTCGGTGTTGAACAGCGCAGTCTTTCCAGGCATGCAGGGCGGACCACTCGAACATGTCATCGCCGCGAAAGCGGTTTCGTTTATGGAAGCCGCGCAACCCACATTCATTCAATATGCACAGCAAGTGATCGCCAACGCGCAGACCATGGCCAGGATTTTTGTGGATAAAGGATATCACCTGATCTCAGGCGGAACCGATTCGCATGTGATGTTGATCGATCTGACGAACAAGGGGCTGACAGGTAAACAAGCCGAGGAAGCATTGATCAAGACGGATATCACGGTCAATAAAAATATGGTTCCGTTTGACAAGCAAAGTCCGTTTGTCACTTCAGGCATCCGGATTGGCACACCGGCTATTACGACCCGCGGGATGGTAGAATCGGATTGCGTGAAAATTGTGGAGTGGATCGATGAGGCCCTCCGGCATCATGACGATGATACCACGCTACGACGCATTCAACATGACGTAAACAACTTTGCTTCGGCCTTCCGCTTATACGCGGATGAATGAAAGTTTTTCCGGATAATCGATTTGCTCCAGGAATAATCCATCGGCGGGCACACTCCAGTTGAGGGTGAGGGGCACCTGTTTTTCCAGGGCTTGTTTGAATTCATCCAGCGTGATCTTGCCCTGACCAATCTGCAACATAGCACCGACGATAAGCCTTACCATTCCACGTAAAAAACGATTAGCCCGAATGGTAAACCGCGCTTCATGTTCTGTGAATATCCAATCAGCCTTCATCAACTTGCACCGAAAATGCGCCGCATCAGAACCCGTCTTGCAAAACGGCTTGAAGGTGTCATAGCTCAGAAGGATAGCGCAGGCTTCATACATCAATGCCGGATCCGGCTTCTGAGCATAGGAATAATACAAGGAGGTCCCTTGTCGAAAAGGATCTTTATCGAAATGCACATAATAAACATACTCCCTGTAGCGCGCGTCATACCGGGCATGAAAGTCAGCCGTACCCTGGACTATATATTGAAGCGCTATATCCGGGGGCAAAATAGCATTGGCCTGGTGCCTCAATCGATCCAGATCCAGCTCAGCGCTGGCATCGAAATGCGCAACATAATTACGGGCGTGCACGCCGGCGTCAGTCCGTCCACAACCCACGACTACTGTCTCCTGGCGAAGCAATGTGGACAAGGCTTGCTCTACAGTTTCCTGGATCGTCTTGTCACCAGGCTGCTTCTGCCAGCCACTGAAATGCGTGCCCCGGTAACTCAACTTGACCACGTATCGCATGAGGTAAAGATGCAAACTTCAGGTCAACCGCAATGGAGGTAACACGCAACCAAAAATCAACTGCAAATCAATGTCCTGATACCAGGCCAGGTGCAGGTCTACATCGGTTCCTTTGCTGCGTGATTGCAATAGATCCATGCCCCGCCGGCCAATCCGAAGTCCTTAAGGAAATTGGCCATGGCGCCGGCGTCATTATTTCCAAGCCAGGTTGGCAGATGTACTGAAAAGGCAATGATCAGCAATAGCACGCCAAGCAGGAATGAAGCGAGCCCATCCTTCTTGCCGATCGCGATGGCAAGTGCAGCCAAAATCAACGCGGCGCCTGAAACATAGACCCAGATCACGCCGCCCGGAATCGGGACAAGGCCAGCCATGTAGGTGGCGTTCAGGAAATGATTGATCCCAAATACCAGTGCGGTAACACATAGAAAATACTTCCCTAATCCCGTGAGCGCTTTCATATGCAGTATATTTAAAGAGTGAAGAAATCAGCGAGGGGCTGTTCACGGGCATGGCAATATACCAAACACATTCAGTTTTTCCAAATGTGTGCCTACTGCATCTTCGCTTCCAGAAAGTAAATTAAGCTGCCTTGAGTTTTTTCAACTGCACTTTGTCGAGTTTGGACTTGGCATAGTCTTCATCCACTTCGAAGCGCTTGACCTCCTTGGTGGAGGGAAGATCAAACATGGCGTCCATGAGAATGGCTTCACAAATGGAACGCAATCCCCGTGCGCCGAGACTGAAATCAATTGCTTTTTTCGCAATGAATTCAATTGCCTCCCGGGTGATGGAAAACTGAATGCCTTCAAGCTCAAACAGCCGTTTGTATTGCTTCACCAGGGCGTTCTTGGGCTCGGTCATGATGCGCACCAGGGTTTCCTGGTCAAGCGGCTCGAGATAGCCAAGTACCGGTAGCCGACCGACCAATTCCGGGATAAGGCCAAATGATTTCAGGTCTTTATGAGAGACGTATTGGAAAAGGTTATCCTTATCCACGGCCTTGCCTTCCTGGCCGCCAAATCCGATCACGTGCGTGTTCAGGCGCCGCGCGATCGTCTTCTCCAACCCGTCAAACGCGCCGCCGGCAATAAAGAGGATATTCTGTGTATTGACCTTGACCATCTTTTGCTCCGGGTGTTTGCGGCCACCCTGCGGCGGTACGAGGACATCTGTACCTTCCAGAATTTTCAGCATCGCCTGCTGCACGCCCTCACCGGACACATCGCGGGTAATGCTCGGGTTGTCACTCTTGCGCGCAATTTTGTCGATCTCATCAATGTAGACGATACCTTTCTGCGCGGCTTCGACATTGTAGTCACACGCCTGCAAGAGGCGGGACAACATACTCTCAACATCCTCACCGACATACCCCGCTTCGGTAAAAACGGTAGCGTCTACAATAGCAAATGGTACATCCAGCAGGCGCGCGATCGTCTTGGCGATCAATGTTTTCCCGGTACCGGTCTGACCGATCAGCAGGATGTTTGACTTTTCCAGTTCGATCTCATCCTGCGATGGATTCTGAATACGTTTATAGTGATTATAGACCGCGACGCTGATGCACTTCTTGGCTTCATCCTGACCAATCACGTATTGATCCAGGTATTTCTTGATCTGGTGCGGATTGAGATGCGTATTGAAATCAAACGGATCGGATTCCTGCGGGCGGGCTTTGCCCTTCTGGTCATAAAGCTCTTGCTTGACGATCTCGTAGGCCTGTTCGACACACAGCTCACAGATATGCCCTTCAATCCCCGCGATGAGGATGAGCGCCTCCTTTTTATCCCTTCCGCAGAAGGAACATCCAAACTGATCGTCGCTAGCTTTCATGTCAATGTCAATTTAAGGCTTCGAACGCTTCAACACTTCATCCACCAGACCGTAGGCTTGCGCCTCTTCCGCCGTCATCCAGTGATCGCGGTCGGAATCCTTTTCGATTTGGTCAAATGTCTTTTCTGTATGCTTGGCCAGGATATCATAAAGCTGCTTGCGCATGCCTTTGACCAGGTTGTAGGAGATCTCCATATCCGAGAAAGCCCCTTCCATCCCTCCGCTGACCTGGTGGATCATCACCCGGCTATGGGGTAGACAGGTTCGCTTTCCTTTTGCACCGGCCGCCAGGAGTACCGCGCCCATTGAGGCGGCAAGACCTGTACAGATCGTCCCGACTTCGGGGGTGACGTATTGCATCGTGTCATAGATCCCGAGTCCGGAAATCACCGACCCGCCGGGGCTGTTGATAAACATCTGGATATCGCGCTTGTTGTCAGTCGATTCCAGGAAAAGCAACTGTGCCTGCACCACATTGGCCACGTAATCGTTCACCGGGACGCCCATGAAGATGATGCGGTCCATCATCAGGCGGGAGAATACATCCATGCCCACCACGTTCATTTGGCGTTCCTCAATGACCTGCGGGGTAAAAGAGTGGATATTCGGGACGGACACCCGCATATACCGGTCCAGGTCCGCACCGGATATACCCATGTGCTTTGTCGCGTATTTATAAAACTCGCTGTTGGGATTCATCATTTGTATGAATTGTGAAGGGGTTTATACCGCTAAATTAATGGGATTCGGCATGCGAATGTTCATGGCCTTCAACCGAATGTTCATATTCAGGATGGTGATGATCGCCCATGCCGAAGACCTGGTGATACATTTTATGGAAGGTATCCTCGAATTCCTTTCCCGGAACCGGGTTTTCGACGAAGGTATACCGAGGTAAAATATCCCGGAAAACCACATCTTCCAGGGCATTGTCCCGCATTGTGCTCATGAAGTACTCATTGCTATACAACTGCTTGAGCACCTTTTTGAGGTCTGTCTGCTGGTAGTTCACATTTTCCATGATCCAGCGGTATACCTGGTCCTGGATGTCCTTGTCGGTCACCTCCAGTCCCTGGTCTTTCGCAATCCGGTTGAGCAGGAATGACCAGCGAACGTCCCGGAAAAAATCATCAGCCTGGCGGGAACCCGCTTCAATGGCTTCCTTGCGCTGTTCATTGACCCATTTCAATAGAAAAGTCTCCGGCAGGGGGACCTCATTGCGCGTGATCAAACGCAACCGGACAGCCATCTTCTTCATGTCCTCCTTGCGGGCCTCATTTCGCTGCAGTTCCTGCCCTTCGATCATTTTTTTCAACTCATCCTCATCCGCGATTGGCCGACCCATTTTTTCTGTCAACTGGTCCCCGGTCAGGGCGTCTGCTGCGGCCGGCTTATTTTGTCAATCGTCAGTTGATAGGTCAAAGGTTCACCAGGCGCAGGGTCTTCTTCCACCTGGACGATTTGCTTGATGATCTGCTCCCGATCAAACGGAAAAAAGGACTCGAGATCCACGCTCAGTTGGTCGCCGGTCTTCTTCCCGATCAAGGTCTTTTTGGATTCCTCCGGCAGTCGGGTCAGGCTCACCGTATTCTCAGCCTTCGTTTCTTCCAGTTTGCCATCACCAAGTTCACGCTGCAGAGTGATCATGATCTTGTCGTGCTCCCCGATCGTGCCATCGGTGATTTCCTCATCCTCCCCAAAATATCGGCGATACCGTATGATCTCCTCATCCAGAGCGGCCTGATCCACTTCCGGGACAACAATCTGGACCTCGTCCTCCACCTGGAGTGCAATATCGACCCGGGGCTTCAATCCGAGGTCAAAAACGAAGGTATAGTCCGTTTCATTTTTCGGATCGAATTCAAACTCCGGGGAATCCGGATTCAGGATCGGGGATCCGAAATGATCCAGCCCCTGCTCCTCTATATAGGCGTAGAGTTTGTCATTCAAAATGCTGGTCACCGCCTCCTGGAGCATATCCTTGCCATACATTTTGTTCAGGACGCTGCGTGGTGTCTTGCCGCTGCGAAACCCTTTCAGGTTGACTTTCTTCGAATAATTCCGGGTGATCTCCTCCAGTTTGGGCTGATAGTCGCTCCGCTCAATGACGAGGGAAATCGTGGCGCCCAGTTCATCATTTCGCTGCAAATCAATAGTCATAGTTCCAGGTATAGATTTTGGTGGTCGTGGACCGGTCTGTTTTGCCCTTGGGCTGCATCGGGAAGTGCGGGTGGAGGGACTCGAACCCCCAAGCCTTGCGGCACCAGATCCTAAGTCTGGCGCGTCTGCCAATTTCGCCACACCCGCCCGGGCAAAAACGGCTGCAAAGGTACGGATTTCCCCTCTCAATCGTACCTGATCCCTGTTTTAGAAGCCTGTTGAACCCCTGGCGCATTGTAACTTAATCTGAGCCGTTTTTGTTGTTACCTTGTGAATCTATGCCCCATATAGCGTCCGGAATAACCGAAAGTGAACGTCAGGCCCTGCAGCGCGAGTTCCGCAGGCTGATGCGCGCTTTGCCGGCCCCGCTGGATGACACCGATAAGAAAAACCTCCGGAAAGCGTTCGAAATGGGCCTGGAAGCCCACAGCAAACAGCGCCGGAAAAGCGGGGAACCCTATTTCTTCCATCCTATCGAAGTCGCCCGGATCTGCGTCAGCGAGATCGGTCTCGGACCCACCGCCGCGGTTTGCGCCCTGCTCCACGACATTGTGGAAGACACAGACGTCACCCTCGAGGAAGTCCGGGCAGCATTCGGGGACAAAATCGCCCATATCGTAGACGGCCTCACCAAACTGGATGGTTTGTACAATGTCACCTCCGAACAGGCTGAAAATTTCAAAAAAGTACTCTCCACCCTGGTTGAGGATGTCCGCGTTGTGCTGATCAAAATTGCCGACCGGCTGCACAACATGCGCACCATTGCGCCGATGTCAAAACACAAGCAACTGAGTATTGCGGCAGAAACGGATTATATCTACGCCCCGCTGGCCCACCGCCTCGGGTTATACAATATCAAGACCGAACTCCAGGACATTATCATGCGGATCCAGGAGCCGGAGATCTATGAAGAAATTGAACAAAAATTAACCGAGAGTGAACAACAGCGGAAGCGGTATATCCGGGAGTTCATTCGCCCGTTAAAGGATAAACTGGATCAGCTCGGGTATGAATATCGCATTGTCGGTCGCCCGAAATCGCTTTCATCGATCTATAACAAGATCCGAAAAAAGCAGGTCCCGTTTGAAGAGATCTATGACCTGTTTGCCATCCGCATCGTCCTCAGTGTACCTCCGGATAAAGAGAAATCCGCATGCTGGATGGTGTACAGCATTCTGACTGAAACCCACAAGCCCATTCCGGAAAGACTGAAGGACTGGATCACCACCCCCAAGTCAAACGGATACGAATCCCTGCACACCACAGTGATTGGTCCCAAAGGAAGGTTTGTGGAGATCCAGATCCGCACCGAGCGCATGGATGAGATCGCGGAACGCGGATTTGCCGCGCACTGGAAATACAAGAACGTCAACACACAGCAGTATATCTACGAAAACTGGCTCGACAATATCCGCGACATGCTTGAGGATTCGCATAAGGATGCCATCGAATTCCTCAGCGATTTCCGGACGAATCTGTACGCGGAAGAACTTTACGTCTTTACCCCGAAAGGCGATTTGCGGGTTATGCCAAAAGGCGCAACTGCGCTTGATTTCGCCTTTGCCATTCATACCGACATCGGGTATCACGCGAGTGCTATCAAGATCAACAATAAGCTGGTGCCCATGGGCTATAAGCTCCAGAATGGCGACCAGGTCGAAGTACTGACCAATCGCAACCAGAAGCCGAACGAGGAATGGCTGCGTATGGCCGTCACCGGCAAAGCCCGGTCGAAGATCCGCAACGCACTGAAAGAAATGCGTAAAAAGCAGGCGGAAGACGGCATGGAAATTCTCCAACGGAAACTGCGGGCGATCAAGGCGGATAAAGAAGACGATATTGATGCCCTGGTGAAACACTTCGGGTATAACTCGCGGCTCGATCTGTATTATGACATTGCCATCGAGCAATTTGATCTGAGTCAGCTCAAAGAACTGGAAGTCGAAGGTGGCAAAATCGTCTATCCTTCCAAAACACCGCAGCGCACAGCCGTCACCGATACCGAGCCGTCCCCCACCCCGGCCTGGGACAAGGACACCGAGAAGCCACGCATTCTCATTGAAGGTGAAAATGCGGATACATTGAAGTATGCATTAGCCACGTGTTGTAATCCCGTGGTAGGTGACGAAATTTTTGCCTATGTGACCAGCAATGTGGGCATCAAAATTCACCGGACCAATTGTCCGAACGCGACACACTTGATGGCGAGCTACGGGTATCGCGTCAAAAAAGCAGAGTGGGCACGCACCACGAGCATGCAATCCATTGTCAACCTCAAGATCACCGGCGTGGATGATGGTCCGGGGGTGATCGAGCGTGTGACCAACAAGATCAGCTCCGGGCTGGGGATCAATATCCGGTCGCTGAGTATAGAGGGAAAAGAAGGATATTTTGAAGGCAAAGTGACACTTGTCGTTAAAAACAAGAACCAGTTGAATATGGTCATCCGGTCGCTCAAGAACCTTCCCGGGATTTCTTCCGTTTATCGTGAAAACTAATAAGATGCCACAAACCACATCCGGCATAGCCATGAAACGCAAGGCCTCGTTTGAAGAGGTCAGAGATATTTTTACGCGCCACCTGGAAGAACATCATCTCCGTCGAACACCAGAACGCTATGCGATCCTGGAGGAGATTTACAATCGAAGCGACCATTTTGATGCGGAAGCCTTGTATGTGCACATGAAAAATTCCAATTATCGCGTCAGCCGGGCCACCGTGTACAATACGCTTGACCTCCTGGTGAGTTGCGACCTGATCACCAAGCACCAGTTTGGAAAAAACCTCACCCAATACGAAAAATCCCATGGCTTCAAGCAGCATGATCATCTCATCTGCCTGGAATGTGGAAAGGTGATCGAGTTCTGCGATCCCCGCATTCAACAGATCAAAAACACC
>AERA01004160.1_pt1 | contig 21074 bp, 20 predicted proteins | sample 267968 | NCBI WGS metagenome assembly AERA01 (sample SAMN02954363, study PRJNA61401) | activated sludge metagenome | biome: terrestrial; feature: wastewater treatment plant; material: activated biomass; isolation source: activated biomass of an industrial wastewater treatment plant | reverse complement strand
ACCGTACCGTACCGTACCGTACCGTACGACGCGCGCGCGNGGNGNGGGAATGTTACTTTTCAATCATAATCTTATCCCCATCCTCCAAAAACCCGCTCCCCGCCGTGATCACCTCCCTCACGCCCTCCAGTCCTGACTGCACTGCGATGCGCTCGCCCTGGAACTGCTGGATCTGAATAATGCGTTTGGATGCTTTTCCATCAGCCGGTATATACACTACCGCGCTTTTTCCATTGGACGATACCATGGCTTCCACCGGAATGGTAGCGTATGATTTTTCCGTACCGGGAAGTATGTCCACATGCGCAAGCAAACCCGCGGCGATGCGTTTGTCGTTGGCCGGAAAACTGATCTCCACATCGAACGTGCCACTCTGTGGATTGGCTACATCCGATAGCCGGATCACCTTGCCTTCCACAATTAATCCAGGGTAGGCATCAAATGTGATCTTCGCCCCATCACCTTTTTTGATCCGGCCCCAGTTTTTATCCGTTAACCCAGCCACGATTTTCCAGTCGGAAGGCTGCACACCCATGATGTAGTACACTGGCATACCGGGCGCGGCGATCTCACCTTCATTCAGCAACTGTGAAATGACTTTCCCCTGGATCGGAGATCGTACTTCACTGTACGAAAGATTGAATTTGGCGATCTGCAAAGATTTTTCGGCAAGCTCCAGTCCTGTCGTGGCGTTTTGCAGTTGTTCAAGCGTTGCAATGCTGTCTGCGTACAGATTTTTTACACGCTGCAGATCACGCTGCGCTTTTTCCACACCCAATCGCGCCTGGTTGACCTGGGCTTCGATTTCGGTGAGATTCAATTTGGCCAGGAGTTGACCTTTGCTCACGGCATCCCCTTCCTTTACAAATGTGCGGGCGATCACACCCCCGGTTTTGAAGGCGGGCTTTGCTTCCGTGTCGGACAAGACAACACCGGTCACATGCACGGCATCATCCAGGGCGGATTGTTCCACCGGCGCGGTGCGGACGTAAAAGACATCCAGCGGCCGGTCTGCATCTGGCGCAGATTCTTCATTTGATTGCTGACAGGCAAGGATTGAAGCGGACACGAGGATCAGTGCCCCGAATAACTTTTTCATGGGTGGTGGATTAAACAAACATTAGTTGATGGACAGGCTGGCATGCAATCGCTCCAGTTCGGCGTGATAGATCCAGGCTTCGTATTTGGACAGGTTTTGTTCGAGTTGGGTTTCAGTGACCTGGGTTTGCGCGTCCAGGAGTTCGATGTAGTTGGCGAGACCCTCTTTGTAGCGACGCAGGGTTTCGTCATACAGTCGTTGGTTACTGTTGACCAGACTGGTATAGCTGTGATAGATGGCAGACGCGGAGGCCAGTGTACGGCGTGTCGTTTCAACCTGAACCATAAAGGCATCACGCGCATAATTGTATTGGTGGGATGTGGCTTCCAGTTGGGCCGACCATTCCTGTTGTTTGATCTTGCTCTTCTGATTATCCCAGATCGGTATGTCGAGGCTGATCCCTCCCAACACGTAGCCACCCCAATCCGGTACATGCGCCTGGGATCCGACATCCACCTGCAGACCGAGTTTAGGGGCGTAATACTTCTTCTCGATCGTACGCGCAAGCTCGGTGATGCGGCGACCGGATTCGATTTGCTTCAATTCTTCCTTGTGTTCAATAGATGATGTGGCCGGAGGATCTGGAACGTCATCAAAAACATCCTCCAGGATGGCTGCGTCCGGTTCGCGATTCAGCAGGAAGTTGAAATAATACGCGGCATTTTCGCGATCGGCTTCAGCTTTTTGTTTTTGCGCTTCAAGCCGGTTGATCTGCGCGTTGATCCGAAGCAGGGCTGAAGGGATAGCCTGACCGTTGCGGATGAGGCTTTCCGTGATGCGTTTGTTTTCAGCGAGCAATTGCAAGCCCTGGTCGATAATGCGGATGCCTTCCTGTGCCTGTAACCATTGGAAATAGGCGGTCTTTACATCCCGGGCGAGATCCCGTTTGGTTTGATCGGTTTGAAGACCGGTGAGTTTGAGTTCTTCTTCTTTGATGAGCTTGTTGAGCTTCAGTTCGGGTCGAAGGATGGGCTGTGTGAAGCGCAATCTCGCGTCATAAAAGTTGTGCGGCAAAAAAGTGAAGGACTGATCTTCAATCTGCGGGAACCGCTCGGTATCCGTGAGATCATTCAGTGTGGAATAGGCTTCATTGAGTAGCGTTCCTAATGGCAAATCAACTGTTCGCCCACCGGTTGCCACGGTATACGTGGTGTTGAAGTGCACCTCGGGACCAAAGAGTTTACCGGCGTGTCGAAGTGCAGCATCCTGTTTTCGTTCGAGGGACTCTTTTTCCTGCACGCGCGGACTCCTGGAAAAGGATTCGCGTACGTAGGCATCCAGAACATCCTGGGAAAATAGCGGGGCGGCAACTATCAGCAACAGGAGCAGCGTGAAATAGCGGGATTTCATATTAAATGGAAGTTGTGGTGGGATTTATTCCATGCTTTTGTAGAGCATGTCAACAAAAAGATCATAGCTATCAAAGAGGAAAGCACGTTGATCGTCGGTTTCGTAGATATTCAATCGTTCTTTATTGTGGAGCGAGACCAGGCCATGTACCTGGCTCCAGAGGATGAGTGAGAACTTCTCGGGGTCGGTATCGGGTTTGAAATAACCGGCGTCTATACAGTCCTGGATATTTTGTTTCAGCATCCCGATCGCCATGGCGCCGTCCTGCCAGAATTCTTCCTTGACCGCCAACGCTTCCATGGTGCAGGAGAGGATAAACATCAACTCATAATCCTGGGGATTGTCCAGGCCATAGACGAGATACGCGCGACCGGTTGCACTGAGTCGCTCTTTGGGATCCTGGATGTGCTGTACCCTGGTAAAGAGCGCATTGATCTTGCATTCGAAAGCCTTGTCATGGAGCGCCAGCAGCAGGTCATTCTTGTCCTTGAAGTGATTATAGATCGTCCCGGGGCTGTATTCGATCTTGTTGGCAATCTTCCGGATCGAGGTGTTTTCATACCCCTCATCCAGGAAAATTTCACGTGCTGCATTGAGAATCAGGTCTTTAAGATCTTCCCGCTCCCTTTCTTTTCGCTCGGCAATACCCATAATTGAACACAGTTAATGGTTTGAACTGGGCAAATATATTGAACAGTGTTCAATGTTGCAACAGTGTTCATTAATTTTATGTAAAACCTGACCGGAATCGCGAGTCATAGATGTCGGACAGGAGGATGTCCCATACCCGATATGATTTGCGATATAAACCCGGGCTGAAGCATTACTCAATAGCTACATCCGCGCACCAATCCATACCAGGTAATCTTTTTTCACGGATTTACATTCATCGCTGGTTTCGTGAAAACCGAATGACCTGTAACCGGATATTCCAATGAAAAAGAATTTGTCCCTGATCCCCGCTATCGCCATCATGGTTATTTCTAGTGCTGGAATTTCCGCGCAATCTGTATCTGTATCCAGCAACGGCGCGTCTCCTCACCCGAGTGCCATGCTGGATATCCAGTCGGCCGATAAAGGATTTTTGATTCCCCGGTTATCCTCTGCACAGCGATTGGCGATCACTGACCCCGCACAGGGCCTGATGGTTTTTGATTCTACACTCAATCATTTTATGCTTTACAAAAATGTAAGCTGGATCAACCTTTCCGCACCCGACAGGATTATCGATGGAGATGGCGATACATGGGTGCACACCGAGATGAGTCCGGATGAAGATGTGATCCGGATGGTGGTGAATGGGATGGAAGGGTTGGTGATCAGAAGAAATCAGAACGGAACCTTATGCGCCGAGATCCTCGATGAATATCACAATACGATGATAGGGGAAGAAGCCGGCGCCAATAATGCTCCTGGCGAAGAGGCCGGAGAAGAGAATGTTTTTGTGGGATACAGGGCCGGTTTTCAAAACATACAGGGCCGGCTGAATACCTTTATCGGTAGCCGGTCGGGTCAGGAGAATACAAACGGCGTGTCAAATACAGGCACCGGCGCAGGGACGCTGAATGCCAACACCACAGGCGCTGCCAATACGGCTACGGGTGTGGTTTCGCTTTTTCAAAACTTGACAGGAAGTTTCAACGCAGCCTATGGCGCCGGCGCGCTTCGATCAAACACCACAGGAAATCACAATTCGGCGACCGGTACCGAATCCCTCTATTTCAGCGCCACAGCCCATCGCAACAGTGTGCATGGATTCCGGGCGATGTATCTGAATACCACAGGAAACGATAATACCGCTGCCGGATACCAGGCGATGTACCATAACACTGAAGGGGAGCTGAACACCGCCACGGGCTCCGGTGCGTTATATGCCAATACGACCGGAAGTCAAAACACTGCATTGGGTGCAGAATCATTACGGAGCAACACCATTGGGTATCAGAATTCAGCGATTGGCTATCAATCCCTGTATACCAATACGACCGGAAATAATAACACGGCCACCGGACATTGGGCGCTGCATTCCAACACCACCGGAAGCGAAAATACTGCCATGGGAAAGGATGCCTTATTTGCCAATGAAACCGGAATACGGAATTCAGCATTGGGCTTTCAGGCCCTGCATCAAAACACAACGGGTCAACAAAATACCGGAATCGGATATCAGTCGCTCATGAGCAACACCGCTGGAAATTACAATACCGCCATCGGCACAGAAGCATTACATCTCAATTCCACCGGCAACAAAAATACAGCAAGCGGATATCTAGCCATGCATGCCAACACCACAGGGTATTCCAACACTGCAGCTGGCGCATGGGCATTGAATGCGAATACCACCGGGAATTGGAATACAGCCGTAGGCCGAAGTGCATTGGGTCACAATACAACTGGTGGCGCAAATACAGCGACCGGCAATGAGGCATTATGGCATAATACAACCGGCGGTTTTAATACAGCGATGGGCGCAGGAGCATTATCCGCTAACACAACCGGCGGCTGGAATACAGCATTTGGTGGAAACGCGCTGACGGCCAACACCATCGGCTATGGTAATACCGCGATGGGGCATCATGTACTGGCGTCCAACACGACCGGGATCAACAATGTCGCCATCGGTCAATACGCACTTTCAAGTAATTCGACAGGAGGCGATAATTGCGCATTGGGTCACTTTGCTTTGCACCATAACACAGTCGCTTACCACAATACAGCTGTGGGTGCGGAGTCGCTGATGAATAATACATCCGGTCACCACAATACGGCTATGGGGAAATCCTCTTTGCATACCAATACGACCGGCGATGGAAATACCGCCATCGGATACTACGCCCTTCATCATAATTCGACCGGACATGTAAATACGGCCGTTGGATCTCAGGCTTTAATTGAAAACACCACCGGACAATATAATACAGCGGTTGGCCATGAGGCCCTGTCACAGGTGACGACACAAAGCAACAATACAGCGCTCGGTTATGAAGCGGGTCGTCTTCACACGTTCCAGAATTCGACATGGCTGGGATTTCAGGCGTATCCGACTGCCGCCGGCTTCAGCAATTGTACCGGAATTGGTTATAGTGCCAGAACGTCAGCGTCCAACCAGGTGCGGATCGGAAACAGCTCGATTACGTCCATCGGCGGTTATGAGGACTGGACGAATATTTCAGACAGTCGATTCAAATCGGACATTGAAGAAAACGTCCCGGGGCTGGAATTCGTCATGGGACTCCGCCCGGTGACCTACCAGCTCGATGTGCATCGACTGGCTGGCGTTTTACAGGAAGGCGATACAACCAGCGAAACCATGATTCAGGCACGCGATGAAAAATCAGCTATTCGCTATTCCGGTTTTCTGGCACAAGAGGTCGAAGCTGTGGCATCCAGTCTGGGCTATGCGTTTTCAGGGGTCGATGCACCTGACAACGAAACCGATCTTTATGGTCTACGCTATGCGACATTTGTTGTGCCCCTGGTCAAGGCTATTCAAGAACAACAACAAGTTATTGCTGATTTGACTGCTGAAGTTGAACGACTGCACACCATTGAGAGTCGCCTGGCTGCACTGGAGGTATTGCTGGGCCAAGAAAGCCATTCTGCCGAACGATCGGAATGATGTGTCCACATCAGTTTTTCAGCGCTTTGGCAAGCAGGACGATTTGTCCTAAATGATACGCATCATGTTGCAAGACCCCGTGGATATTTTCATAGTACGCCATCTCGTTGCCCGGATAAATGATTTCGAGGTCGGCGGATTTGAGATTTTTCAATGTCGCCATCCATGCTATCTGGGATTCGGCCAGATGATCGAGCGTTTTATTCCATGCGGCTTCTGTGGGCTTTTTAATAGGTTGAATGTAGTTGTGTGATGGCGTTCGAATAGTTTTTCCGGAAATACGGACCAGCACATTTTCCCGCCAGCCAATGAGATGATTGACGATCTCCCAAACTGTATTCCATTGCGGCATGACACGTGTATGCGCCTGTTCAACACTAATATGTGACAGGGTGTCGAGGATATTGACGCCGATCCAGGCTTCTCCATCATAGAGGTCATGGAAAAGTTTAGCGATGCGTTGGGTTTCTTTCATGTGGCTGTGCAGATTTTGTTATACCGATGATAGCATGCTTCGGTGTGATAAAATACAACATCCTGAAAAATGCTGAAGTGAGAAAGGGTTGAAACATGTAAACGTGTTTCGGATTAAATTTGTCATTGGGTAAAAATAACAGGATCGCCATGAGACTACTTACGCCGGTTTTCTATGGTTTGTATATGGCATGGGCATTGGTATTATCAAGCGCATGCAGTAATCAATCGTCCGACGCATCAACAAACAACACGAACGGGATGGCCGGGGACAACGCGCATACAAGCGCCAATTCTCTTGATTGGGCCGGGATTTACAAAGGGATCCTGCCCTGTGCTGATTGTGAAGGCATCAGGACGACGATTTTCCTGAATGCAGACACCACCTATTCTTCCATGACCACGTATTTGGGAAAAACGGACCATCTCTATACACAGGCCGGTGCATTCATATGGGACGGGTATGGAGCGATGATCACGACCATTCCGGCCGATGGAGCCGAAGGGCAGCAATACATAGTGAGCGAAAACCGGATCACCCATGTTGACAAGCTCGGGCAGGTGATCACCGGCGAATCGGCTGCTCGATATATCCTTCACAAGGTTGCTCCAAATTTACTGGGCCGACGATGGACGTTGGTCGAACTGGAAGGTCAGCCGGTTTCAGTATCTGATGCCAATTCAATGCAACCGTATTTCGCCATGCAGGCGCCAGACGACAGCTTCTCCGGACACGCGGGCTGCAACCAGTTTTCCGGAACGTTTACCCTTGAAGCGGGTAACCGGATCCTGTTTTCAAAAATAATGGCCACCAAAAAAGCCTGTCCGGACCTGGCACTCGTATCCCGATTTTTAAAAGTGCTTGAAATGACGGACAATTACAATCTCAATGGCGATGAACTCATTTTGAATAAAGCCAAAATGGCCCCGCTCGCACGGTTCAGGGCGCCGACGCTTCAACCCGGGAAATAAGCAAGAAAAACCACTGCACGGGGTGTCCTGTTACTATTCATCTTGCGCCTGTATCCATAACAACTCAGCCGGTTGCCCCAGGCGTCCAATGACGATAGCGTTTTGCTCCCAATGCTGTCCAATCCGGATAGCCTCCGCCGGATCGATACCCAGGACCAACCAGCTTTTTTCCGGTGGCCAATCACCATCATCACTGACGCTAATGCCTTCCAGGCAGGTATAGGATTTGAGTTGTACATGAAGTGCCTGATGCCGCTTTTCATTTTCATCAATACGCAACACACTGGACCGTGGATTGAACGCCGTGATAAAAGCCCAGCTGTCAACATGATGAACCAGAAGCAATTCATCAAGTTGCGCATGGCCCTGCCCGATCCGGATATGAATACCGTAAACATCAACCGCATAGGTCGTATCCACATAAGCCTTCCATAACGGATGATATTCCTTCAATATGATATCCATTTTCGGATCCGGTCGAACCCATGAAAATTAATAGGATATTCGCCCTTACGACTGCGCTTCATGATGTCCAAAGGTAAAATTCTCGTCACCGGTGGCTGCGGCTATATCGGCAGCCATACCATCATCGATCTCCTCGAGGCAGGCTATGAGGTATTGTCGGTCGACAACCTGGTCAACTCATCGCTCGAAGCGCTCAACTGGATTGAGGCGGTTACCGGAAAGCGCGTAACTAATATCGACGTGGATCTCAGCGACCGTGCGGCCAGTATGAAAGCCTTGAAGGGAACCGGTCCGTTTATCGGGATCATTCATTTTGCGGCATTGAAACGCGTCGAGGAATCCGTGTTCCAACCACTCCGGTATTTTGATAATAATGTGGGCGGCATGATCACTGTATTCCGGTTGATGGAAGACATGCAGATCCCACACCTGATCTTTTCATCATCCTGCACAGTGTATGGCGCGGCACAACAGCTCCCGGTTACAGAAGATACACCGATGGCCCCTGCAGAAAATCCGTACGGCGCCACCAAGCAGGCATGCGAGGTCCTTTGCGCACCATTTTTCAAAAATGCCAAATCACATACAGGGGTATCGTTGCGATACTTTAACCCGGCCGGTGCGCATCCCTCCGCCCTGATCGGCGAATCATCGACCCAACAGGCCACCAACCTGGTGCCGGTGATCACAGAAACTGTTTTTGGTTTGCGAAAAGAGATTGTCGTATATGGAGATGATTATCCGACCCGCGATGGCAGCTGCATCCGGGATTATATCCATGTGATGGATCTTGCCCGGGCGCATACACTGGCGCTGGAATATTTGAAGGCAAGAAATAATAATCAACCTTACGAAGTTTTTAACCTGGGGATTGGCGACGGGGTCAGTGTGCTTGAAGCGATCCAGGCCTTCGAATCGGCAACCGGGGAAAAAGTGGATTTCCGGATCGGTCCCCGACGAGCGGGAGATGTTCCGGCGATCTATGCCGACAACCGCAAGATCAAAGCGCACCTGGGCTGGACGCCGCAATATGGCATCAATGAGATCATGGCATCTGCCTGGGCGTGGGAAAAAGAACGCCGAAAGGCGAAGCCGTAATTGGATAAACGAAATAACAACCGATGAAATGGGTTAATCTCTTCCTGGCGTTGATGTTCCTGGGGTTTGCATTCCTGCAACTCAACGATGCCCCGGACGACCGGATATTCTGGGTCGCACTGTACGGCGGTATCGGGATCATGTCCGCCTTTGCCGCGTTCAATACATACAATATGTGGGTTATCCTGCTGGGTATCGGCGCGGCGGTTTTTCAGCTGTTCCGCATATTCCCGGCTTTTTCAATCTGGATCAACTCCGGTATGCCGAGTATTTATGGCGAAATGAAACCATCATCACCGCACATTGAACTGGTGCGTGAGTTTTTCGGCTTACTGTTCTGTTTAGGGATACTGACCTACCATTATTTACGCTATCGACGACTGAGAAAAAATGAGCCGGTGCTGGCGGAATGATCCAGGTCTTCTTTGTTTCAATGCTCCACATTTTACGCCCTGTTCTATTCGCGTTAGTGGTTTTTCCCTTCCAAATATTTTTTCAATGTCTCCGCGACCACAGGCCACGCGTTTTTCACGGCATCATAATACCAATCCCAATCAGGGCCGCCATCAATGGGGTAAGGCCCCTGGCTCAACTGCATCATCGCACCATCCGCTGCAGATTTTACTTCCACGATCAAATCAAACGGTCCGAGAAAAGCGCGTTCAGGATTGAAGTACATGAATTTTCCAACGTGCAAAAACGACGTTGGGTCATATCGCTCAATAATGCCGGTCGATAAATACTTGAATCCTTCAGCAGAAATGCCCCACGCCAGGCTGTACATACCTCCGACTTGCGGGTCAATAAAATTTCGTTCTACACCCCACCAGCCCGCCAGCCATTCCGGATCCATAAAGGCGCGGATAATATTTGCTGGTCGGGTTTGAATTGAGAGATCAACTGAAACGGTATTCATTTTACCTCAGGAATTGACCACGTTTTTCAACGCTACATTTTTATTCCGCAGATCAATACCGCCTTCAAATCGTGATTTCATATTGGCGAGATAAAAGGTCCATCCGGTTTTGCATCCCAGGTGCCAATTGTGCATGCCCGCACCATCCGTTGGAATGTCAGACTGGACCAGCTCGACAACAGTTTCACCTTCTTCTTCCTTTATCGTGATCGTACAGATCCCGGCATCGCCAAAGGTGAAGCGTAACATGTCTTTGCCATTGCACGCGAGGATCGTTCCCTTTTCCTCCACCTCATCCGGCCAGCCGTGCCAGCGCCATAGATACGTGTCACCCGCTTCGACCAATTCATCTTCAGCACGAGGTGCTCCATCCGCGCGCCGGTAGTCAGATGAACGCAGGAACCAGTGTTCAATTCCGGACCGCGTTGCCCAGGCCTTGTACAATTCGTCTTTGCCGGCCTTGACCGGAATTCGGGTGGTGAAGGTGCTCCAATCAAAGGTTGACATAAGCCAGGCGATTAGCGGGTTGAAGAAAATAGATCAGGAGCCCTCCGGTACGGAATGCAAGCCGATGCGATTGCCTTCAGTATCCTGAATGATCGCCATGTATCCGTAATCTTCCGAGATCTGTGTTTTCGGAACGAGGATTTTGCCGCCGGCCGCTTCTACTCTGTCGAGGATGGTCTGCACATCCGGATTGCCATTCAGGTAAACCAGCGGACCGGCCACATTGGAGGTCTGATAGAATTCAGCATTGTACACGATCGCGCCACCGATCCCATTCATTGGATCTTCAATCGGAAACATTCTCATCCGGATCTGGGCCAGATCCATCGGGATCAGTTGAACGCCGAAAATGGCTTCATAGAAACGGGCGGCCCGCTCCAGGTCATTGGATGGAATTTCAAACCAGGAAATAGCATTTTTCATCAGCGGGAAGGATTGGATCAGGAGATTACAGTCTTTTTTACAAAACGTTTTTTCCGCCAGATTGTATGGTCACTTAAAGTATAGATTCAACCGTCATATATAAATGCGGCAGGTTGAATGACTTTTATTGCCCTGTGAAATCCACCCCGAATTTTCCTGCCCGGCATGGCCAAATTTAATATGGCTTTCCCAAAGAGGGATTCCCGTGGATTTATCTACTTTAGCGAAACACTCGCGTACACCGGCGCACACTGGCAGGCACACCACTGCATACACCCAAAAAAGCACCATGAACCTTGAATCGGACTGCCCCTGCCGGTTTCGCACTATTTTTTTGCGCCGGACGTCCGTAGTACTGATTACCAGCCTTTGGCTCGTAATTACACTCCACGGTCAAAAACCAATTCCCGCCCGCACGATGGCGCTCCATCAGTTTATGGCGCCGGCGACCTGCTCTCCATTTGATTTCCACCCTGATCCCAAGGAAGAATATTCCGATGTGCTGCGGCATGCCACAGCTTTCCGGATCAGACCTGAAGTCATTCGATCGATTCAATCCGACAAACCGGGTTTGCTGACGCTGAATATTCCAGGCACGGCCGGGCTCCAGCTCGATCTGTACCGGGTGAATGTGTTCAGCCGGGACGCCCAGATCCGGACATCAGCTGGCGGTATTTACCAACTGAATTCCAATCATCTGTTTTACCGGGGCATGGTACACGGCGATCCGAATTCCCTGGCGATCGTCAGCGTGTTTGAAGAAAGGATCCAGATCCTGTATGCCGATCATACAGGTAATCATCGTATTCAGAAGCGACCGGACGGCACATATGTCAAATTCACCGACCATGACATTACCGTGCCCAAGGAAATGGGTTGCTTCACCGATGAAAGTGTTCCCGAAAATTTCGACAGCACTTCACCTTCCACAAACCGGACCGTGACCGGAAACTGTATCCAGGTCTATGTCGAATGTGATTTCAAATCGTACCAGGACAATGGTAACAGCGTGCCCAACACAGAAGAATGGGTGGCGGAATTGTGGAACGAGGTCATTGCGCTTTATGAAAATGAAGAGATCCCGGTGGAGGTTTCGGATGTATTTGTCTACACGTCGGCAGATCCATTTGCAACGATTAATTCCACGAGTGATGTACTGGTTGCATTTGCAAATCATATTTCTTCTATCACATATGACGGCCGCCTGGCCCATCTGCTCAGCACGCGTACACTCGGTGGTGGCATAGCCTACCTGGATGTATTGTGTTCGAACACGAGTCCGTGCGCGTTTAGTGCCAACCTCAGTACCAATATCGTCGGATTTCCAACCTATTCCTGGACCGTGGAGGTAGTCACGCATGAAATGGGTCACAATATTGGGTCCCGTCACACGCACGCGTGCTCATGGAACGGAAACAATACACAGATCGATGACTGCGGAAACGTGTATGCGCAAAACCAGGGCAGCACGCCTGAGGGCAATACTTGTTTCGATCCTGAGAACCCGATCTACCCGGTATCAGGCGCAGGCGGTACCATCATGAGTTACTGTCATCTGATCGGCGGCGTGGGAATCAACTTCAACAATGGATTTGGCGCCCAGCCCGGTGCCAAGATCCGGGACGAATACAATAATGCGGACTGTAACACAGGCATCTGCGCACCGCCGGAGTGTACCGTACTGACGCTGCCGTTACCTGGTTCAATCAATGCTGATATCAACACAAATATTCAATGGCAGGCCAGCCCTGGTGCTGACGGATACATGCTGACGATTGGAACCACTCCGGCAAACGGAAGCATCGTCAATAATGTCAATGTGGGAAATGTAACGGAATATAATTTGCCCAACAGCCTGCCATATAACGCCCTGATCCACGTAACCGTTGTACCCTACAACTCCTACGGCAATGCATCCGGATGCAGCTCGCAATCCTTTACCACGGAATTGAATGTACCGCCACTTTGCACGTCCATACTGGAACCCGGGAACGGGGATACCGAAGTATGGGTTGACGCGATCATTTACTGGGCGCATTCCGTCGGCAACCAGACCGGGTACAAGATTTCGATCGGCACCACACCGGGTGGAACGAATATTGCCAACCAGGTGGATGTAGGCAATGTGACCCAATATGATCATCCCACGCCATTTCCCTACAATACCACCTTGTACGTGACCCTCACGCCGTACAATCAGCTCGGCGATATAATTAATTGTACCTCCCAGAGTTTCACAACGTTCGATCCGGTGCCCGGTGATTTTTGCACCAGCGCCATCGATCTGCCGTGTGGAGAACCGGTTGAAGGAAATACATGGCTTGCGCTTGAAGATCCTGAAGCGTTCAATTGCGGCACGAATATCGAAGCGCCGGGCCTGTGGTATAAGTTTGTTGGCAATGGTCAGAATGTGGTCATCAATACCTGCGCCCAGTTTGATTTCGACACCAAACTCAACGCCTTCTCCGGTAGCTGTGGCAATCTGACCTGTGTGGCCGGGAACGATGACTTTTGCTGGCCGGGCAGTTCCCTGACTTTTTCCACGACAAACGGAATGACCTACTATATTTTTGTACAAGGCTGGAATGGCGCGCAAGGCACTTTTACCCTGACGCGAGAATGTTACAGTGGTCCATTGTATTGTGCAGCGGGTGGCGGCATATCCTTTTATGAATGGATCAGTAATGTCACCTTTAATTCCATGTCAAACAGTTCGGGGAAATCCACCTACAGTGATTTTACGGAGGACACGATCACGGTGTCGAGAGGCGGAACGCATACCCTGACCATTACACCCGCCTGGCAGCAGAGTCAGCGAGGCGAATACATCAAAGCGTGGATCGATTACAACAAGGATGGAGACTTCAATGACGCCAACGAAGAGATCTTCTCAGCCGGACCCACGACCAGTGTCGTTTCGGGCAGCATAACTATTCCGGTGACGGCAGTCACAGGAACGACTCGTATGCGGGTAGCTATGAGGTATAACGGCGTGCCCGGAAACTGCGGCGTGTTCAATTACGGTGAAGTTGAAGACTATACTGTGCGCGTCAAATGCAACCTGGTGACGACGACAGCGGATAGCGGGAATGGATCCTTGCGCAATGTTTCCTTTTGCGTGGATGACGGCGAGGAAGTGTTATTCCATCCGGATCTGAACAATCAAACCATTTTAGTCACCGGTGGTGTGATCGGGGTGGATGGCGATTGGAAATGGACCTCCTCCGCGGCTGCGAATATTACCATCAAAGCGTCTGGCAGCACCAGTCGTATCCTCAATATCCCTGCCGGGAAATCAATGGACATCAAGCACCTCAAATTCATTGGCGGGATAGCAATATCCGGTAGCGTGATCGATAATGACGGCACGTTGAAATTGCGGGACTGCGTGCTGTGCCCGTTCCCGGGCAGCACAAATGCACCCTTGCGTAATAACGGGATGCTGATGATCTACGGTCAATGTTACGTTGTGCCGTAGACGGATCTATTCCACAGGTTCGATCAGGAAAAACCCGTCATCGCCCTGCGGTTGATATTTCGGCATCAGGATCAGGCCATTGGCCGGTGAGGTAATTGGTCCATGTTCATTTTGCGCCAGGGCATCCCCTTCCCGCACAACTTCAAAGTTTCGATAGCCGGGCTTCATGACAAACTCCTCCCCGGGCTTGATGAGGTAATGATGGATAAGACGGGTCACCTTCGGCAGCCCGGTGGAGATGCGGATCAATAATCCGTCGTGGCGGTGATCTACATCATGGGGCTCCACCATGCCCAGTCTGCGCATGCAATTGACGACGGCGGCGACTGCCCGATGCACGCATTCCGGATCATCATGTTGTCCTGCTTCGAATGCGACACAATGCATTCCTTGTTCCGGTCGCTGGAAAAACCGGAGCGTGGTGCCCGGCAGATTTTCCGCCACACCAAGGATGACGGGTACGTGCATGCCTTTCGCGATCTCCAGGCTCAGCGGGTCATCATTGGCAATGGTAAATAAACCACCATCGGCCGTAGTCGTGTGCAAGTCGAGTACAAGCGTGAGCGGAGGATCCAGTTTTTTGATTTCATCGTGGATGGTGTCGACCAGCATCAGGCACTCCGCATCTTCGGCATTTCGATTTTCAGGTGGACTGTTTCGAATGCCCTCGATTTCATCAGCATCCAGCATACGGTTGAGATCGCGATCGATAAAGCGTGATTTGGTTTTCCATGCGGAAAGATTTCCGATCACACCCAGGATCGTGCCTTTGAAAGCAAAACCCGGATTGAGATCCGGTTCGATACGCAACAGCCTGAATACTTCCTCAATCGCCAATACCCCGGCACGTTCATTGCCGTGGATGCCGCCGATGCAGACCAGCAGCGGCCCAGGTTGCGCGCCGCTATGTCGACCTATTATACGCTCATGCATCTTTCATCCGTTTCTCACCAAGCCACCAGCGCCGTCTATGCTTCCGGATCTCGTAATACTCGGTCACATATTTTTCAATGTGCGCAATGGCCTCCTCCGGATCATCCGTGAGCTTGACATAGCGCAGATCTTCCGGAGAGATCGTGCCTTCTTCAATCATCAGGTCGAGATAGGCCATCAGGGGGTCGTAAAACTCCCGGCCCAGCAACACCACCGGAAAATGATGGATCATGCCGGTTTGCACCAGCGTCAGGGTTTCAAATAATTCATCCATGGTGCCCCAGCCGCCAGGCAGCACAACAAAGGCATAGGAATATTTGAGCAACAAAAATTTCCGGACAAAGAAATAATTGATGGTTACCCATTCCTGCATATAAGGATTGGGTTTTTGTTCGAATGGAAGTCTGATATTACACCCCACACTCCGTCCACCGGCCTCAAAGGCTCCACGATTCGCAGCTTCCATCACACCGGGTCCGCCGCCGGTCATAACGGTGAAACCCGTTTTTGAAATGGCCGCGCCCATGGTCACGCCCAGTTGGTAATATTTGTGCTCGGGAGTGAATCGCGCGGAACCAAAAACCGTGACACACGGACCCACGAAGTGGAGCTTGCGGAAGCCCTTGAAAAACTGGTAGGCTACTTTGAAAATGTAAATAAGCTCACTGCCCCGGGACTTGGGGCCCTCCAGGTAATCGTATTCCGTGAGCAGGAACGGGTTTTTCTTTTCAACCGTTTTGTCTTTCGGCTCAGCTGTTATCATACGCCAGTTGGCTAGTGATGAAGGATCGAAAACAAGGCGAAGAAAAGATTTTCTGCCAAAACGACCCATTGACCACCACATCCCACCTTGAAATTGGCACAGAATTTGGCAAAAGGAGATCAGAAAACCTCCTGTATGCTCACCAACCTCTCATTGATCCTCGTCTCCTTTTTTCCGGCCATTCATTCCGGGGAATTGAAGCCGCATGTCGTGTCGTATATCGACATGTACAAATTTGTCGCGATTGATGAGATGGAGCGGTCGGGCATTCCGGCAAGCATCACCCTGGCGCAGGCCATTATCGAATCCGATGCCGGCAATTCAAAGCTGGCGAGGGCATCCAATAATCACTTTGGCATCAAATGCAAGGAGTATTGGCAAGGCCCGACGTATTATCATCCCGATGATGACCGTGACGCGTCCGGTAAGATCATCCCGTCCTGCTTCAGACAATACGCAAGCGTCGAGGAGTCATATCGCGACCATACTGATTTTCTGCAGATGACCCTTCACTACCAGGGTTTGTTTGGCTACAACCGGACAGATTATAAAAACTGGGCAAACGGATTACAACTCTGCGGCTATGCGACCGACTGCAAATATGCCGACAAGCTCATCCAGACCATTGAGCGGTACAACCTGCACGAATACGATCTCTACACTGTGCAGTATGTGAAAAAATCCGAGCTGGATCAACGCGCGGATATTGTTGTCGCGGAACGTAAATAATCAGTTTTCTTCCGAACCGGATTCTTCAGGCACCTCAGCCATTTTGGGTTGTTTCTTGACCACATTCGACACGTCGGACTGGTATTGGGTGCGGGTGCGATAGATGTCGATGGCGCTGAACAAAGCAGCACGAAACGATGCGGGGTCTGCCATATTTTTTCCTGCGATATCGAATGCTGTCCCGTGATCAGGTGATGTGCGCACGAAGGGCAGCCCGGCCGTAAAGTTGACGCCATCACGGAAGTGGATCATCTTGAACGGGATCAAGCCCTGGTCATGATACATTGCGAGAATGCCATCGAACTTTCGATGCTGCATGTCACCAAAAAAACCGTCGGCCGGATATGGGCCCATGACGATGTCACCGTTTTTCTTCGCGTCCATGATGACCGGTGTGATGATGTCTTCCTCTTCCTTGCCCAGGTGACCGTTTTCACCCGCGTGCGGATTGAGGCCGAGTACGGCAACGGTGGGTTTTTCTATTCCGAAATCAAACTTCAGCGACTTGATCAGCAGGTTGAGCTTGTTGCGAATGCGGTCTTTCGTCAGTACAACGGAGACGTTGGCCAAAGGCACATGATCTGTGACGAGGCCGACGCGAAAATTGTCCGACACCATCATCATGAGGGAGTCGCTCACGCCCATTTCGTGTGTGAGATAATCGGTGTGTCCGGTATGCTGGAATTGGGCCATCTTCATCGCATTCTTGCTGATCGGCGCGGTGATGAGCACATCGATATAGCCGGCTTTGAGGTCCCGTACTGCGCGGTCGAGGGCGATGTGGGCGAAGCGGCCGCCTTCTTCCGTATCCTTGCCGAGGGTGATATTGACATTGTCCTGCCAGCAGTTGACCACATTGATCTTGCCTTCATAGAGCCGGTCGGCGCCGGCGGTAGCGTGGAAGGTGAATTCATCGGGGTTGACGATATTCTTGTGGTAGCTGACGACTTTGCTGGAGCCGTAGATCACCGGGGTGCAGAGGCGGGAGGCGAGGGGTTCGGCGAGGGTCTTGATAATGATCTCGAGGCCGATGCCGTTGATATCGCCGATGGTGATCCCTGCGCGGATGGTGGACATAGGGGTAGTGAGTTTTGTAGGGGGGTGAAGATACGAAGGTGCGGGGCATAGCGCAGAGCGCGTAGGGCATAGCGTAGTTGCCTGGCTGGCCTGGGCAATGGGTGTAGCGCAAAGGACCTTTCACATCTGGCGTATTACCCGGACCAGGGTGTAGTTGCCGGGCTTGCCCCGGCAATATTCATTTACCATCCCCGGGCATGCCTGGTGATACCCATTTGTACGTACATTTGTTAATACAACACCCCAAAAAGCCAGTAGTGGTAAAAAAATCAATATGAGCGGAAAAGGAAAGCGTAAGCCCTTACCAAAGCATCAATCGGATAAAGAAGCCGAGGATTTTGAGGATAACGCTGATCTGAGTGAATATGATTTCAAGGGCCTTAGCCCTGCAAAATTCGAATTCGCACCCAAGGATGAGCGGATCATTATCCGCGTACCTGAGGATTTATTGAATCAGATCAAGCAGCTGGCAGCAGCAAAAAAACTTCCGTACTCCCGATATATCCGTCAGATCCTGGTGGGTGAGGTGGCGCGGGAGATGAAGCAGACATCAAAGTAACCTGACAATAAGGATACGGATCGGCTCTTTAATGGCATTACATTCGATGTCTGAAACGGGTGGGGAGTTGTATACTTACGGAAGGGAGATTGACGAATAAAGTGTGCTGGTATAACCAAGTTAGGGCGCATCATTCTAGACAAATTTGGATTTCTATGAAAGCAGTATTAACTCAAACGCAGCAGAACAGGAACGTAAATGTTGCGACAAGATGCCCCCATTGTGGTCATTTTGGCACATTCATTTCTATCTACGGAAATGACATAACTTCTATGGAACCTGATCAAAGAACAATTATTTATTATCTGGGTATAAGGAAATGCCCAAACGAAAAATGCCACGGTCATTTATTTTTTATTGCAGGTAAAGACAAAAACATTATTATTACATCTCCTTCAGAATCAATACCATTTGATAAAGAAAATATCCCAGAAAAAGTTCTTTCAGCTTTTGAAGAAGCGATTCTAACTCACTCAGAAAACTGTTTTATTGCTTCAGCTATCATGATCAGGAAAACTCTTGAAGAAATTTGTCTTGATCGTGGTGCTGAGGGTAAAACGCTACAAGGAAGGCTTAAAGATTTAGGAACAAAAATTCTAATACCCAAAGAACTCCTTACAGGCATGGATGATCTAAGATTACTCGGCAATGATGCCGCTCATGTGGAAGCTAGAACATTTAATGAAATAGGAAAAGAAGAAATTGAAATATCCCTTGAATTCACTAAAGAAATTCTTAAAGCAGTATACCAATATGATTCTCTTCTTAAAAAATTAAAAAAACTCAAGGATAAAAAGAACGAGGCAGGTAAAGAACCTAAAGCAAGTGAAATTTGACGCGCCCTAACACCGGCCATACGCCAGCCAGTGAAAAGCGATACACCACTAAGCAGGGATTCATTACTTTTATGTAGGCCAAACGCTGCCAGGAAGTCTCCCGCCAGCGCATGGCCTGAAACGTCAGACTGTGCAATAACCCCCATTTTTGCTCTAAAAAACGCATAATTTATTTTTATATGTGTTCCGTATTTCGTAAATTCAGGAATTAATTCCTGCATCATGAAATATGTCGAGGGGTTTAATCGAAAACAGGCCACTTTATTCCCACAATGTATTGATGATATTATTGCACCGGACGCCGAAGTTCGGGTTATTGATGCACTGGTCGATGCATTGCCATTAAAGGACTTGGGATTTTTAGCATCAAATCCGGTTGAAGAAGGCCGTCCCCAATATCATCCACGCGATTTATTGAAGCTCTATATCTACGGTTACCTTAACCGAATCCGCACCAGCCGGCTCCTGGAGCGCGAATGCGCTCGAAATGTCGAGCTCATGTGGCTGCTTAAGGGATTGACGCCTTGCTTCCGCACCATTGCCGGTTTTCGCTCCGAACATCCGGAGGCATTCCGGAATACCTTTCGACATTTCGTGGCTCAGATGAACCGTTCTTCATTTCTTGGACGCAAAACCGTCGCCATCGATGGTTCCAAGTTCAGGGCAGTCAATTCCAAAAAGAACAACTTCAACCACAAGAAGATCAAGCGACAGCTCGCTTATATCGATGAAAAAATCACACAGTATGTCCAGGAACTCGATCAGGCAGATCTGAATGATGCCCAACAAGCCAACATCGAACAGAAGATCAAGCACCATCGCAAACAAAAACGTAAATACAATCAACTTCAGCGCGAGCTTGATGCTTCCGGACAGGATCAGATCTCTACAACTGATGCGGATGCTCGAAGCATGGTCATTCATGGGCAAGTCGTTGAAGTTGCCTTCAATGTGCAGACTGTCGTGGATGACAAGCACAACCTGATCGTGGAGTATGAGCCCACCAACCGGAACGATAAAAAGGCGCTACTGCCCATCGTGCGTAAAACGAAGGTGGCATTAGGGGTAAAGCGATTCAGAGCGCTCGCCGATAAGGGATATCACAACGGACAACAACTCGATGCAGTTGCGAAAGAGAATGTAGACACGTATGTCGCCACACCCAAAGCGCCCCGGAATCATCACATTCCCACCCCGGACTATCATGGTGACAAATTCAAATACCACCCCAAAAGCGATACCTATACTTGTCCCCAAGGCCATGTCCTGAAATCCAATGGCAACTCATACGACCGTAAGTATGGAGATGACATCACGCGGGTCAAGCATTACAAAACAGACAAGTGTCGCCATTGTCCGGTCCGCTCCTCATGCACCACCAACCCAAAGGGGCGCATCCTCGAGCGGAGTGAGTTTGCCGATGCCACAGAGAAAAACACGCAGCGGATCCAAAAGCATCCGGAGATCTACTCCACCCGCCAGCAGATCATTGAACATGTCTTTGGTACGATCAAACGCCAGTGGGGATACGATCACATACTGTTAAAGGGACTCCCGAAAAACGACGGAGAATTCGGCCTCATCTACCTGGTGTATAATCTTCGAAGGATAATCAATATTTTAGGGGTCGATGGCGTTAAAAAATGGGTCCGGAAAGGACTTTTTGACTTTTTCGCAACCTGGCACGCTGTGGTGCGTCATAACACCGAAAAAATTAATCCATTAAAAATGCTGTTCGGGCGATATGTGGAATTTGGTGGAAAATGTGTGGGGTTA
>AERA01009487.1_pt1 | contig 21162 bp, 17 predicted proteins | sample 267968 | NCBI WGS metagenome assembly AERA01 (sample SAMN02954363, study PRJNA61401) | activated sludge metagenome | biome: terrestrial; feature: wastewater treatment plant; material: activated biomass; isolation source: activated biomass of an industrial wastewater treatment plant | reverse complement strand
CAAACCGACCACACATGCACGACACCAATGAAGCGAGATCGACTCGCTCCAAGACCAAGTTGCCGCACTTGGTACCTATGCAACTTACTAGAACAGGTCAGAGGTAGATTGAATCGCGTCTGACCAATGTGGCCTGCTCTAATTCTTTGTTTGAGAGATCGATTCACGCCTTCGATAGAAGCTTTGCTGCTTCCATCTCAGCCGATCGGGCTCTAAAGCACGGGGTCCCTCGATCCGTGCCCCTGTGGAAAACTACAACTGTGCTCTTGTATCTGCAATTGAAACGTGTGGCGCCAAGCGCCTCGTCGTCGTAATTGGCCGAAGGCTCGCACTATAAAGTTGCAATTGCACGGCGAGATCGTGTTCTTGTTTGGTCAAAGCACATGCGCGATCCAGTATCTTGTTCTGGGCGTGTTTTTCACAATTCGACCGCTGCGTACTTCTCAACTTGAACGAAACTTATCCGGACCTCAGTCATTTCCGGATCGCAGAGCACTTGCTTGAAGGGAGACGACACGATGCTAGCGATGATCATTGGATTGGTGATTTTCTTCACAGTCCATCTCATCCCGACAAACCCCGAGTTGCGCCGGGGGCTCGTCAATCGCTTCGGCGAGAGTGCCTATAAAATCGGGTACTCGGTCGTCTCGATGATCGGACTCGTTGTCATCGTGCTTGGCTATCACAAGCTGCAGGTGATGCCGGGCAAAAATCCTGTTCTATGGGATCCGCCGGTGGCTCTGCGTCACGCGGCATATCTTTTGATGCTCGCGTCGATGTTTCTTCTGGTGGCAGCCTTCATTCCAAGCAAGCTGCGCGACATGGTCAAACATCCTCTGCTGGGTGCGGTCAAGTTCTGGGCGTTTGCCCATTTGCTTGTGAACGGAGATATGGGATCCATCATCCTGTTTGGATCGTTCCTGATCTGGGCGATTTATGACCGCGTGTCGTTCAAGTCTCGCGACGAGGCTAAAGGGACGGCAAGCGTGAAGACCGGCACGCTTGCAGGTGATGCGGCGGTGATCGTGATCGGCGCGGGTCTGTTTCTGGGCATGGTCTATTGGGGCCACCAGACGCTGATTGGCGTGCCCGTGATGCCTTGAGGCCAGTGGCTTCACCGTAGCTTCGCCAGCCTGAAGGCACCGCTCTATTTGGGATGTAGAATTTCAGCGCAACTACGGGGCGTCCAAGAATTAGAGCAGGCTAGGATTAGAATTCAATTCTGATCCTGGTCTGCTCGAACTCATTTGGTCGAAGAATTCACCGCTCTATATGTCAGAGCCGAGGTTGTACGATGAAATCGGTATGCGCGCCGGTTTCGGGGCTTGCCGTATCATCAGAGATGATCAATGCAGAGCCCGGCTTGATCAATTCGCTGATACGGGCTTTCACTTCGTCAGTGAATTCCACGCGTTCCAGCGCGTTAGCTGCCGATGGGGAAGGTGGCAACGATCCTCTCGCCTCACTTGTACCCTTTGCGCCCCGGCTGGGCCGGCGTGGCAGCTCTGGCGTTTCTTCGGTGATCGTTGTGACTTGCCATTTCAACTCAGTCTCGCTGGCGTCGGTGTATGACATTGCCGTGTAAACATGGGTGCCGATGCGAGCTTCGGGGAACGATAGGTTGATTGGGGTTGCGTAGACTTCCAAGTAGCCCTGGCGGATCTTCAGCATTCCGGTGCGGCGGCTGATGAGAACGGTTGCCGGCTTGGGGAACTGCTGGACGGCTGCGACAGTGCGCTTGTAGTCCTCACGTGCAATCTCCAGCGCTGCCTTGGTTTCCTTATAGACCTTTCGCACTCCGACGATTTCTTGCTCGATCGCGGCAAGAGCAATTTCGCGCTGAGCGATGACGTCGTCTTGGTTCTTCAGGAACAGCTCCGCGGCTTCCTCGTCGTGCAGCGCCTGAAGATAGGATTCTTCGATACGATTTTCTTCGATGGCGGCAGTGTCGCGTTCTGCGGCATCTGCCTCAGCCTCTACTCTGCGGGCTTCGCTGCGTGTGATGAGCGCTTCGGTGTCGAGATCGCTGGCAGCATCTGCGCGGTGTTGTTCTTCTCGTGCGGTAGCTCGGGATTCGGCACGGTTCGCTTCGCGCGTCTGGCGATCAATAAAGCGCTTGAAGTCGCGCTCGGCGTCGGCATGGACGCGCTCTTTGCGCTGCTTGTCACGCTTCAGGGTCGACACGGCGTTACGCGCCGCTTTCAAATCGCTGCGTGCTTCTTTGAGCCGCCCGTTGACTTCGATCATCGCAGCAGTTGCGTCATCGTAGGCCTTTTCGCGGGAACTGACTTCCGTTGCCTTTGTGTCAATTTCGGTCTGGCGCTCAGCAAGTGCGGTTGCGCGTGTTCGCATTGGCTGTTGCGAGGGGGAAGTGTCGAGCGCAGTCGAACCCGTTTCAATGTCGGGGCGGGTTGCAATCTCAATTGCCGCTTCTGCTGCCGCTGCTGGTGTCACACCGAGCATCGCGGAGACAGTGCTCAAGCCAGCTGCTTTGGAGCGGCTCGACAAGGCTTCAGAACGGCGCACGGGATGGGGCACGTCGGCAACGCCAGGAGGCAGCGCGGCAAGCAGTTGGGGATGGTGGAATTGGCGCGGCTCCACCATGTCATCGTGCACGATGACGCGCGTTCCAAGTTGCGTCATCGAAAACAGGGCATTGGAGAAGCTGTGCGGCATGCGGATGCAGCCGTGCGAGGCCGGGTAACCGGGCAACTGACCGGCGTGTAGTGCTACGCCCGACCACGTCAGGCGCTGCATGTTCGGCATCGGAGCTGAGTCGTAAAGATTGGAGTAGTGTCGGCGGTTCTTCTGCAGAATCGTGAAGATACCGGTCGGCGTCTCATAGCCGCGCCGTCCCGATGAAATGCTCGATTGAGCAATAACGCCGCGGCTGTCGTAGACCTTGAGCCGCTGCTGCTTCAGGGAAATGACGATAGTCAGTGGCTCGCCCTTGATCGGGTCGCGTGAGAACTGTGTCGAACCGCTGCGGCCAGCCTGAGCAGTATCGGCAACCGATACACTCAATGCGGTGGTCAGAACCAACACCGCCGCAATTGTCGCGACGATTCTTATAGGAGTCCGATCGGTCGCAGTAAGAATTGCACTTTTGGCGGGCTGTCCTACTGTCAGCCTGAATGAGCTACGCACGATACTCAAAGCCCCCGCAAACGCTGAAAATACGCTTGGTCCAAATTCTCGCATTATCTATTCTTGCGAGCCGAATATTTTGGTTATCAGGATGATTTTGCCGCCGCAATTCAATCCGAGCCCGCGCAACAGCAATTTTGCCATTGGTGTGGCGCTGAAGCAAACCTCGCGTGCAGTACAAGGTGATCGGAGTTAACACGTCGATTTGCAAATCATTTGCCGGGATGAAGTGTAGTTCACATTCATTGCGAGGCAATTAAGGTAAGACCGACATCTTTAGGTATGGTCGCGCTGGCGGTGTCGTTCAGGTCGTATAACTGCTTCTTTCTGTGTGGGCAGGAGCGTTTTCCGACGAGGTGGACGCTGGTTTGTCGTAGAAGACGCGACCAACCAATAATCTAGAGGACAGATTCGACTGTATCGGTTCGAGAAGCGCTCGAGAGGTGCGCAAGAAGGTGGCGAGTTTTGCGATCACGGCGCGAGTGCGGTATGGCAATCACGAGATGGCGCCGCTTTTGAGCAAACCTCGTGCTTGTTTGTGGACTTCCTCCAGGTCTAAGGCGCGGGGAGGGGGCGTGATCTGTGCCAGCAATCCGGAGAATGCCTAACATGTCATCACAATCCTCTGCCGGTTCGGCTACAGGCGCGAAGGTGAAGCGTCTGATGGCACCGGATATCGCAGCGAAGAAGGGCGTGGAGCCGATCGTATCGCTGACGTCTTATCACGCGCATACGGCGGCGATTGCGGATCCCTATTGCGATTTTCTATTGGTCGGCGACAGCCTCGGCATGGTCATGCATGGCTATGAGACGACGGTGCCCGTACCGCTGGAACTGATGATCATGCATGGGCGCGCGGTGGTGCGCGGAGCAAAGCGGGCGCTCGTGGTCGTCGATATGCCGTTTGGAACCTACGAGGAAAGCCCTTCAATCGCATTTCGTAATGCCGCGCGGGTCATGAAAGAAACCGACTGCGGCGCGGTGAAGTTGGAAGGCGGACGGCGTATGGCAGAGACGATCCGCTACCTTGTCGATCGTGGTATTCCCGTCATGGCGCACATTGGGCTGACGCCGCAATCGATCAATGTAATCGGCGGGTTCAAGGCGCAGGGGCGGGAGGAAGCGCAGTGGGCAGCCATCGAGGAGGATGCCCGTCTGGTGGCCGAAGCGGGCGCTTTCTCGGTTGTGCTTGAGGCAATGGCCGAACCGCTGGCGGCGAGGATTACCCGTGCCATCCCCATTCCGACGATCGGCATTGGTGCGTCTGCCGTATGCGACGGGCAAATCCTCGTCATGGAGGATATGCTTGGCCTTTCACCGCGGGTTCCCAAATTCGTCAAGGAATTCGGAGCAGTGGGAGCGGCAATTGAAGGGGCAATCCGGGGGTATGCGAGCGAAGTTCGGGCGCGGACGTTCCCGGCGCGCGAGCACACCTATGCCATGCGCGAGGCTGAGCCCGCGGCGTCTGGCAGCTCCACAGGGGCCACGAAAAAGCCGAAAAAGGCCAGCAGCTAGTTGAACTGGTGGGAAGGGACAGTTGGGGGTTGCGGCGGCGTGCCCGGCGCTTTTCCTTGCGTCACTTGCCTGCTTGGCTATCAATGCGGGCGCCCTCCTTGCAGGTGCGGGCGCGCGAGAGCGGATGCTTTGGTGATAACTTATTGTTTTCGTTGCGAATGCGTAGGTAGACAGCCTGCAATTTCGGTCAACCGCTCAACTCAAGACATAAGATTCCTTAGGGATTCAGCTCAGGACTAGGACGCGAAGCATTCATGGCCAATACCGAAGATACCCTGATGAGGGAGGTCCAGGAGGAGCTGCGCCGGGAGCGCATGGAGCAGCTCTGGAAGCAATACGGGACCTATTTTCTCGTTGCCGCCATTGTCCTCGTCATCGGCGTTGGTGCTTACCAATTCAACCATTCGCGCCAGGTGGCCGCTGCCAGGGCTGCGGGAGCTGCGTTTGAGAATGCGGACTTCCTGGTTGAGGAAAAAAAGGTCGACGAAGCGCGCAAGGCGTTCGAAGATTTGGTGAAAACGGCGCCGGCGGGATATGCCGCACTGGCGCGTCTGCGCTTGGCGGGGCTCGACGTGTCGGCGGGCGAGAAAACAAGGCACTCACCGAATATGAAGCGTTGGCAAGTGACGCTAAAGCCGATGCACTGTTGAAATCGTTTGCGAAGCTGCAGGTGGGGGCTCTGAAGATTGGGGAAGCCGACTTTACCGAGGTAGAGAATCGGCTCAACGATCTGACAGGTGATTCTAGTCCGTGGCGTGCGAATGCGCGCGAGCTGATCGCCTTGGCGGCGTACAAGGCAGGCAAGATGGATGCGGCACGCAAACCGCTGGAGCAGATTCTGGCGGATCCAACTTCGCCCTCTGACGTTCGTGAGCGGGCGCAGATGTTGATGGCCGAGATCATCTCCGCCGATCTTGCCAAGACTTCGTCTGAGCCAAAGGCCGAAACGGCACCAGCCGAAAAGCCTGCGGAGCCGGCGGAAAAGAAATGACAGGGGGACGGCAGGCATGGGCAACATAAGGCGCTTGGCGACGGTATCGTTTGCCATGGTCGCGGCCGTCCTTGTGACGGGTTGTTCGGGCGGTTTGCCGAGCCTTCCGAAGGTTGGCGATCTCAATCCATTCAAGGAAAAACAGCAGCCACTGCCGGGCACCCGGATCGCGATCATGCCGGAGGCTGAGAAGATCCCAGGTGAACTCGCGGCGGGTGACAAGCCGATCGTTTTGGTGGCTCAGCATGAAAATGATGCCTGGGCGCAGCCCGGTGGCGAACCGACCAATGCACCAGGGCATCTGGCGCTTGGTGAAGCGCTGCACCAGTCATGGAGCGCTGATGCCGGCTCCGGTTCAGGCAAAGCTGGCCGGGTGATTGCAAGCCCAATCGTATACGCGGACCGTGTTTATACGCTCGATGCGGAGGCCAATGTTTCAGCCTTCTCAACGTCGGGCGGTGGCAGGGCGTGGCGGGTCGCGCTGGTTCCCGAGCGTGAAACTGGTGCTGGTGGAGGCTTCTTCTCACTGGGCGCTGGCGGACAAAGCGGCGGGTTCGGCGGTGGTCTTGCCGCCGATAGTGGACGCCTATATGCGGCAAGTGGTTTCGGCAATGTCGTTGCGCTTGATCCGCAGAGCGGGAAGAAGCTCTGGGAGCGTAATTTGGGTGTGCCCATTCGTGCCGCGCCGACTGCTCATGCCGACCGAGTTTTCGTGATCGCTGTCGATGGCCGGTTCTATTGTTTGTCGGGGCTCGATGGATCGGAGCTATGGAATGTGCGCGGCTTGCCGCAGCAGGCCAGCCTCGTGATGGGGGTCAGCCCTGCGGTGTCGGGTGATGTCGTGGTCGCTCCTTATCCTTCAGGCGATCTGTTGGCGCTCAAGGTTTCCGATGGATCGATGGTCTGGTCGGAAAGCCTGTCGCGCGCTCGGACCTCCTCGCAGCTCAACAGCCTATCGGACGCGGCGCGGCCGGCGATCGACAACGGCGTTGTTTTCGCAGTCGGACATTCCGGGCGCATGGTCGCAACACAGATTTCGTCGGGTGAGCGGTTGTGGTCGCTCAATGTCGCAAGCACGCAGACGCCTTGGGTCTCTGGCGGCAGCGTTTTCGTGGTCGACACGAGCGGTCAGCTGATGGCGATCGCACGTGACCAGGGCACGGTGCAATGGACCGTGCAGCTGCCTGGATCGAAGATCTGGTCTGGGCCGGTATTGGCTGGCGGCAAGCTATGGCTGGTGTCATCGGAGGGGCAGCTTGCCGGAGTCGATGCGATGAGTGGCCGCGTCGTGAGCCAGCAGAACCTGGGTGAATCCGTGTTCGTCGCACCCGTGGTTGCCAAGCGCCGGATGTACGTCCTGACCGATAAGGCGAAACTGATTGCCTTGAACTGAGGCTCCGCTCCAGATCGGATGGGGGCGGGTGGCTTTGGGTGAAAAGCACCATTGAAGCGCGTGTCGGCGGCAGCGGTGGTTTGCCGTGCCGCAGCGTCGAGGTTTCCAAGTCGCGAAGTTTCGGGCATAAGCGCGCACTGCACCGCGCTTTCTGGCGCATTTTCGTTACGCGAGCCCATCGGCTACCAATCAATGTCCGAAATTCCCATAGTCGCAATTGTCGGCCGGCCCAATGTCGGCAAGTCGACCTTGTTCAATCGCCTCACTGGCCGGCGAACGGCACTCGTTTCGGATATGCCGGGGCTGACGCGTGACCGCCGCGAAGGCGAGGCGCATCTAGGTACGCATACGATCAAACTTGTCGATACGGCGGGATTGGAGGAAGCGGGCCCCGGTACGATTGCCGCGCGCATGCGCCAGCAATCCGAGGCGGCTGTTGCTGCCGCCGACTTGGCCCTGTTCGTAATTGATGCGCGCGAGGGTGTGACGGCGGCTGACGAGGCGTTCTCACGTGCTGTGCGAGCTTCGGGCAAGCCAGTGATACTGGTTGCCAACAAGGCGGAAGGGCGCGCGGGCGAGAGTGGTTTTTATGATGCTTATTCGCTGGGGTTCGGTGAACCTGTAGCGATCTCTGCCGAGCATGGCGAAGGTGTTGGCGATCTCGTCGTCGATATGCTCGGAGCGCTTGGGCTATCGCTTGCGACGCCGACGCGCAAAGGGCGCCGACGTGGCGGTGATGACCAACACGACGGCGAGGGGGTGGCCGCCGAAGCAGCGGCTCGTGAACAACAGGTCAAGCGGACGCAGCCGATACGGGTTGCCATCGTTGGGCGGCCAAACGTCGGTAAGTCGACGCTAGTCAATGCCCTTCTTGCCGAAGACCGGATGATTACCGGACCTGAACCTGGTTTGACGCGCGATACGATCTCCAGCGAGCTTGTCTGGAACGATCGCAAGTTCCTTCTGTTCGATACAGCGGGATTGCGGCGCAAGGCACGTATCGACGAACTTGCCGAGAAGCTATCGGCGAGCGATACGGTTCGCGCACTACGCTTTGCAGAAGTGGTCGTGCTGCTCGTTGATGCAGAGCGGCCGTTTGAGCATCAGGATCTGACGATCGGCGACATGGTCGCGCAAGAGGGGCGTGCAATTGTCGTGGCGGTCAACAAGTGGGACCTGGTTGCGGAAAAGCAGAAACTGCTGCGAGATCTGCGCGAGACCGTTGCGGAGAAGCTTTCGCAGGTTGCCGGCGTTTCATCTGTCACGATTTCGGCGCTGGGCGAGAAGGGTCTCGACAGGCTGATGGAAGCGATCGTGTCGGCGCATGACACGTGGAACAAGCGCGTACCGACGCACAATCTCAATCGGTGGCTGCAAGAGGCGGTAACGCGTCATTCGCCGCCTGCGGTCTCGGGGCGCAGAATACGTTTGCGCTACGTTACTCAAGTTTCCACGCGCCCGCCGACATTCGTTGCTTTCTGTTCACGCCCTGCAGAAATGCCGCGCTCCTATATCCGCTATCTGACCAATAGCTTGCGGGAGGTGTTCGGATTGCCGGGTGTTCCAATCCGGTTCAGCCTCAAGAAGGGCGATAACCCTTATGCGGATCGTCCAAGCCGCGGAAAAGCCAAGCGGTCCTGATCGTTCAAGAATACTTAACGCTTATGGTGTGGCCCGCCGTGCCGGGTCACGATAATAATGCGCGGTCGATTTTGCTTCTTTGTTCGATGGCCTGGTTGAGCTTTGCAATCAAACCAAGTGCAAACGTGCGCTTTAAAGCATGTTCTAAATCCTTGAGCTGACGGCTCGTTTTGTCTGTTCGTCTGCCATGGGAAGCATGGGCCGGGCGAGAGGGCGCAGGGCGAATCCTTGATCCAAAGTTGTTTGGCAAGATCACATGTCGCACTAGCCTAAGCCACAATCTCGGACTAAGTACGCGCTGTATGCGCCGTGCTTGGGCCGGCCGTGCAATCAGCTGAGGACTTGTGAGCCGATGAAGAATGCTATGCGTGCCGGTCTCGTCGCAATCGTGGCGGCCACTGCCGGCTATACGGTGGATACTTTCACCTTCTCCAAAGGTGCCATGGCGGCCAACAGTGGCCCATATTCGGCGCGCGTCCGGCGGGCGTGCAAGAGCGACTACAACCGCTTCTGCCCCGGCTATTCGATTTATGGAACCGAACTGCGTCGCTGCATGCAGGCTGCGGGCGGCAATATCTCACAGCGCTGCATCCGCGCTCTGGTCGATGCTGGCGAAGTGCCGCGCAGCATGTTGCGGAAGGGCTACTGACGCTTAGAGCAGGTCAGAGACAGATTGAATCTTGTCTGACCGATGTGGCCAATTCTCATTCTTTGTTTGAGGGTCCGATGCACGCGTTCGATGGAAGCATTGTTGCTTCCATCTCAGCCGATCGGACACTGGGGCGTCTCATTGCTTCCAGTCGTGCCACGATCGAGTATCGCTCGCGCATAGCAAGCGTGCCTTTTTGTCTTCGTCACATTGAGTGATCGCATTTTCTGCAACGAACGGGCGTCCACGTCGTCGGAAAGTGCTGTTGATCAGCTTGGTCTTGATTGAGCGACTTCTGATCAGAGTGTCCTGCACTGTCTCGTTGTTTGAGAGATCAGCTCTCGCCGCTCATGAGAGGATCATTGTCTCCATGTCAGCTGATCTGGCCACGCCACATGCATTGGGCATGTCGTTCACGGTCCGGCCGCTCTGCACATACGTAAGCGCAGGCATGGGTGAGAGTAGAATTAATTGTAGGTGAGGGTAGAATCGCAGCGGGCGGGAGCACCGCAGCGAACCCGAAGAGGCCGCAATGCTCACCGCCCGCACGGGCGTCAACCAAAGGTATGGCGCCGCTCCGGAATGGGGGATATAGGCGCATTGTACTGATGGTGCAACCCCCTAAGCGAGATGAATTCAAGCACGCGAGTGTTGTGTCGTGTGAAATTGATACCGGATCGCGTAAAGAATGTGCGTCAGATTAAGAAACTCGGGCCGTGTTCGGATTCAATCGGAACGCAAAGGGCGCTGGGATGCGCGTATGGTATTGCTTTCAGAATCCCGAAGATCTCGTGGTGGTGTGTGATGCAAACCCAGATGTGCAAACCGCTTTTGCATGTGAGCAGAGTGAAGGATTGAGAGAACGTGGCGGACGGTGCAGCCGAAGTTCTGTTCTATCACTTGGAGCGGCAGCCGCTTGAAAAGGTGCTGCCCGCACTCCTTGAAAAGACCATCGAACGTGGTTGGCGTGCTGTCGTTCAATCGGGATCGGAGGAGCGGCTGGAAGCTCTTGATCTGGCGCTGTGGACATATCGCGACGATAGTTTTCTTGCACATGGTACGCGCAAAGACGGGATGAGCGCCTATCAGCCAATTTATCTCACGACGGGATCAGAGACGCCGAATAGCGCGGGAGTGCGGTTCTTGGTCGATGGAGCGACAGCGGAGACGTTTGAGGGCTTTGTGCGTATCGTTTATCTGTTCGATGGAAATGATCCGCAAGCAGTCGCGACTGCGCGGCTGCAATGGAAAGCTGCAAAGCAGGCCGGATGCCAGGCGACATATTGGCAGCAGTCTGGCGGCGGCCGGTGGGAGAAGAAGGCGTGAGCTGGCTGCAATGAACTACCGCCACGCTTTTCATGCCGGTAACTTCGCCGATGTTTTAAAGCATCTGGTGCTAACGCTGGTTCTGGTGCATCTGACGAAAAAGGCAGCGCCATTTCGCGTTATCGATACGCATGCCGGGACGGGACTTTACGACCTCTATAGCGTTGAAGCGGAAAAGACGGGCGAATGGCGAGAGGGAATCGCGCGGGTGCTTAGTGCGCGCAATGAACTGCCGCCCGATGTCCTGCGCGTGCTCGAGCCGTATCTCAATTTGCTTATCCCTGACTGCGACCCGGCGGCTGGTGTCGGTGATAGGCTTGTTCGCTATCCGGGCAGTCCACTCATTGCACGCCGTTTGATGCGTGAGAGCGATCAGCTCGTTGTCAATGAGCTGCATCCCGAAGATCGGGACCAGCTTGCAGACTTGTTCCATCGGGATCGCCAAACCAAGGTGATGGGTCTCGACGGCTATACGGCGCTCAAGTCCCTGTTGCCGCCAAAAGAGCGCCGCGGGGTGGTGCTCGTCGATCCGCCGTTCGAGGTCGCAGGCGAGTTTGCACGGCTGTCGGGTGCAGTGATTGCGGCACATCGCAGGTTCGCGACGGGCATCATCATCCTTTGGTATCCGATCAAGTCGCGCGCTGAAGTGGAGAGCTTCTATGATCGACTTTGCCAAGCGGGATTAGCGAAGTGTCTCGCGGTGGAATTACAAGTCGATGCTCCTGACGCCAATTTACGAGGGCTTGTTGCATCAGGTGTCGTGGTGGTCAATCCGCCCTACACCCTGGCTGATGATCTGAAGATCGCGTTACCGCAACTGGTGACACTCATGGCAACCGGACCTGGTGCGCGAGCTGAGGTGCGGTGGCTCGTGGAGGAAGTGGCGAAGGGCTGTACTTGACCTGGGCAGGCCGAAGAGTTGCCGGTGTCGCCAACTGATGCAGATCGCAAATCGCCGATCTCTTTTCCGCTGAAATCAGGTTGGATTGCGCTTGTAGGGCAGGAACGCATGGTCGTGTGCAATCGCCTCATGATGCACTGGCCCATTGAAGCCCGAAACCAGTTCGCGCCGCCGGTGCCACGATTTTCCACCTGCCATATTTACGATCGTCTCAATGGCAACGGGCATGCGGGTATCGGCGGTCGAATAGATCCGACGGATCACATTGCCGCTCGCAATGGCCTCGGCGAATGGCACGAACAAGTCGAGATCGTCTGTCGTCTGGTCCTCGAATGCTTCCCCTGCGATCACGATGTCGTGGAAGCCGTCGGTACGGATCACAATCTCGAATGGACAGGGGCCCTCAATATGGGGCTCGACGTTGATGCGCCAGTAGTCATCGCAGTTTGTTTGCGAAATCCAGGCAGCGTCGCTGATGCTGGGGATCCAATATTCGAGGGACGTTATCGCTGTCCGAAGCTTGGCACGTTGGCGGTCGTCGATATTCATTCGTTATCCGCTTGGTGGTCTAAAGTCGGGGGAAAAATACGTTTTGTTTAATTGGCAGAGCTTGAAGGCAAATCTTAGAGCAGGTCCGAAGTAGATTGAATCAAGTCTCACGAAAGTGGCATGCTCCAATTCTCTGTTTGTGAGACCGATTCACGCCTTTGATGGAAGCAGTGCTGCTTCGATCTGAGCCGGTCGGGCTCTCGATCTACCCAGCAGCATCCAACTCCAGTTGACGTTTCAAGGCTGGGCGCTGACCGAGGCGCGATGCATAGGCCTCTAGGGCTGGGTGCTTTGGGATCGTTCCGAACATGAGGCCCCAGCGAACTTGAGACCCGATCACGACGTCGGCTGCAGTGAACTGTTCGCCAAGGATCCAGGGCGTGGCATGCACAACTCCATCAGCGAGTACCTGCATGGTGTCATCGTAGCTTGCCCAACCGAGTGTGCCGCGTGGTCCGTCAGGCCACTTCATGGCCTTCTGTGTTACGGCCGGCTCGATACATCCGGGCGCGAAGAAGAGCCATTTGAGGTAAGGGCCGCGCTTGGGATCGTCAATTGCAGGCGCAAGGCCAGCCTTGGGGAAACGATCCGCTAGATAGCAGCAGATCGCGGAAACCTCGCTGATTACCAGATCGCCGTGTGTGAGGACTGGCACTTTGCCCATTGGATTGAGCGCGCGAAGCACCTCGGAGGGATGATTGCCCGATGTGATGTCGACGATCGTTATGCGATAAGGCACACCCAATTCTTCAAGCATCCAGCGGATGCTGGTGGAGCGCGACTGTGGCCAATGAAAGAGCACGATCTCGGAGTTGGGTGATGACATGGGCAAGCCTCAAAAATAGCAGTGCAGGTATTGAAGCGATATTTCGCGGCTAAATGCGGTGCGGATATGGGCTCGATGCCAATTGAGTGTCACACGTCTTCAACCTGCAGCAGCGTGATCCTTTTCCACCGCGAGGTTCAAGGCGGCTGCCAGTAGGGCGCGGGTATATTCCTGTTTGGGATTGGCAAAGACCTCTTCGGCGGGTCCTTCCTCAACGACACGCCCTTTGCGCATAACGATCACGTAATTACAGAGCGCGCGGACGACTTTGAGGTCGTGGCTGATGAAAAGGTAAGCCAGATCGTGTTTCTTTTGTAGATCGCGCAGCAGATCCACGATCTGAGCCTGCACGCTCATATCGAGTGCGCTCGTTGGTTCGTCGAGCATGACGAATTTAGGGCCGAGCACCATGGCGCGTGCAATGGCGATGCGTTGACGCTGGCCGCCGGAGAACTCGTGGGGGTAGCGATCCTGGCTTTCTGGATCGAGGCCGACTTCGCGAAGCGCATCGCTGACGCGATCACGCCGTTCGTCGTAGGTCAGCTGCGGCTGCTGAATGAGGAGCCCTTCCTCGATGATCTGGCTCACCGACATGCGCGGAGAGAGTGATCCATAGGGATCTTGAAAGACGATCTGCATTTCTTTGCGCAGCGGCCGCATTTGCTTTTGCGTCAGGCTGTCGATGCGCTGACCGACGTAAGCTATCGGCCCTTTGGAGGAGATCAGCCGCAGAAGCGCCAGTCCGAGTGTTGTCTTGCCAGATCCGGATTCACCGACAACTCCGAGCGTTTGGCCGGATCGCAGCTTGAGCGAGAGGCCGTCAACGGCCTTAACGTGGTCGACCGTGCGCTTCAGAAGGCCAGCCTTGATGGGGAACCACACCTTGAGATCATCAGCCTCTAAGACAACGGGGCGGCTGTCATCGGCCCTGGGAGGATCGCCCTTCGGTTCGGCGTTGATCAGGTGGCGGGTATAGGTGTGCTGGGGATTGGTGAAGACCGCTTCCATCTGGCCTTCCTCGACGATCTCGCCCGATTTCATGACGTAGACGCGCTCGGCCATTTTGCGAACGATGCCGAGATCATGTGTGATGAGCAGCATCGCCATGCCCATCTCCTTTTGAAGATCGGACAGAAGTTCGAGGATTTGTGCCTGGATCGTGACGTCGAGTGCGGTTGTAGGCTCGTCGGCGATCAACAATTCGGGCTCATTGGCAAGCGCCATGGCGATCATTACACGCTGTCGCTGACCACCCGACAATTCGTGCGGATAAGCGCTGAGCCGCTTCTCAGGCTCGTTGATGCCAACTTTTTCCAGCAGTTCCTGAACGCGCTTTCGAGCGTTCGCATCATCCATGCCGCGGTGCAGCTTGAGTACTTCGCCGACTTGACGCTCGATGGTGTGAACGGGATTGAGCGATGTCATCGGCTCTTGGAAGATGATCGAGATGGCGTCGCCTCGGATCGACTGCATGCCCGATTCGGGGAGCTTCAAGAGATCCTTGCCCTCATAGAAAATTTCGCCGGTCGGGTGTGATGCCATCGGATAGGGGAGCAGGCGCAGAATTGAGAGTGCCGAGACGGTCTTGCCTGAGCCGGATTCACCGACGAGCGCCACCGTTTCGCCGCGGCCGATACGGAATGAAACATGGTCGACAGCTAGCGCTTTGTTGTCGCCCTTGCCAAATGCGACCGACAGATTGCGGACCTGAATCAGAGTTTCAGACGTGCTCATCGTCCACCTTTATTGAAAGGTCTTGCGTGGGTCGAGTGCATCGCGCACGGCCTCGCCGATGAAGACGAGAAGCGACAGCATGATCGCTAGTGTGAAGAAGCCGGTAAGGCCGAGCCACGGTGCCTCGGTGTGCTTCTTGCCCTGCAAGAGCAATTCGCCCAGCGATGCGGAGCCTGGAGGCAGGCCTAGTCCAAGGAAATCGAGCGCTGTCAGCGCTGAGATGGAGCCAGACAACAGGAAGGGCATGAACGTCAACGTGGCGACCATCGCGTTGGGCAAAAGGTGCTTCCACATGATCTTGGAATCCGACAGTCCCAATGCCCGTGCAGCTTTGATGTATTCGAAGTTGCGTCCGCGCAAGAACTCAGCACGCACCACGCCGACCAGCGAAGTCCAGGAGAAGATCAAAAGCACGAAGAGTAGCGTCCAGAAGCCTGGCACAAGCACGGAGGAGATGATGAGCAGGACATAGAGCGAGGGTATTGCCGACCAGATCTCGAGGATGCGCTGAAAGATGAGATCGGTGAGGCCGCCGAAGTAGCCCTGGACCGCGCCTGCTGCAACGCCGACGACCGATGAAAATATCGTCAATATGAGTCCGAACAGGACCGAGATGCGGAAGCCGTAGATGACGCGCGCTACGACATCTCGGCCCTGGTTGTCGGTGCCCAGCCAGTTGGTATTGCCGAACGCTTGATAACGCGCGAGCTGATCGGGCGGAGTTTCGCAAAATTCGACCTTGGATGCCCACGGTGGTGGCGATGGAAACCCGAGGCATAATCCGGACGGCGACTTGCGCGTTGGATAATCCTTGTTGACGGTGTCATAGGAATAGCGGATCGGCGGCCATAGCATCCAACCGTTGGTCTTGATCTCTTCCAGGATCACGGGATCCCGGTAGTCAGTGGTGGCCAGAAATCCACCGAACTTGCTCTCGGGATAATCGACGAGCACGGGTGATAGGAGCTCACCTTTGTAGCTGACCAGTATCGGCCGATCGTTGGCGATGAAGTCAGCCAGCAGTGAAATTAAAAACAAGGCGAGGAAGATCCACAGACTGTAGAAACCACGCCTGTTCGCTTTGAAGTTTTCCCAGCGGCGTGCGTTGATTGGCGATAGATGGAAAAAGGATGAAAGCCGTTCACGAAGCGGCATTGATCGCGCGGAGTTGCGCGCGCGCAATTCATCAGAGAGCGTTGACCGAGCATCCATAATCTCAGACCTCCCGGCTCTCGAAGTCGATACGAGGATCGACGATGGTGTAGAGGAAGTCAGACACAAGGTTCACGACTAATCCCAGCAACGAGAATATGTAAAGAGTGGCAAAGACCACGGGATAGTCGCGGTTGATGATCGATTCAAAACCAAGCAGTCCCAAACCGTCGAGTGAGAAGATCTGCTCGATCAATAAGCTTCCCGAGAAGAAGGCGGAGATGAATGCGCCTGGAAAGCCGGCGATTATAATCAGCATGGCGTTGCGGAAAACATGACCGTAGAGCACCTGGCGCTCTGATAATCCCTTGGCGCGTGCGGTGATGACGTATTGCTTGCGAATCTCGTCGAGGAACGAGTTCTTGGTCAGGAACGTCATGGTTGTAAAGGAGCCGAGCGCGATGGCGATCAACGGCAGTGTCAGGTGCCAGAAGTAGTCGACGATTTTGCTCCAGGTGGATAGCTCTGCCCAATTGTCAGCAGTGAGGCCGCGCGAGGGGAACCACTGGAAGAATGAAGAACCGGCAAACAAAATCAAGAAGAGCACAGCGACGAGAAAGCCCGGCACAGCATAGCCGATAACCAGAAGGCCGCTGGTCCAGGTGTCGAACTTCTCGCCGTCCTTGACGGCTTTGCGGATGCCGAGGGGAATGGAAATCATATACGTGAGAAGTGTCATCCATAGCCCAAGCGAGATGGAGACCGGGAGCTTCTCCTTGATCAAGTCGATAACAGACACATCGCGGAAGTAGCTCTTGCCGAAGTCAAAGGTGATGTAATTCTTGAGCATGAGGAAGAAGCGCTCGTGCGCTGGTTTGTCGAAACCGTATTGCTTCTCCAAGCTTTTGATGAACTCAGGGTCGAGCCCTTGCGCGCCGCGGTATTTCGAGCTGACTGGATCGGCAGCGCCACCTTGACCCGGTACATTCTGGCCCGACTGGCCGGAGAGACTGTCGCTCGAGCTACCTGAAAATCGGTCGGTGGCATTGACGCCGGTGCCCGTCAATTGCGCGATCACCCGCTCGACGGGGCCGCCGGGGGCAAACTGAATGACGATGAAGCTAATCAGCATGATACCGAACATGGTCGGGATCATGAGCAGGATGCGCTTGAGCAGATAGGCGGCCATCGTTCGGGTTCGTCCGTGTTTGTATTGAGCGGGTTAGTCTGACTTGAAACGCATGAACGACTGCAACTTGCTCACGGAGGTTGATGCGATGCGTTCCCTTCCCGTGGCTATACTTCCTTAGAATTTGCCCGGCGGGGCGTCTTGCTCAGTTTGTCGACTTCAAGCGTTCCGCTTTGCCTTCGTCATACCACCAGGTATCAGTGACGCCGCGCTCGTACTTGGGCATGATCTCAGGGCGCGAGAATTTGTTCCAATATGCTAAATTGTGCGACGGCTTATACCATTGCGGCACCCAGTAGTAGCCAGCACGAAGAACACGATCGGCGGCGCGGGCTGCAACTTCGAGTTCGTTGCGAGATCTTGCAGCCATGATGCGTTCGATCAGGGCGTCAAGTGCCGGATCGGAGATGCCTGCGAGATTGAAGCTTCCGTCGGTCTTGGCTGATTCTGATCCCCAGAAGGTTTTGAGTTCGATGCCAGGCGTGAGGCGCATTGAATAGCGCTCGGTCGTTACGTCGAAATCGAAAGCTTTAACGCGGCGCTCGTATTGGGCTGGATCAACGTTGCGCAGCGAGGCGTCGATTCCAATGGCCTTCAGGTTTTTGATGTAGGGCAGAATGATACGATCGAACGAGGGTGAGAAGTTCAATATTTCGAGGCTGAGCGGCTCGCCTTTGGCGTTGACTCTTGCCGTGCCCTTCTGCTTCCAACCAGCTTCGTCGAGCAGGCGCGACGCCTCGCGCAAAAGCTTCCGGTCGCTCCCCGATCCGTCGGAGAGCGGTGGTGTCACTGCTGTTGCGAAGACTTCCGCGGGAAGTTTATCCCGGTAAGGTTCGAGGAGTGCGAGCTCTTCCGCTGAAGGTGCGCCCTCAGCCTTCATCGGTGAATTTTCAAAAAAGCTTCCTGTCCTTTGATAGAGGCCATAGAAGAGGTTCTTGTTGGTCCATTCGAAATCGAATGCGAGGCCTAACGCTTTACGGACGCGGATATCATTGAACTTCTCGCGCCGAGTATTGATGAAGAAGCCTTGCGCGCCTGACGGTGTGTCATCGGGCAGGCTCTCCTTGATCATGCGGCCTTGCGTGACGGCCGGAATATCGTAGGCGGTTGCCCAATCAACAGATGTGAATTCCTCGCGGAAATCGAAAGCGCCGGATTTGAGACTGGTCAACTCGGCAGTGCGGTCGCGGAAGTACTCGTATTTGATTTCGCCAAAGTTGAAGCGCCCCTTGTTGACGGGCAAATCCTTGGCCCAGTAGTCGTCGCGCCGCTGGTAAAGGACGAACGTCCCGGCCTTGAAGTTTGCGATTTTGTATGGGCCTGAGCCGAGCGGGGGGATGAGCGATGTCTCTTCGAATTTGTGCTCGGTGTAGAATTTCTTAGGCAGGATCGGGAGTGTGGCAACAACAACGGGAAGGTCGCGGACGAGAGTTCCTTTGAATGTATAACGCACCGTGGCTGGGTCGAGCGCTTCGGCTTTTTCAACATCGCGCAGGGCGATCCTGTAGCGGGGATGTCCCTGCTCCTTCAGCGTCTGGAATGAAAAAATAACGTCATCGGCAGTCAGTGCCGATCCGTCGGCGAACTTTGCCTCCGGCCTCAGTGAGAACGTGATGGACATGCCATCATCAGCAACGGTGGCTGTTTTCGCAACGAGGCCATAAACGGCGTCGGGCTCATCGGAAGCACGAGCCATGAGGCTGTCGGTTAGCAACTCGAGACCCTGGGCTGCGTCGCCTTTCAGAATATGACCGTTGAAGCTGTCGAAAGTGATGATGCCTGCAGGCCCGACGAGGGACAAACGGCCACCCTTGGGCGCATCAGGATTAGCGTAGCCGAAGTGTTTGAAGTCGGGCGGATAGGCCAGAGGCCCGAAGACGGAAAGTCCATGACGAGGTTCAGCGGCCTTGGTGGTGGTGCCCGTTGCCATCGAGGCAATGACTACGACAAGCGCAGGCAGCAGCACGCGAATGAGCGCGCTTACCGGAGCCGAAATGAGACCGCGGCCTGACATGCGTTGACTCATCATCGCCCAAGCCCTGCACGCACTGCTTCATCCTTTTGGGTGTCAAACCACCAGCTCATGGTCGTGCTGGGATTTTGCGATGGGAGTTTCTCCGGGCGGCCGAAACGCTGCCAGGAGGCGAGGCGATCGAACGGGTAGTACCACTGCGGTACCACGTAATTGTTCCATAACAGAACCCGGTCCAGTGCGCGTGCGGCGGCGACAAGATCGGCGCGATCCTTGGACAGGATGATCGCATCAATCAGTTTATCGACAGCCGGATTAGCGATGCCAGCGATGTTGCGGCTGCCATCACGCTTGGCAGATTCCGAACCCCAGAAATCACGTTGCTCATTGCCCGGGGAGTGCGATTGAGCGAAAGAGCCGACGACAACGTCGAAATCGAAGCTGTCGAGGCGGCGCTTATATTGCGAAGAATCGACGACGCGCGCGGTTGCTGTCACGCCGATTTTCTTCAAGTCTTCGATGTAGGGCAGCACGATACGCTCGAAGTCGGGCTGCACGAGCAGGAACTCGACCGTCAGCCCCTCGCCCTTGGCGTTGGTGAGCTGGCCGTTCTTGATTGTCCAGCCAGCTTCGCCCATCAGTTTTATGGCTTGGCGCAAGTTATTGCGATGATCCATCGGATTGGCGACTGTGGGGTTCTTCCACTCGGTGGTGAAGACCTGAGGCGGCACGAGATCCTTGATGCTTTCCAGGATTTCTTTCTCGCGGCCTTCAGGCAGTCCCTTGGCGGCCAGTTCGGAGTTGGCGAAGTAGCTGCCGGTGCGGATATACTGGCCATAGAACAGTGTCTTGTTCAGCGTGTCGAAGTCGAAGGCCAGATTGAATGCCTGGCGAACGCGCGAATCGGAGAATTGGGGTTTGCGCGTATTGAGCACGAAGGCTTGCATGCCGGCGACGCGCCCATTCTTCAGCTCTTCCTTTTTGACAAGGCCCTTTTTGAGTGCGCCAAAGTCGTACTGGGTGGCCCATCGATTGGCGGAGTTTTCGTTCCAAATGTCGATGATGCCGGACTTGAATGATTCAAAGGCGGGCGTCATGTCCCGGTAATACGTGAAGTTGAGCTCGTCGAAGTTCCACAATCCCTTTTGGACGGGCAGATCCTTGGCCCAATAGTCGGCAACGCGCTCATATGTGATGGAACGGCCTGCATCTACGGACTTGATCTTGTAGGGGCCTGAGCCCAACGGGATTTCCAACGTCGATTTCGTAATATCGCGAGCTTCGCCGTTGGCACCCTGTGCTTCCCAGTAGTGCTTGGGCAGTATCGTCAGCTGTGAGACGATGAAGGGCAACTCGCGATTGCCCTTAACGTCGAAACGGAACGTGACCTCGTTGTCGCCGGTCTTTTCGGCGCCGACCACATTTTTGTAATAGAAGCCATATTGCGGATGGGCCGATTTCAACGCGGACAACGAGAAAATGACGTCTTCCACGGTGACGGGCTTGCCGTCGTGCCAGCGTGCCTCTGGTCGCAGCTTGAAGGTTACGGACGAGAAATCGTCCGGATAGGATGCCCACTCGGCCAACAGGCCATATTCGGTCGAAGGCTCATCGGGCGACGAGTTCATCAGCGAGTCATAGATCAAGCTTAAGCCCTCAGCAGCTTCTCCCTTGATGGAAAAGGCGTTGAGGGAATCAAAGCTGCCCATATCCCAGCGGCGCAACTTGCCACCCTTTGGTGCGTCCGGATTGACCCAGTCGAAATTCTTGAAGCCCGGCGGCATCTTTGGTTCGCCGACCAAGGATAGGGCATGGTGACGAACAGGGGGCTTTGCAGCGTCTACTTTGGCTGCGTCCTGGGCATCGGCGGGGCTGGTGGCCAGCAACGAAGCGATTAACAGGGTGCCGGTCATAGCGGCACGTACCGCGCGATCGATTCGCTGAACCATTTTCGCAATGCCCTTTCGTAACGTTGTTGATGCCGCCGAGACGCTGCCATTTGCTCCAAGCGGATATGACGGCGCGGCCGTTATACGGGGGTAGCCGAGCTTTGGGGCGAGCTGAAGTTAAGTTTTGGCAAGATTAGCCACCTCCGGGCTCGAAAATCAACACAAGCGGGAACGACAAAGCCCCGCCAACTGGTTGGCAGGGCTTTATAATTTCTGATTGTGACAACG
>AERA01003247.1_pt1 | contig 21417 bp, 16 predicted proteins | sample 267968 | NCBI WGS metagenome assembly AERA01 (sample SAMN02954363, study PRJNA61401) | activated sludge metagenome | biome: terrestrial; feature: wastewater treatment plant; material: activated biomass; isolation source: activated biomass of an industrial wastewater treatment plant | reverse complement strand
TTGTGATAATAGTATGTCAGTCGCGGATTCCTGATCCACACCTGTCCCTTGTCCGTGACCCGGAGGGGTACTGTAGCATGGAACGCGCCCAGGTATTTGATCCCCTGGCGGATCGCATCCGCTAACGGTTGGTCTTTGAGTTCTGCATTGATCCGGATCTTGCCTTCTGCCTCCATTTGCTTCAATACGTCCAGGAATTGGCCAAATGTTTGCTCAAAAAGCGGCATGGGCAATTGCAGTAAATCCTCTGGTAGCCGCAGCAAACCGTACAAGTCCGTCGACGGGTGTATTTTTTTCAACAGTTGAAAAGCCGTAAAAGCTGCCAGGTGACTGGAGAGAACAACATTGTATCGCTCATAGTTCTCCACTACTTTGTCGGCGAGCTTCCGGGTGTAGACGGATTCACGCTGACGATTGGCATCAATGTGCCCATGGAGCGTAAAAAACTCCTTGATGTTGACCTGCTGCTGTCGGTCATCAATACTGTTGGCCATCGCATCGAGCCGATATCCCAGTACATCCATGGGTTCGCCAAACGATAAATGAATTTCACTGGATTGGGAAAAAAACTTCCAGGCAAATCGTAACACATTGCGCACTGTCGCCAGTTTGCCGCCTGAACTCACATATTTTTCTTCACCGGTAGCTTTCAGAAAACTGTTGATCAGGGGTTGCGCTTCCAGGGTGCAATGATACCCGATGATCAGGGGCACCACAATGATCTTCCGGTCTGATCCGCTTTCATAAATTGAACGCTGTGCCGAAATCAATGAATTCAGCAAACCATATTTTAATTCGCGTTCAATCGCCCCGGAACGTGATCGTGTTCCACCCGGGAAAAACAAACTGTTCGTCCCGCGCTCAAGGATCACCTGAGACATGATCTTAAGACTGTCGAGATAGATCGGGTTTTTCTTTCGACGATCAACCCGATACGCACCGAGGCGCGTCATATAATACGCGAATATCTCTGATTCATACAGGTTCAACCCGGCGCCGTACGCAAACGACGGTAACCCCACTACCGCATCCAGCGCATAACCGATCAATACACTATCCAGGTTGGACAGATGCGTGGGTAAAATGACCATCGTACCCTTGTCAAACAACTCGCGCACCAGCGTCGCATCTCCGTGAATGCGTAAGCGTTCATACAATTCAAGTTTGGAACTCCAGAATTTCGTCAGGTTTTTGCCGGCGGCAGCATTGAGCAATCGTTTGAAAAAGAGTGTCAGGAACCGGCGCGCAAACAGAAAAGTACTTTCCTTGAAATTACCCGCGATCTCGGTGGTATACCGGTGAATGATCACGCGAAGGAGTTCAATGTGTTTTTGTTTTCGCTCTTCGGGGGATAGCTTTTCACTTGAAGTGAGATCCTGCCGGATCTTTTTCCAGAACTGGGTTTCGTTGGGTGGATCGACTTTCCAAGGATTTTCCTTCAGCCGGATCAGCTCGAGGTAACAGGTCCTGGACATGAGGTCCCCGATCCGGTCGCCGTGTTTCTCCAGGATATGTTCTACCGTTAACTGATCAACGGCTTTGATCAGGCCATCCCGGTCCTGGTAAAGCTTATGGATTGGCCAATCCCGGATCTCCGGGATCAATGGCGGATGAACCTTGATCGTATTCCTCAAATCTCAGGGGTGTTGGGTAAAAATAGCATTCATCTCGCGGATATAGCCCAGGATATCATCCCGGCCCAGGTTCGACACACTGCTGCATACGAAATACCTGGGCAGTGATTCCCATTCTTCCAGCAACCGCTGTTCAAAAGCGGCAATGGCGGATTCCAGTTCATGGGGCTTGAGCTTATCGGCCTTGGTGAACACAATGACAAAAGGAATAGCGTGCTCGCCAAGGAAACGTAAAAAATCCCGATCGTTATTTTGAAGCGGATGGCGTACATCGATGAGCAGAAAGGTGCACATCAGGTTGGGCCTTTGCTTTAAGTATTGATCAATCAGTTTCGACCAGCTTTCCCGCGTGGTGCGGGATACAATCGCATATCCATAACCAGGCAGATCGGCAAGACCCCATTCAGGGTTTTCCCTGACGTGAAACAAATTGATGGTCTGGGTTTTCCCTGGTTTTTTCGAGGTATGCGCGATTTCTTTTTGTGCGGCGAGATAATTGATCAGGCTTGATTTGCCCACGTTTGACCGGCCGATGAACGCGTATTCAGGCCAATCCAGCGCCGGACACTGGTCAGCGGAAGGATAGCTGCCCATAAAGGATATCGGAAGTATGCTGTCGCGTTCGGTCACGGCAAATAATAATTAATAACCCGTTAAAGTTACGATGATCTGCAGGGTGAAGATGATAATGGCGCAGGAAACCCGTTACCTTTGACGCCAAGCGCATAACAGGAATGAGGATCAGCACCCTTTTCCGGATAGGACTTCTGATGATGATCATGTACACAAGTGTACATGTAACGGCACAAGTTCGTCCCGGCATCAAGTTTGGCCTGTCCATGATGGATACCGATCCTTCCGCGGTGCTATTATCCAATGACCGGGGCGAAACGGAATACAGCCTTTCGGCCAAACCGCAATATGGCCTTCATGCGGGTGTGTTCATTCAATTCCAGATGGGTGGCTTTTTTATTCAACCGGAACTGCTGTACAACTCGAGGACTATCCGGTACCAACTCGACAGCCTTATGTCAGGGACAACCGTTCGATTCAGCGATTCCTATCGCCGGCTGGATATCCCTTTCATCCTGGGCCTCAAATCTGGTGTTGTGCGATTGGGTGGAGGACCCGTTGCCCATCTACACCTTGATCCCGAATCTCTGATCAGTAATTACGACAGTGGTTTTACGTCCAGTTTTGAAAACCTGGATTGGGGCTGGCAGGCCGGCGTCGGTCTCGATTTCTGGAAGCTGCACGTGGATGTGCGCTATGAAAGCAACTTCAACAAGCTGGGGGATCATTTCGCCTATAATGGTGAGGCCTTTGATTTTGACAGCCAGGATGCCCGGTTTTTGGCTTCCCTCGGGTTCTCGTTTTAAAGCCATTGAAACCTTTTTGAAAACCCGGGACTGATTTTATTTGCCCGGGATCAAAAAATTGTTTATTTTTCTAACATGTAAAACAGTGAGGCTCCGGCCTTCGTTATTGCTGCATAACTCCCCGGAACCAACTAAAGCCATCACTATGAAACATTTCGCATTTTTTGCAGCCCTCCTCCTTTCCCTCGTTTTCTCTACCGGTGCTTCCGCGCAATGGGCCATGACCTTTTCGGCCGGTTTGTCGCCCATGCAAACACCGGAGACGCCGTATATTTTTGTCAACCGCTCTTCACCCCGGGATGAATTTATTTTTGATCTTGCCCAGGTCAAGGCATCCTATTTTATCGGTGCCGGCGTCACCTATGATGTCAATCCCTTTTTCTTTTCTGCTGAAGCTTTGTTTAACCAGAGAGAATTCCAGTACAATGTAAGTTATACGTTTCCGGGATTCGGTCGAACTGAAGAAGTGTTGATCTATGAAGAACGCATGAATGTGATCAATATCCCGCTCTCCCTGGGTGTGGATTTAGGCGCCGTAGATGTCACCAGCGGATTTCTTCCCCAGATCATTATCTCACAGGATTCCGACTTACGTAAGATCATTGGCTATTCTCAAAAACTCAGTCCGATCCGGTTGGGCTGGCACTCCGGCGTGATGGTTCACATTTCAAACTTGCGCATCGGGTTCAACTGGCAAATGGATTTCAACAACTACGTAGATCACGCGTCAATTCGGGATCAACCGTTAACGCTCCAGGGAAACTACAGCCGGTTATTGGGCACAATGAGTTACAAGTTCTAGGCCCTACCCTTCCGGCATCACATATGATTCAGCACTTTTGCATCGGACAACGGGATCGATTCAAGTTCGCGCGCTATTCGCGACAACATGAGCATGGCTTCATCACACCGATCCAGTGTCCATTGACCTAGCGCCTGCGAGGCTTCGTTATTATTTTTTTTCGCATCCAGGCTTGTGTGCTGTTTTCAATGGCACAGATATGTTCCCGGTATTGATGCCATGTTTTTGGCCATCCCTTGCGGAGGGCGGAAATGAGGAAACGATTTGCATTAAAGGTTTGCAGATCCTCCCGCAGATCAGCAAGATCATCAATCACCTCAGTGATCATATCGTACCGCAACCAGTTTTTTTCCTTCCAGATCAGGTCCAATGTCGGGTATTGCCGGTAAATCAACTGCCGCACCAGGCGCACATCACATGACTTGATCCCGTAAAACGTAAAAAAGGAAACCCCGGAAGGCCAACGGTCCCGTCGACACCGGGTTTCAATCTTCTGGTAGGCCCGGATCTCCCTCGTCATTTTTTCCCAACGTTTCTCCGGGACCTGGATAGAAGCCAGGGACGCATAGATGCCGCCCCATAATTCACCAAGATTTGTTTTATCGAGTTTCCACCGGGATTCCAGGTAGGCATCCAGTCGATAGATGGAATGCTGTACACGATACAATGATCTCAGCCAAACCGGGTCAATACCCTGGTCTGGTACATATAAAAGCATGTCCAGCTTTCGATCAGCAAACAAAGCTTCAACCTTTGCCTGGATCAGCTCCGGCGTAGCCACCACGGTATCCTTCATGCCCATCAATTCAATTTGATCACGCGACGCACCAATCGCTGCGTTCCATCACGCAATGATAAATAATAGGTTCCAGCCGGATAGGCAGCGAGCGCAAACTGGCCGAAATACAGATCGTTGAATCGCACAATGCCGGATTGAAATAAAACTTCACCCTGCGCAGAATACAAGGTGACAGGGATGAACAATTCTTCCGATCGCAGGCGGGCCACGACATCAAACCAGTCCCGACCCGGATTCGGGGAAACCTGTAAAAAGACCTGGCCATTCGGATTGACCACACCAACTGTACTGCTGACCAGCACTTCGATTTCCACGTAACATCCGAGGCTATCTTTCACCGTAACAATGTACAGCCCGGGTTCAAGGAGCGTAAAGGATGTATCCGTTGTGAAATCGGTACCGTTTAAACTGTACACCAATGTACCTGTACCTCCAGAAGCGGAAACATGGATCGCGCCTATATCGCCACCCACGGCAGGTTCAGTGGTGACTGCTACTTCAAGATTGCAACTGAAGATCTCAAACTGAACGGTATCCCCACACCCCGCGCCATCCCGAGCAATGAGCGTGTACACACCCGGGGATAAATCTTCAAATAGTGGCTCTGGTTGAAATGTAGCCCCTGAATCAAGACTATAGCTGACCTGGCCCAGGCTGTTCAGGACATCCGCCAACGCATATCCGGATGATCCTCCCGCCGGTGCATGTTCCACACCGACTTCAAGTTCCAGCATGCATTCGCCGGTCAGACAAAACTCACTGGAAATGGAAGCGCCGAAATTTGGACGCGCCATATCGGCGATCAGCATATCCTGTTCATTGTAGATCTCATAATCCCCTTTGACACCTTGTGAAGACATGCCATCCCCAAATGAATCCGTTACGGTAAACGTATAGCATGCCTCAGGATCAAGACAGAAATCGGATACATAGGTAAACTGCGCTTCCGTAAACGGGCCATCGGCTGCAATGATCGTGTTGTTGTCATCCTTCAAGGTCCAGCTGTTCTCGTGCGGATAATTATCGGTCACAAAATAAAGCGTGACCGTTTGTCCGTCCGGCTTCGCTTGTACGATCCATTCTGCCAGGTTATTGGCAGGGACTTCGTCCGTGTCATCATTGATCGTCAGCGTTTCAATTGAAATTTGATTATCACCATTGGCCAGGTGAGGTACCGGGAAGAAAAAATTGATCTCTTCACCAAAAGCGAGCACACCGGTCCAGGCCAATGTATCTACAGGCTCACCATTCAAACGAATCTCAAACGTAGCATCAAAGATGGTATCCACCCCGGCATTTCGAAACAGCACTTCATTCAGGATCTCATCGCCGCATACGATACCCTGGTTGCCCGGCACCAGGTATTCCAGCGCCAGGTCACGGAAAGCATAACGGACCACCACAAAATCGAGGGTATCATTTCGTTTATTCCGATCGTCATTCAATTCGGTGGCAATGCGCAAGGTATAAACGCCCGGCATGGAAAAAGCGACCGGCACAGTAAACGCGTGTTGATAAACCGAGTCGACATCCAGGCTATCCTGGAAGGCACTTTCACTGATCCAGTCTCCCCCGTCAAACTGGTAGGCTACACCAAAATCATACACGGTTTGCAGCCCTCTGTTCAGGATGGTGATCTCGACTGTCTCCGCATCACTCAGTGTCAAAGCGCTGACAGGTCGCAACAAACTGATTGGAAGTAGATCGAGTGTATCTCTGCTGGCGGCAAACGCGCAAATGCGGGTCGACCAATTATTTTCCTCCGGTATATATTGCCCCGCAAACCAGAATGTCGCGTCATCGACCGGATCCACACCCATGGAAAAGTAATCACCGAACCGGTCATTTCCCCAACTTCCTCCACCGGAAATGATCTCGAACTCTTTAAACGTCATTTCACCCGGCGGGTCTGTCGCATACCGGCCGGTGAAACGAAGTGATGGAAATTTGTCAGGCCCGGCAATCGAATACCCGATGCCAATATTCCCGGACCCGTCAATCCCGATAGAAGCCATAAATCGATGCAAACCGTCATCCGAACCTATCGTGCCTTCCTGGTGAATATGCCAATCCAGGATTTCGGTCTTTCGGAATTCAATCCACCGAATACCCCCCACATCATCGCCAGTGACATCAACCAAAAAGGCCATAACGAATGCTTCATGGGTGCCAAAATTCCGGTAGTGGACTTTGTGCGTGATGATCCACTCCGCGCCATCTATACCTTGTCCGTTCGGTTGCGGGATGCACGAAAAACCTCCGGTATTTTCAAGCTGACAGCCATCGGTATCAAACGGTGCAGTGGGTATCGAGATCACCTCAATATTCGAGGCGGATGAATTCGTCCAGTCAATATTGATCTTGTGCAGCCGGATCTCATCCTGGTTGGTCGTACCCCATCCATCATCATTCAATTTAACCAGCAAGCCCGGGCTGCCATCCGGAGGCGGGGTCAGACCATCCCAATCGACAGGTTGACCCACTTCAAATCCCACGCCACCGATTTTCGGAACAGTCAGCCGCTGAAATCGTACTGTATCCTCTCCAGCCAACATATCCTCCCGACAAATTGCGTAAATCGGAAAGGCTTGTCCGGATTCGTTGGCAGTGAAATAATAAGCGTCTGGCCAGATCCCATATTTGGGAAAGTCAGGAAAACGAGGGCGTTTGAAATTTATAGGCAATCCAGCTCCCTAATGGATCGGAAGTCGCTGAAATGGCAACGAGGACCGTTCGCGCGCTGACCGGTGCGAATTCAGTGAGGAGCCATCGATCCACGGCCTGATCATATAATAGGATGGGATCGCCTAATGAGCTTTGCCCCACCTGGTTCCAGATCGTGTTCGCCGAAATGATACTGGATGCGGGCGTTCCGTTTTTGTGATACACCCGAAAAAACGTCTGGTTCAGGACTTCGACATAATGGTTCTGGCCAATCTCTCCACTCACATCTGGGACACCGGCAAAGACATTCTGTTCGGAAAGCCCTTCAAAATTCACTGAAGGCAGGATCATGTTTTTGGGTGTTCGCAATGCCCCCGGATCAAATAGTGGATCCGGCCCCTGAGGTTTTGCGGTTGGCGGCGGAATGGGTTTGGGACCTCGACCAAAAAAATTCGGAACGAAGGGCGGTTTATTCTGTTTCAGCGCGCGGATCTTCTCCGCATCAGTAGGCAGCGCCAGGCCGGACTCGTAGAGCGTCCGCGTTTGTCCGAGTTTGATCCCGTAGCTGGCCGAGGCATTGTGATACACTTGTCCCCAGGTGGAATAGGAACCCAGTAAAAGGCTTGTCAGGATAATCAAATGCCGGGCGCGGCGCGCGACGGGAAGGTATACACGAATCCGGTTTTTGTTCATTATTCAAAGGTAAATAAAAGTGGCATCGACGGGATGAAGTTTTAAGATACCGTTAAGGTGCCCGAACCCCGGTTTATGAATTGTACTTTTGTCCACACACCATATTCGGCCTGTTATGTTCAAAACCTGTTTTTCCTTCACACTTTTCATTTTGACATTTGCATTCGGACGCGCGCAATCTGACGGCCCGCTGGATATCCGGATGGATTTTGAATCCTATGATCCGCCTTCCACGCTGGTCGTGCCGGAGAACCCGGTATCCGCTGCGCGATATCCGTTTGTCGATGTGCACAGTCATCACTGGAACATGGCGAAGATGGATTTGGCGCCCCTGATCCGGGAAATGGACAGTATGAACATGGCTATTAATATCAACCTCAGCGGCCGGGGTGGCCAGGCCTTGCTCGACATGATGGAAAATATCCGGCAGCAAGGATATGAGGATCGCTTGCTATTATTCACCAATATCGAGATCCGTTCTATCGACGAATCCGACTGGGTAGAAAATACGCTCAAGCAACTCGAGTTTGATGTCGCCAATGGTGCGCGGGGATTGAAAATATACAAGAGCCAGGGCATGTTTCACCGCGATAGCCAGGATCAACGCATTCCATTGAACCATCCCAAACTGGATGCGGTCTGGCATAAATGCGGAGAACTCGGCATCCCGGTTTTAATTCACGCGGCTGATCCCAAACCCTTCTGGCAGCCGCTCGACAGTCTGAATGAACGGTGGCTGGAATTAAAACTTCGTCCGGGTCGAAAGCGGAATGACCAGGACCCGGCTCCCTGGGAAACGATTATCAGCGAACAACATGATATCATGCGCCGACACCAGGGCACAACATTTATCAATGCCCATTTTGGCTGGTTTGCTAATGACCTGGGCCGACTTGGGACGCTGCTGGATGAGATGCCGAATATGATGGTGGAGTTTGGCGCCGTCATTGCCGAACTTGGACGTCAACCCCGATTTGCACGCGCGTTTTTTGAAAAATACCAGGACCGGATTTTATTCGGAAAAGACGCGTATAACCCGGATGAATTCCCTACCTATTTCCGGGTGCTGGAAAGCGCCGATGAATATTTTCCGTATTACAAACGATATCACGCCTTCTGGAAAATGTATGGACTCGACTTGCCCGATTCGGTGCTCCGGAAAATATATTTTGAAAATGCGGCCCGGATCATTCCGGGTATTGATCAGTCATTGTTTACACGCTAAGCGCTATTTATCCTTATTTTTTTAAAGTTGACCACTTATTCCCATGGCGAATATTTGGGTCATGAAAAGGAATTTTTATCCAAGTATATAATTCTTTTAATTTTGCATGACATTCTCGGCATGTGATGTGGCATTATTGTTGTACATCGTATGCGCTTGAATACATTGATTCATTCACTAATCTAAACGTATCATGAATAATGATCCCGAATTAAAGGCGATGTCGGAAGTGTATGATGCACTGAAGGGCCTTGACGCAGATACCCGGAAGCGTGTGGCAGATTGGGTACTCAACAAATTGGGTGATGCGGTGAAAACGACACGTCGTGGTCGTAAGCCGGGCGCCAAAAAAGCTGCGAAAAAAGCAGCAGGTAAAAAAGCGGGAAAACGCGGAAGACCCAAAGGTTCGACCAAAAAAAGCCGCAGCTAAAAAAAGCGGGCAAACGTGGAAGACCAAAAGGTTCTACTAAAAAAAGCGGCTGCCAAGAAAGCCGGCAAACGCGGAAGACCCAAGGGTTCAACCAAAAAAGCGGTGGCCAAGAAAGCCGGCAAACGCGGAAGACCCAAGGGCTCAACTAAAAAAGCGGCTGCCAAGAAAGGGGCAAAGAAAACCGCGGGTCGCCGCGGACGGCCACGTAAAACGGCTGCTCCTGCAGTAAAAACGATCACTTCGGATATGTTATAATCCAAAGGATCTGTAGTGTAAATAAAAAAGCCCTGAAGTTTTCTCCAGGGCTTTTTTAATATTTATGCTATTTCAATCAGTTGCCAAGGATCACCAGCTTGAAGGGCGCCACCTGGCGACCCGTTTCAAAAACCACGAGGTATAAACCACTGGCCAGGTCCAGATCGGTCAAATTCCACTGTCCTGAATTGGACTCAAAGGATTGCACCTTGATCAATTTTCCTTCACGACTGACCAGGCGAATTTGTCCCTTGTCAACCGGAATGCCTTCCCAACGTACAACAACTTGTCCATTGGATGGATTCGGGGTGATCTGAACGTACTGTTCCCAGTTCACGCGGATAGTGGAGACGGAAGAACCAATGATGATCGGTTCACCGGATGCAATTGTACAGCCATTGGCATCGACAACTGTCCATGAATAGGAACCCGGTGCAAGATTTTCCACCATGGTTCCGGTAGCGCCATTATTCCATGTGATCATATACGGCGCGATACCACCCAGCACATTGATGACGATATGTCCGTCACTTGAGCCTGGTGTGGACGCATCCATGATTTCAACCACCTCAACATCCAGAATATCGGGCTGTTGAACACTGAGTGATTGCATGCTGACACAACCATTATGATCCGTGATCTGACAATCGTATTGACCAGCGGGCAGATTGGTGATTTCCGGTCCGGTCACTTCGGGTACAGACCATTGATATGCGTAAGGCCCAACACCACCGGAAACCTGGAGCGAAATGGAACCATTGCTCTCGCCAAAGCAACGAACGTTTGAAATGGCTGCCTCAGTCGAAATGATCTCGGGCTCATCAATAGTATATGGACCGGCAGTGAATGAACATCCGTTAGCGTCAGTGATCACGCACTCCACTACCCCACCGGGCAGATTCTGGATCACATTCTCCGGTTGTGAAGGGCCGTTGTTAAATGAATACATGAACGGGCCAACCCCACCGGTGACTTCCACCTGGATAGAGCCATTCGTATCACCAAAGCAAAGATTATCCACAACGGATGAACCGACCAATGTAATAGCTTCCGGTTGTGTGATGGTGAAGACACCAATGAACACATTCCCCTGGTCATCATTGATCGTCAGCGTATAATTACCCGCCGGCAGATCAGCAATGTTTTGTGTGTTGTACACCACAGAATCTTCACTCATCCATGAATACGTATAGTTGCCTGAACCGCCATTGACTTCAATCTGGATTGAACCGGTCGATTCACCATGACATAATACGTGTCCGTACGTGGGTTCGACTGCAATGGAACTGCCGGATGACATGACTTCGATCATCTGGCAGGTCTGGCTGGTGCCGCAACCATTGCTGACACTCATACACACTTCATACATACCTTCAGCGCTGTACGCATGCACAGGTGAAGGGTCAGTTGATGAATTACCATCCCCGAATGTCCACATATAACCGCCCAGGTTGCTGCCGGTAGATGTATTCGTGCCGACAAAGGTCAACCCGGCAGTCTGATACTGGAATGCTGCATTGGCCGGATCGAGATCGTTCTCAATGATGACGAAATCGAAACTGGTGCACTGGGTGGCTGGATCAAAAACTTCGATCATGTAATCACCAGGTGCATTGACGACCGGAGTATAGGTATTTGCGCCGGAAACAATATTTCCATTGGCAGTAGACCATTGGATCGTGTACGAAGGATCTCCGGATGCCCCTAATGTGATCTCTGGCGTTTCGCAAGTCATCGGCTCATCTTCACCCGCATTGACTGTCAGCTCGACAATTTCGGAGACTACTTCCACCAATCCGTCAACCAGGCAGCCCGTAGCGATATCATACATCTCGCAGTTGTACTCGCCGCCCGACGACACTGTAATTGTTGGCTGGTTGGCCGGAGAGACAATCACACCATTTGAGGTGGTCCACATAAATTCATAATCACCACTGCCGTCAACCACAAATGCAGTGACCTCAGTGGTTGGTGCAGTACAGGATATTTCCGGGTTGGGGCTGAAGAACAGAAATGGCGTCGGACCTTGTTCGATGTCGTAGGTCTCTTGCCAGTTACAACCATTTCCATCTTCAACGGTGACGGTGACAGGACCTGCAGGCAGATCGAGGATCAAGTTTCCAAACAAAGAACCGGCGGAGGCGCTGACCTCATAATTCCCAACTCCACCTGTGATCTGTACAAGATCCAGGGTTCCATTGGATTGGTCACAATATTCCGGTGTCTGTTCAGCCACCGCGTTGATCGGTGCGGGCTCATTGACCAGGAATGATTCTTCAAATTCACATCCGTTGTTATCGGTTACGACCAGATCATATTCATCAGCGGCTACATTGATCAGATCCTGTGTGGTCGCACCATTGCTCCAGCTATAGCTATAAGGAGGGGTGCCTTCCTCAATCTCGACATCGATGTTGCCCGTAGCGGAACCATTGCAGGCTACAGGATCAATGGATGAATTGGCGAGAGTGATAGGAGCTTCAGGGCCGTTCACGACGATGTTCTCAATCTCAACGGTCTTGCCATTTCCTTCTGTAATGGTGACAGTATAAACGCCACCGCCTATATTTTGCAGAGTGGGTCCGGAACTGCCGTTGCTCCAGTCGTAAGAAATCGGGCTGACCCCACCGGAAACTTCCAGGGAAACCTCGCCATCACCAAAGCAAATGGAATTCTCAATATTGTCGACCTGGCCTGCAAGGGTGCAGCTCGTGATCCATTCAGCCCATTCGCTGGCCGGCACCTGGCCGATTTCGTAAATCTTGTAGTCCGAGCAAACGGCATACAAGGTCGGATAGTAGGCTATCTGGTACTGGATATCCTGATTTTGACCGACTTGCAAGTCAATGATCGGGAACGGGATCGCGGCTACCCAGTTTCCCTGGGAGGCAGCGGTGAGGCCGAGCAGGTCATCCATGCCGGTACTCTGATCCGATTCGATGTAGAAAGCGTAGCCAGTATTGTCGCCATCCGGGCCATGTTCTTCCCAGAAGGTTTCCATAGCGCCGGTGAGCATATAATTCCAGCACGGTCCGCACCAGGTGGCGGAGAATTTCAAGGCGACCATCTTGCCATCATCAAGGTAGTCGTACAGTGTGTGTGTGACACCATCTATGTCAGTCAGTGTCCAGTTGGGTGCAGTCGATCCGGGGGGCAACTGGGCGTTGGCCTGGAACGAGAGCAAAACCATAAAAAGGAAGGTTAGGAGTAGACCCTGTTTCATGCTGATTAGGTTTGATTTAACTATTAAAAATAATAAATTTTATAAATAGGCGTTTTTCTTTATTTGTTCTGAACTATCCGGGCCGATATTTGTACCTAAGCCTGAAATTCATATCTTCTGTCTTATGCGGTTTTTCTTTCCCCTCCTCATCTGTTTATGTTGTATCGAAATAAAGGCACAAGTGCCTGGGGGAGACACTCCGTCTGACAAGGTAGGCTTTATATCCGGCATATTAAAGGACAGTATTACCGGGGGTTTGCTTGAATTCGCTTCCGTCGGTGTTTATGATCTTTCCGGGAAGGTGATCAATGGCACCCTGACTGATGCGGCGGGTAATTTTCGCATTCCCGGTTTACCGCTGGATGAGGTGGAGATCCAGATCTCTTTCATCGGATACAAGACCAAGGTGATCCGGAATATCCGGCTCACGGCCAAATCCCCCAGGCATGAAGTCGGCGAGGTGATCCTTACCCCGGATGATTTTCTCCTGGAGGAGATCCAGGTCCTGGGCGAACGTGCCTTGATCGAGGCCCGTCCGGACAAGATCGTATATAATGCGGAACAGGATGTGACCTCCCGCGGTGGAGATGCCAGCGATGTGCTTCGCAAAGTTCCGCTGCTGACGGTCGACCTGGATGGAAACGTTTCCCTGAGAGGTTCTGAAAATGTCCGGATCCTGGTCAATGGACGTCCGTCCGGTTTGTTCAGCGGAAGTGTCGCCGATGCCCTGAAGATGATGCCGGCCGAACAGATCCAGGCCGTCGAAGTGATCACGGCACCTTCTGCCAAATATGATGGCGAAGGCACTGCGGGAATCATCAATATCGTCACAAAAAAGAAAAATGTGCAGGGTGTCGCAGGATCCATCGAAGTCACTGGCGGCACGCGGCACAATCGGGGTAATTTCAATTTCAACTACGGAAAGGATAAACTGAGTCTCAATATTTCATCCGGCGGACATTACGCCTGGCCAATGGAAGGGCGCTCCCGGTTTTTCAGGGAAGAATTCAATGTCGCCTCGCCCAGTCTCATCGATCAGAACGGAACCTCAACGTCATCGCGGTTGGGTTCCCGCACACATGCCGGCATTGAATATAATTTCAACCCATTCAACTCGATTAATGCGTCTGTCAGCTTTCGGGGTTGGGACAGCCGGAATGAATCCGAAATGCTTTCCAACTACATGGTTAACGAAGAACTCATCGATACGTATCTACGTAAACGTGATGGGGTCTCCGCCCGCGGTGGCTTTGACTGGGAAGTTGACTATCGCAGAACATTCGCCAAAAAGGACCAGGAATGGTCAATCGGGATAGAGGTCGATCGGGATAATGATCGGTCGGACAACGATTATGTCATTGACTATTATTTTCCTGAATTGCTGAACACGGCGCAGGAAACCAACATTAACAAAGGGAAGGAATGGGAATGGCAAATCCAGACGGATTACACGCACCCGATCTCGCCTCGCGTGAAACTGGAAACCGGCTTGAAGGCAACCCTCCGCGATAATGAAAGTGATTTTGAATTCAGGTCGTACCAACCTGAAACCATGAGCTGGGTGATCGATCCGGAACAAACGGACATCTTTTATTACCTGCAGGATGTCTATGCCGGCTATGTTTCTTCTCACATCCAGATAGATGAGAACCTGACACTGATTGCCGGCGCAAGACTTGAACTCACTACACTGGAAGGTGATTTCGAAGTGTTCGACGATGAGTTTAAAAACGACTATTCCAATCTACTGCCAAGTGTCACCTTGTCCAGGAAAATAGGTCAGTTCCACCAGGTCAAGATCAGTTATAACCAACGTATCGAGCGGCCCAGGGACCGGCATGTGAATCCGTTTATTGAATACAATGACAACCGGGACATCTCTTATGGAAATCCGTATCTCATCCCCGAACTGGTGCACCAGGTTGAATTGGGCAGCAACTGGTTTATCAATGGCAGCTCGCTGAATGTATCTGTATTCGGTCGACGGACGGAAAACCTGATTGAGAATCTCCTTTTCATCAATGAGTTCGGGATCTCGGAAACCACCTACCAGAATTTTGGAAAACGACTGAGCGGCGGTGTCAATGTATTCGGATCCGTGATGTTTGGCGAAAACTTTACGATCCGAGGTGGTGTCGATGTCAATGCATGGAAAGTAGAAGGTAATTTCCAGGAAGAGGAACTGGTCAACTCCGGTTATGATTACAGCGGCCGGATGAATATGACCTGGAGTATCTCGCCGACCCTTCGCGTGGAAGGTTTCGCGTTTTTCAGGTCACCTTCCTTCACTGTGCAGGGAAAGAATCCAAACTGGTCGATGATGAGTTTTGGCTTGAAAAAAGAACTGCTCAACAACCGGCTCACCGTTGGCCTGAATATCACTGAACCATTCAGGGAAAATCTCAATTTCACCCGCGAATTATCCGGCGACCAGTTTTACCAGTTTAATCAGAACCTGAGACCCGTCCGATCATTTGGCTTAACACTCGGCTACCGGTTTGGAAAACTGGAATTCAAGGATCGGCAAAACCGCCGCCGGGGTGAAAACGGTGGTCAGGAAATAGAAATGGGCGGCGACAACAATTTTCAATCCTGACAGTCCGCGTTGCGTTAATTTAGTGGGCAAAGCAATGCCTGATGTCCACGACTTCCTCTTCTTCCGAATCGAATGTCCCGGCTCAACTCCTTACCCGGGAACACGACCGGATCTCACTTCCGTTGACCGAACTCAAGCCGGTCACCTGTCCGCACTGCCAGCATCCGGTGAGTGGTGATCAACTTGACATTGAGAACACGATGGCGCACTGCCTGCATTGCGGGCACGTCTTCGGATTTTCTTACAATGCGAAGACCAACAGTCTTCAACCCGAGCAATTGCTTCCCGATGGTGTGGAGATCCTCAAGCTGCGGTCTGAGCTTGATATCCGGTTGAAATGGAAGAATACGACTTCGCCCTGGGGCAGGAAATTTTTTACGCTGTTCACCGTGATGTGGAACCTGATGTTGCTGCCTTTTGTCCTGACCATGATCTTTTCCGGGCAGTGGGGCGTATTATTGTTTGTCTCGCTCCACCTCCTGGTGGGCCTCGGGTTTATCTGGTATCTGTCGGCCCTCTATGTGAATGAGACTACCCTGTCCATTACCCCTGACCGGTTCAGGGTTCGATCCGGGCCGGTCAAAGTGCCGTTTTCCAATAAGGTAGATATCGAGGCCGGGGATGTGGATCAACTGTATGTGTCCCGGTATATGCAGGGAACCCAAAATGGCGTGCCCAAACATGCGTTTGCGCTGTACGCGATCCTGAAAGACGGGTCGAAGAAATCGTTGTTGCGGGGGATGAATGAGGCCACGCAGCATTATCTCGAACAGGAGATTGAGCATTACCTGGGGATACAGAACCGGCCGGTGGAAGGTGAGGAGCCGGATGCATTGGGCTGATTGTATCGGGCGAACCGGGCATAAAAAAGCTGGGTCATTCACTTCAGAACAACCCAGCTTTACAAATTATAATCCCATGAACATATCCTAAGTCATATTTGTCATGTTCGGGATTTTCTGATCTGTCAACCTGTACATTCTCCGCTCTTCAAAAGAGGACAGAAGGGGCTTTTTGAGCGCCCTTCTATCCATCAGAATTATAATCCCATGAACATATCTAGATTCGTTTTCCGGTACGTTTACCGGAGTTGGACGTAAATCTCTTTTGACAGTACAATGATCAGGAGATTGAAATCCCTGATCAAGTACAAAAATCCGGCATTGTTACAGGGTATTTAGTTAATTTAAAATTATTTATAATTTATAAGATACTGAAAAATAATATTATATGAAATATTGAATGACTTTTAGTGTCAGTTTTTGTGAAATTTATGTACAGGAATATACACTTTTAAATCGACGGAAACCACGCTTTTTCCAGGAAAAAAAGCGCGTAGAAGGCCATCAGAATGGATTCTGAAAAGCAGGATTGGTGATCGCGGTGCTGTCAGTCAGGGTGTGGAGGAAGGCGACCAGGTCTCTTTTCTGCTGTTCGGTCAGGTTTAACGGATAGAGAAAAGCATTTTTATTGGGTGATGGCTGCCCACCGGCATTGTAATGCTCGACCACCTCCTCCAGCGTCTCGAAACGGCCGTCATGCATATATGGGGCTGTAAAAACGATATTCCTCAGGGAAGGCGGCTTGAACATCCCGTTATCTTCCTGGCGACCCGTGACCTTTCCACGGCCCAGGTCTGTGAAGCCAAACCAGTCCGGACTCGACTGGATCCCATTGTTAAAAAATCCATCGGAGGCAAACAAGGGAGCGTTATGACAATGGCCACATTCCGCATCCGGAATATTATCATCCAGGTCGAAGAACATCAGGTAGCCATTGTATTCGTCTTCTTCAAGAAATATCTCGAGCCGGGCAAAGCGGTCATATTTCGAGTTGCCACCGGAAATCAGGCTGCGTTCAAACTGTGCCAGCGCCTTGGCGACGAGGTCGCGAGTGATCAGCCCAGAATGCGGGATCCCAAAAGCACTTCGGAAGAGCTCAGGATAAGAAGCATGTTCTCTCAACTTCCGCTCTACGTTTGGCCAACTCTCCCCCATTTCGATCGGATCTTCTACGGGATGCAGGGATTGCAGTTCCAGTGTTGGCGACCGGCCGTCCCAAAACAAACCACGGTACTGGAAGCCTACATTGATCAGGCTCATACTGCTCCTTGGGGTGGTTCCATTCACACCTGTACTGAATGCACGACCATCGGTAAAAAGTTGATCCGGTTGATGGCAGGAGGAGCAGGAAACGGTACTGTCAATCGAAAGGATCGGATCGAAAAACAGGTTCCGGCCAAGGTGGATGCCTTCAATGGTCATGGGATTGTCAAACGGCTGTTCCAGGGCTGGAAAGCTGTCCGGGATGACCGGTACATAGGCGACCGGCTTATAAGGTATATGGGTCAAATCCCGACCGCCCCCTTCGGGATGATCAATAGTATCCTCGCATCCCGCCAGGAATGAGATCATCCCCAGAAAGAAGAAGAGCAATACGCCGGTTCCCGTAGACCTCATCATGCAAAAATAGGGCTTACTGCGCCAGTCGTATGGCATCCGACAGGTTGGAAACCATCTGCTTGATCAGGACACTGTCACCCGGATTGTGATTTTGTGGATTGGCCTTGATATCCACGCCATTCAGCAGGTCTTTATAATCCACAGTGATATCGAGCGATGATATGCCACCTGCTGTGATGCTGATCGGCACCTGCGCTTCCAGGGTACGATACAACGGATCAGCCCCGGTATGCAGCGCGAAGTTGGTATCAAACGTACCTGTGCCGGTCACATCCAGTTTGCCTTCCGTTTTGGAAAAGATATAGGAACTCCACGCATGCCAATAATAACTGGTGCTGCTCAACGGACTCGATGAAGGAAAATCAGCGGGTTTCATCGCATTCAGATCCGGCGGAACGCCAAATCCGAATTTGATGCCTGAATAGGTCCCGGGATCAATATCGCTGATGGTTAAAACCATTCCTTCATTCGCATCGGCCGGAGCGGAAAAACTCAGATCGACCAGCGCGATTTCACTCAGGGGCGTTTCTGTGCCGCCGCTCACCAGGGCCAAATCGGCACACATCCAGCTCAGGTGTGAAAACTGTATTTGTTCGCCCGCCGCGAAGGGATAACTTGAAAATGTAGTCAACGGTTGATCTTCGTACAAGGCTTTGAAATGGATGGTCAGCGAACCGCCCTCATCATCCTCTTTACAGGAGGAAAATACAAGGCCTGTCAACGCGAGAAGGAATAGGACCGCATGCTTCATTGTTTATGTCGTTTCAGGGTTTTCAAAGCGTTTAACGTCGATTCAGGCTAAAAGTTTCCCTAAAGGCTCATGGTGTCGGGAAAATGCTGCCGGGCACTCCGTTTTGCCATGCATTTGTAAAGGATTGTACATTTTCTACATTGGCTGTCCGGAACCAGTCAGCATAATTGCAGGTCAACCGAATCTGGCCATTGCTGCCCGGACTCAGGTCGATGGTATCGACTACGGTATGGGAAAACAAACCTTCCATCAATATCGTATCGCGCTGATCAACGGTAATATCGCGCTGGAGAATCAACCTGGCTGTAACATAAGCTACATTGACCGGATCCCAGAGCGGACCATTGCGATCCAGGGCTTCAGGGGTATCCGTATCCTCCGGATCAAGGCAGCTATAGTCGCGGGTTAATCCCAGGTTGAAATTAATTTCCCGTATCTCGGGAAAATCACGGATCGTGCCGAGCGTGTAATTGAAAACATCGGGTTGGATGCGAATGATATCCGGTGTATACCGCAGTGGCTGGGCTTCACAATTTCCCTCAACCGTATCGACAGTGAATACGGCGCTCTGCTCATTCGTCCAGGACCAGGACGACAGAAAGAACTGAATATCCCGGATGAAATAGGGGGCCTGGTGTTGATCATAAAAGGTATCCTGCACGGAAAAATTATCGGCATCCCATTTCGGTGACCAGATCAGCTGCATGACGGGAAACGTACAACAATCTGTGCAGGCCTTGTCGGCATGCAGATCGTAATTGGAGGCACCCGGGTCGAGACAACCTTCATCCCGGTCAATACAAGCCATCAGGCAAAAGGCCATCAGCAGGGCCAGGACTGTGCTAGGCTTTGCGGGATTGTTCATAATCGGCCACGAGTTGACGAATGATCTTTTTGACCTGGTGAGAAAAATCCTTTTCCAGCATCCACTGATAATATTGTTTGTCTTTGGACAGGACCTCGGCAACGCGTTTTCCCATGTATTTTCCAAAATTGAACACTACCTCTCCATGTTGATCGAAGCGTAATCGCTGTGTGACGTCCAGCACCGATGTGTCCTGTGTGAACGCGTGCAGTGTTTCGATATCCGGCTGGATGGGGGCGGAAATCAATTCACCTTCCTCCGGCTCAAAATCGACGTCTTTGTATTTCTCGAGTTGCCCGTCAAGTACCGCTATTGTCGCTCTGACATCTTCCAACGCGTCGTGCGCATTGGTCATTGTTTTCCCGCAATAGAATTGATACGCTGCACTCAGTGTACGCGGTTCCATTTTATAAAAAATGCGTTGTACGTCAATCAATCGCCTGCCGTCCAGTTCAAATTCAATTCCGGCGCGGGCGAATTCCTCCATCAGGACCGGGATGTCAAAGCGATTCGAATTATACCCGGCGAGGTCCGCATCCCCGATGAAGGCAAACAGTTCATTTGCTATTTTCTCGAATGGCGGTTGACCGGCCACATCTGCTGCCGTAAAGCCATGTACTGCAGTGGCTTCAGGTGGAATAGGGATGCCGGGGTTGACCAGGTACGTTCGTTCCTCCGGTTGGGCTTGCCCGGGCGTATACTTGATCAGGGCCAATTGAATGATCCGGTCCCGAACAACATTGAGTCCGGTGGATTCGATATCAAAAAAAACGAGGTCGCGCTGTATATCCAGGTTCATCCGTATTCCGTACTATCCGGCCTTCAATAGCAAAGGCCAGCCGCAAATATCCGTTTTTCATCATGGACTCAATGGATAGGTGGCGAAAAACGGGGATTGTATCTTTGGACTTTCCATGCAATGGTTGTACAATGAAGTTGTTTGAGCGCCAGGCTTTTCCCAGATTTTTCTCCCTTCTTTTTTATGGAATACCATGTCTTATCCTGGCAGGCTGTCATGCCGACAAAACGTCGATCTCACAGGTGCAGGAAAAACAACCTGATGTTGCAGCTCGCTTCACCTTGCTCCGGCCCGAGGAAACTGGCGTCACCTTCAACAATTTGCTGGTGGAGGATTACCATTATAATATTTTCAATTTTGAATATCTGTACAATGGTGGCGGGGTCGCAACAGGTGATGTGAATGGAGACAGCCTTCCCGACATTTATTTCGGTTCAACCCAGGGTTCGAATAAACTCTATGTTAACCTGGGCGATTTCAAATTCCGGGATGTCACGGAACAAGCCGGTGTGGCCGGTCAATCGGGGTTTAAAACCGGTGTGGCGATGATTGATATCAACGCTGATGGCTTGATGGATCTCTACGTTTGCCGAACGTCCAGGCGCGATGATGGACAAAAGGACAACTTTTTCTTTATCAACACAGGGGTCACCATGATGGATGGTGTTGCTGTGCCTCACTTCGAAGAGCGAGCTCAACAACTGGGCCTGCAGGATAATACGAACACCAATCATAGTTGCTTCTTCGATTATGACCGGGATGGCGATCTCGACCTTTTGCTGATCAATCATAAACTCAGCTTCAAGGATGCCAATCGCGTCCGGATCCAGCAACAATCGG
>AERA01019485.1_pt1 | contig 21879 bp, 18 predicted proteins | sample 267968 | NCBI WGS metagenome assembly AERA01 (sample SAMN02954363, study PRJNA61401) | activated sludge metagenome | biome: terrestrial; feature: wastewater treatment plant; material: activated biomass; isolation source: activated biomass of an industrial wastewater treatment plant | reverse complement strand
GGATTTACCAAGTGATCTATCTACTACCAAACACAAGTCTTCTTCCCGCAGGCTCTCCGAGAATTTCTCCATTCGAATAAACGCAAGCGCCGTTCAACCAGGTGCTATCAATACTTCCGGGCAATGATTTCCCTTCCAGTGGTGACCAGCCACATTTATAAAAGAGATTTTCTTTCGTCACCGTAGTCTCCTTGTTGAGATCAAGGACAACGAGGTCTGCAAACTTTCCTTCATCCAGGTATCCGCGGTCCACGATGCGGAACAAGTCTGCAGGCTTGTGACACATTTTGTCAATGATCTTTTCCAGTGCGATCGTTCCGGCCTTATAATGCGTCAGCATCATCAGCAATCCATGCTGGATCAATGGAAGTCCCGATGGCGATTGCGCGTACGGTTGCGCCTTTTCTTCCCACGTATGCGGCGCGTGATCTGTCGCGATCACATCGATGCGATCTTCCATCACCGCTTTCAGCACGGCTTTCCGGTCTTTATCCAGTTTGATGGCCGGGTTGCATTTGATCTGGTTGCCCAGCTGAATATAATCCTGGTCGGTATAGAACATGTGATGCACGCAGGCTTCGGCGGTGATCCGTTTTTTTTCCAGTGGGCCTGGATCAAACAACAACGTTTCTTCTGCTGTGCTGATGTGCAGAATATGCAGCCGGGTATTATGTTTTTTCGCCAACACGACCGCGAGACTTGAGCTGAGCAAGCAAGCCTCCCTGCTGCGGATGACCGGATGCGCGGAAGGTGGAATGGCCTGACCATATTTGGCCAACGCAACCTCCATATTTTTCCGGATCGTTTCTTCATCCTCACAGTGGGTGGCGATGAGCGTGGGACATTCCGCAAAAAGACGATCCAGTGCGAGTTGATCATCGACCAACATATTTCCCGTCGAACTGCCCATGAAGATCTTGACCCCACACACTTTAGTCGGGTCCGTCCGCTTGATCTCTTCAAGGTTGTCATTGGTGGTGCCCATGAAGAACGAGTAATTCGCCCAGGAAGACTTTGCGGCGCGCTGATATTTGTCTTCCAGCAGTTCCTGCGTGATAGCCGGGGGTTTGGTATTGGGCATTTCCATAAAACTCGTCACCCCGCCGGCAATGGCTGCTCTCGATTCGGAGTAAATATTCGCTTTGTGCTCCAGGCCGGGTTCGCGGAAATGGACCTGGTCATCGATAATGCCCGGCATCAGATATTTGCCATTTACGCGAACCTCTTCATGCGCAGCCTCCAGTTGGATCGAAGGTGCTATTCGTTCAATCCGGTCGCCATGGACGAGCAAATCGGCTTCCAGGATCTCGCCCCGGTTGATGATCCGGGCTTCTTTAAACAGGACGTACTTCACGGGGCTAAGATACCCGCTTTTGCGCCGGACGTCGTGGCAGACGGAGTTAAAATAGTAGATTTACGCCTCCATTTTACGATCCCATGCTCATTCTGAATCCATTCGCCACCCCGGAAAAAACCATCGGTATTTGCGGTGGCGGGCAATTGGGAAAAATGCTGTGTGAAGCCGCTTCCCCCTGGAACTGGAAGATTGCCGTGCTCGATAAAAATGCCGATGAACCCACCGCCAGGCTGGCCGACCGGTTTGTCGAAGGCGATTTTACCAACTATGACGATGTGCTTGCCTTTGGGCAAACCGTAGACATCCTGACCATTGAGATCGAGCGGGTAAACCTGGATGCTCTGATTGCGCTGGAGAAAATGGGCAAGATCGTTCATCCTTCCCCTTCCGCCCTGGGGATCATCAAGGACAAGGGGTTGCAAAAGCAATTTTACCTCGACCAGGGTTTGCCGACGATGCCGTTCCAACTTTTTGAATCCAAAGCATCCATTCACAAAGCCGTAGAGGACGGATCGCTTGAAATCCCTTTCGTTCAGAAATCCAGGCAGGATGGATATGATGGTCGCGGTGTGCAGGTGATCCGGAAAAAAGATGACCTCGACTTGTTGCTGGATGGACCAAGCCTAACAGAACCCTTTATTGAAATTGAAGCGGAAGTGTCTGTCATTGCCGCGCGCAATCTGAATGGCGAGATCAAAACCTTTCCGCCTGTCGCCATGGCGTTTCATCCGGAAGCGAACCTCGTAGAATACCTGTATTGTCCAAGTGGGTTGGGGCCTGCGCTGGAACTTGAAGCGACACAGATCGCGCAAGCAACGATAGAATCATTTGACATCTGTGGCTTGCTGGCCGTTGAATTATTCCTGACGACCGATGGCGACTGGTTGATCAATGAGGTAGCGCCCAGGCCGCACAACAGCGGCCACCATACGATTGAATGTTGCAATGTCAGTCAATTCCAGCAACATCTGCTCGCCATCTGCAATATGCCGCTCATTGACCCGCATCTGCATTTTCCGGCGGTAATGGTCAATGTGCTGGGGGAAGAAGGCTATGAAGGTCCGGCGCGATACATTGGATTCGAACAAGCCTTGCGCATGGGCAATGTCTTTGTGCATCTATATGGTAAAAAAATAACGCGACCCTTCCGCAAGATGGGTCATATCACCGTCGCCAATCGCAGCATTAACCAGGCGATCAAGACGGCCAATTTTATCAAGGAACATGTCAAAGTGATCGCATGAAAAACCGATTGTCAGCATCGTCATGGGCTCGGATTCCGATTTGCCGGTGATGACCCAGGCGGCAGAGATGCTTTCCGCGTTTGGGATCGCGCATGAGATCGATATTGTCTCCGCGCATCGCACGCCGGAAAAGATGCTCGAGTTTGCCCATACAGCGCATACCCGGGGTATCCGCGTGATCATAGCCGGCGCTGGTGGCGCGGCGCATTTACCGGGCATGATCGCCAGCATCTCCCCATTGCCGGTGATTGGGGTGCCGGTCAAAAGTTCGAATTCAATTGATGGCTGGGATTCCATCCTGTCCATTCTGCAGATGCCGGGCGGTGTGCCGGTGGCGACTGTAGCCTTGAATGGCGCCAAAAATGCGGGCATTCTCGCCGCGCAGATCATCGGATCCGGCGACAGTGCCGTAATGAAAAAGGTGGAAGATTATAAACTGAAACTGCGGAAGGAAGTCGAAGCAAAATCCGCCGCGTTGACCCGAAAAAAACCGAAAGGGAAAGGCAAGTAATCAATCCCGCTTATCCGCCAGGAGATACAATACGGCCATCCGCACCGCTACCCCATTTTCAACCTGCTGCAGGATGATCGAATGTTCGGAGTCTGCGATATCGCTCGACAATTCAACGCCCCGGTTGATCGGCCCCGGGTGCATGATGACGATCTTCTTCTTCAGGGAATCCAGCACTTCACGATTGATCCCGTAATACATGGAGTATTCCCGAAGGCTGGGAAAATATTTGATCTGTTGACGCTCCAGCTGGATGCGCAATACATTCGCCACATCACACCAGGCCAGCGCTTTTTTAAGATCATGTTCGACAGTGACGCCGAGACTTTCGATATGCTTTGGCATCAGCGTGGCCGGCCCGCATAGTTTGACCTCCGCGCCCAGTTTTTTCAAACAATAAATGTTGCTGAGCGCGACGCGACTGTGCTTGATGTCGCCGACGATGACAACTTTCTTACCCCCGACATCACCCAGCTTTTCGCGAATGGAGTAGGCGTCAAGTAACGCTTGTGTCGGATGCTCGTGTGTGCCGTCACCGGCGTTGACGATATTGGCATTGATCCGGTTGGCCAGCAACATGTGCGCGCCAGGTGCGGGATGCCGCATGACGACCATATCCACTTTCATGGACAGGATATTATTGACCGTATCGATCAGCGTTTCGCCTTTGCTGACCGATGAGGAACTTGCGCTGAAATTGATGATGTCTGCGCTCAATCGTTTTTCGGCCAGTTCAAATGAAATACGAGTACGGGTGGAATTTTCAAAAACAGGTTGGCAATCGTAACGTCCCGAAGCGAAGGCACCTTTTTGATCGGCCGGTGAATGACCTCCTTGAACTTGTCGGTGGTCTCGAAGATCAACTCAATATCCTTCGGGTTGATATACTTGATACCGAGCAGATGTTTCGTGCTGAGTTGCGAATCGCTCATGGGTTATTTAGCCTCCTCTTTACTGGCGAAAATGCGCACCTTGCCCCCACCCTTTTCAGCCCATTCCACTTTGACATAGGCCTGGTCCATCGCGTCAACCACCATCCCCGCATAGTCAGACTGGATCGGCACATCGCGGTTGAATCGCCGGTCGATAAGCACCAGCAATTCAATTTTTTCCGGGCGACCATAATGTTGTAAGGCGGAAATGGCGGCCTGGATCGTTCTGCCGGTGTACAGGACGTCATCCACCAGCACCACTTTCTGGTTGTGCACTAAAAAATCCAGTTTGGTCTCACTGGCTTTCAGGGGTTCATTTCGGGTTCGGAAATCATCCCGGTGAAAGGTGATATCGAGTGTTCCGTACCGCAGATCCGAGATTTTCCCAACTTGTCTGAGGCGATCGACGATCCGGTCTGACAGCGCGATCCCGCGGGGCTGAATGCCAATAATGCAGGTATTTTCAAAGCCGCCATGGTGTTCGATCAGCTGGTGGGTCAGCCGGTCAAGGACGAGGTCCAGCTTCTGTTCCGAGAGAATGATCCGTCCGGCTGCCATGCGGGGGCAAATATAAGCCTTCCATTCAAGGCCCATCAAACCGTTCAGGACTATATTTGGGTATGGTTGAAAGGTTTCTGCTGTTATGGGTGGTCGGTTTTACGACAAATGGCCTGCAAGCCCAGTATATCCGCCTGGTTAACTCGTCGTTTGAAGGCACCCCGCATGATGCTACCGTGCCTGCCGGATGGATCGCGTGCAAGGAAGGTACTACACCTGATATCCTGCCCGGATATTGGGGTGTATATACGCTACCCGCGGACGGCGAAACGTATGTCGGGCTGATCACGCGGCAGAATAATACCTGGGAAAGCATCGGCCAGCGATTGACTGAAGACCTGGAAAAAGGCGGCTGTTATGAAATGCACGTAGACCTGGCGCATTCGGATACCTACTCCGGATATAACGGACCGATCAGGCTGCGGATCTATATCGGCCAGCAGAAATGCGCGAAGGATCAGCTCATCTATGAAAGTCCGTTGATCGATCATCTCGACTGGAAGACCTATCATTTTAAATTCAGTCCAAAAAAAGAGGCTCGCTATATTCTCCTGGAAGCTTTTCACAGTGAATTGCCTTTTTCCTACCAGGGCAATATCCTGGTGGATCATGTGCGACCGATCCGTGGTTGTGAGCGGACTTGAAGTGGCTTTGCCCTTTCGCTTTAGCCGGTGGCTTTGGTCACCGGTTTGCGACTCGATCTGCCGGATCAGCTCTTCGAGTTCCTTTCGTTGTTCCGGGGTGATCTTGTCCGGGTCGATCTGGCGAAGTTCCTTTTGAAGATTTCGCAATTCGTCCTTGACTTCTGTCGATTCACTGGCGGAATCCGACTTCAGGTTTTTCAGGGACTGACTGACTTGATCGATCAATTTGTCAAATTCACCGGCGTCGTATTTTTCTTTTTGCTGCTTTAAAAAATCACCGACTGCCCGCCCCAGTTCTTTGGTCTCCCGCACAATGGTTTGGGCATTTTCTTTGGATTCCCCTTCCCGAAAAAATAGGTGTAGCCGACGTAACCCGCCAGCAGCAGAAGTAGAAAGAAAAGAAGTTTGCGCATGGGTCTGATTTGGATAAAATGATCAGTCTTTGACCTGTGTGGCCCGTATGTATTCAACTAAATTAAGGTTTTCCGGCTTTCTCTATTTTTGCCGTCTGACATTCGATATGACCGTTCCATGAAACTGGATTACGCGCAAATAGAGTACAAGTGGAAGAAAAACTGGGAAGCGTCCGGGCTGTACCGGGTGTCTGAGGACCCGTCCAGGCCAAAATTCTACGTCCTGGACATGTTCCCCTACCCATCCGGGGCAGGATTGCACGTAGGGCATCCGCTGGGCTATGTGGCCAGTGACATTTATTCCCGCTACAAGCGGATGAAGGGGTTCAATGTCCTCCATCCTATGGGATTTGATGCCTTCGGGCTGCCGGCCGAGCAATACGCCCTGGACACCGGTGTCCATCCGGCTGACAGTACGCGCGTGAATACCGAGCGCTACCGGGGCCAGCTGGACAACCTGGGTTGCTCCTTTGACTGGAGCCGCGAAGTCAGCACCCATGACCCCGCATTTTACCGGTGGACGCAATGGATCTTTCTGCAGCTCTATCAGCATTATTACGATCCGGTCGAGCAAAAGGCAAAGCCGATCAGCCAACTGGAATCGCTATTTGCAAAATATGGAAGTGAGGGCGTAAATGCCACGCACGCCAGGCATACACCCTTTACAGACACGGAATGGAAACAGATGTCCGAAGCCGCGCAACATCAAATGCTGATGAATTACCGGTTGGCATTCCGGAAAGCCGGCTATGTCAATTGGTGTGAAGCATTAGGCACCGTTCTGGCCAATGATGAAGTCAAGGACGGCGTGAGTGAGCGAGGCGGTTTCCCTGTTGTGCAAAAAGAGATGCTGCAATGGTCTCTGCGGATCACTGCCTATGCTGAGCGTTTGTTATCAGGTCTGGATGATGTGGACTGGAGTGAAAGTTTGAAAACCATTCAGCGCAACTGGATCGGCCGTTCAGAAGGCGCCTATGTGGATTTCCGGATCCAGGGACATGATGCAGCTGTGCGCGTATTCACGACACGTCCGGATACGATCTATGGCTGTACGTTTATGGTCCTGGCGCCTGATCACGATCTTGTCAGCCAGATCACGACATCCGCACAGCGATCGGAGGTGGATGCATTTGTTCACATGGTCAAACAAAAAGCGGCGACTGCGCGGGAGTCACACCAGAAACAAAGTAATGGCGTGTTCACCGGCGCGATGGCCATTCATCCAATCACGAAAGAAACGATCCCGGTCTGGATCGCGGACTATGTGTTGAAGGATTATGGCACCGGCGCGATCATGGCTGTACCGGGCGATGACGAACGTGATCAGCAGTTTGCCAAAACATACAACCTGCCGATCGTCGAGATCATTGATCGCTCCGCTATTCCGGATGCGGAGATCGGGGACCGAAATGGCGTCATGATCCATTCCGATTTCCTGAACGGAAAAAAAGTACCGGAAGCGATCGAAACCATGATCCAGTATCTCGAGGCCGGTCAACTTGGCGAGCGGCGCGTCGAATACAAATTGCGCGATGCCAATTTCAGCCGCCAGCGCTATTGGGGCGAACCGTTTCCGATTTATTATGATGCACATGGAACCGATCACGCGTTGAAGGAAAGTGATTTGCCGCTTGAACTTCCGCCGTTGACTGATTTCAAACCATCACCTGATGGACGCTCTCCGTTGGCCCGCCTGAAGGAATGGGTGCATCCGCAAGAAGGTATGACCCGCGAAACGGATACCATGCCCGGGTATGCTGGTTCATCCTGGTATTTCCTGCGCTATATGGATCCGGGGAACAATAATAGCCTGGCGTCGGACGATGCCATCAATTACTGGCGCGATGTCGATCTCTATGTCGGGGGCATTGAGCATGCTGTCGGGCACTTGCTGTATTCCAGGTTCTGGCACAAGTTCCTGTATGATCTTGGCTATGTGCCCACGCAGGAACCGTTCCGGAAACTGGTCAACCAGGGCATGATCCAGGGCGTGGTGGAATACGCGGCGCTCCTGAAAGAAAAAGTTGATGGACAATCGCGGTTTATCAGCATGGATTTGATCAAATCGCGAAACCTTCCGGAAAGCGATTATTCCAGGATCCCGGTGCATATCTCATTTGTCCGGAATTATGGCAGCGCGCAATCCTACCTGGACGCGTCCGGCATCCAATCATTTACCGAGTGGCGCCCGGAATTTGGAAACGCTGTATTTGAAACGCCGGAAGGAAATTTTACAGCAGGCACACCAGGCGAGTTCAAATTCCTGACCATTTCGGAAGTGGGCAAAATGTCGAAGCGATACCACAATGTGGTCAATCCCGATGATGTCATTGCCGAATATGGAGCAGATTGTTTCCGGATGTATGAAATGTTCCTCGGCCCTGTCGAACAGTCAAAGCCCTGGGATATGATGGGCATTGAAGGCGTCAGCAAATTCCTGCGAAAGTTTTCCGGATTGTTTTACACCGACGAAGGAAACTGGCGCGTCTCGTCAACTGAACCTTCTGCGGAAGCGCAGCGCGTTCTTCATGCGACAATCAAAAAAGTCGCCGAGGATATTGAAAACTTTTCCTTCAATACAGCCATCAGTCAGATGATGATCTGTGTCAATGAACTCCGGAAAGGGAATGAATCCCCGGGCGCCATCCTTGAACCCCTCGTCTGCGTGATCGCGCCCTTTGCGCCATTCCTGGCCGAAGAGTTATGGGAAAAATTAGGGCATTCCTCTTCGGTTCATCTCGCGCCCTACCCTGCTGTGGATGAAAAATGGTTGGTCGTCAACTCCATTACCTACCCGGTTTGTGTAAACGGGAAAAAACGCGCTGAACTGGAATTACCGAAAGGCCTACCGAATGCCGAGATGGAAGCTCAGGCCAAAGCGCTGCCGGAGATTATCAAGTGGATTGACGGGAAAGCGATTCGCAAGGTGATCATCGTTCCGGAGAAAATGATCAATATCGTCGTGTGATCAATCAATGATCGTGAATGTGGTGCGTCGGTTAGCCTGGTGTTGCGCTTCCGAGCATTCTTCACATGCGCACGTATCCACCAGCTGGGATTCACCCATGCCTTTTGATTCCAGTCGTTTGGGTTGAATGCCCGTTGAGATCAGATATTCAATGGCTGCTTGCGCGCGTTTTTGCGAAAGATCAAAATTGTATTCATCCGTTCCGCGACAATCCGTGTGGGAAGTCAACAGGATACGGATGCCTGGATTATTCTTCAGCGTGATCGACAATTGATCCAGTGAAGGTTTGGCATCATCGCGGATCGCCCATTGATCGTAATCATAGAAAATATTTTCCAGCACGATCTCCTTGTTCTTGAAAATGGGATTGAGGACCAGGGTACGATTAATCGTAAATACAGGTTGACCGGGATCAGGCTCAATCTCTGTCGTGTTCAGTTCAAATGAAGCAGCCAGGTGGTCGCGATATCGCGCGGTGACCCGGTAGGTTTCACCCCATTCCAGTTCCAGTAACATTTGCCCGACCTCGTCCGTGACGAAACGTTGATCCGTCAGCCCTTCCGATACGATCACAGGTCCGTTGGGCAACGGCACCTTTTCGATCACCGGACTATTCGGATCATCCTTGACCTGGTACACAGGTTCAAGTACGCGCAACAACAGGAAAAGCCTGGGTGGCTTTGTGTACTCCTCGACGGGTATTATTTTTTCTTCTTCGATCACCAGGGTCTCCTCCGGTGTGATCCGCTTTTGTGTGAACGAAAAAATATCATCACCGGCCCCCACGCCGTTTCGGGAAGAAGTAAAATATCCGGTCATCAACACTGCGTCATCCACCGGTGCGAATGTATCGATCGAGAAGGCAAAGTCATCCCCGCCACTGTTGACCGGCGCTTTGAGATTGATCGGCGGCGCCCAATTCCCGCGATCATCCAGCCAGGTTTTAAATATATCCAGACCGCCTAATCCCGGATGATGATCCGAGGCGAAGTATAACGTGTCGCGGTACACGCTTGGGAAGAGTTCATCGCCAATGGTATTGATCATCGGGCCGAGGTTGACTGGCGCGATCCACCCGCCGGCGCCATCCGACTGGGAAAAATAGAGATCGTGGCCTCCTTCGCCATTCGGGGCGTCGCAGGAAAAAAACAATGTGGTTCCATTCGCCGCGAAAGCAGGCTGACCATAGTTCAGTTTTTCCTGCACAAACGGCATCAGCACCGGTTCAGTCCACTGATTCCCTCGTTTTTCCGAGATCATCAGCCGGCACCACGCATCATATGTTTTATCGGAAGTGCATCGGGTAAAGACCAGCCAGCGGCCATCCGGGCTCATCACGCCCGTGCCTTCATTATCCTCACTGTTGATCGAACCACTGAATGGGGTGACCTGACCAGTATTTGTATTGTATACAAACAGGTCACTATAGGCTCTTCCGGTCCATAAATAGGTTTCAGTGGAAGAGCGATTATCCCTGTCGCTGGTAAACAAAACCTGTGTTGGGGATATCGAGTGGGCGGCATATTCTCCCGCGATCGTATTCCAACCCATCGGCTTGATCTCCATGGAGGGATCAGGATTCGATTTCCAGTCCTTTGCTTGCCTGGACAGCGTGATCGCTGATCGATACAGCGCATTATTGGGCGACGATTTCAATAAGTCCTGGTAGACCAGGATGGCTTCATCATAGCGCTCAAGTCGACGAAGCGTTTCCGCATAACTCAGCTGTGCACGTTCGCCAAAACCATCCTCCATGGCAGCGTTAAACCATTTGGCGGCGGCCACCGGGTTATTCAACTGGCTGTAAGAATCCCCTGCGAGGAAGGCCAACTGGGCACGATCCTGCCGGGATGTGCTGGCGCCGTATTCTTTCTCAAGCAATTCGGCGGCCACGGCGTACTGCTTCACCTCATAGGCCTGGAGCCCGGTCTGCACCTTCCGTGTAAAGGTGCAACTTGCGATTCCACCTATGATCAGGGCCAGGATGAGTATGCGAAATGACATGAACATATAAACGTTTGAACCGGTATCCTGTTGCGGTCAAAAATATTCAGCATCCGACAAACCCGGTCCTTCTTTCCCCAAAAAAAGAAGGGAGAAAGAACCAGGTCCTTCTCCCTTATGTTGGTTTTAATTGGGGTCATTTTATTTCACCTTCGCGGTTCGGCGAAAGCTATGCTGGGCAGTTGCTTTCGGCTTGATCTCACCGGTCAGATCCGCGAGGATCGGCGTGGCGATGAAGATCGTGCTGTAGGTACCCGAGATCAGACCAATCACCACAGCGAATGCAAAACCCTTGATACTTGCTCCACCAAACAACAGCAGCGCGAACACGACAGCAAACGTGGTGAATACGGTGATCAACGTACGGCTCATCGTATCGTTGATGGATTTGTTCAGGATCTCATTCTTCGTCTTTCCGGTATACAAGCCGAAATTTTCCCTGATCCGGTCAAAGATGACAACGGTATCGTTGATCGAATAACCAATTACTGTCAGTACGGCAGCAATAAAAGTCTGATCGACCTCCATTGAAAACGGCAGTATGCCACGCAACAATGTAAAGGCAGACATCACCACCAGCGCGTCATGCAGCAGTGCAAGCACAGCGCCCAATGAGTACTGCCATTTGTTGAAGCGGATCAGGATATACAGGAAGATGAACAGCAAGGCAAAAATGCCCGCATAGAATGAACTCTTCTTGATGTCATCCGCAATGGTCGGTCCGACTTTCGCTGATGAAGTGATGTGCGTCCCTGAAAAATCTGTCTGCGTGAAGGAGGCCATGTCCAGGCTTCCACCGGTCACCTGGTTAACTCCTTCCAGTAATTTCTCTGTCACGCGTGTCTGCACATCCTCCGCGTTGTCATTGATCAGGTAACTGGTGGTAACGTTATACGTATTGACTGCATCAACGGCCTTCACGACCGGTGTGGCGCCAAACGTGGTAGTCAACGCGCTCCGGAGTTGATCCGGGTTGACATTCGCCCCTTCCTCGAATTGGATATTGAATGAATATCCGCCCTTGAAATCCACACCCAGTTCAAACCCGCGGGTAAACATGGAGATCAACCCGATCAGGATGAATACACCGGAGCAGATATAGGCGATTTTTCGCTTGCCCAGCCAATCAACATTCACATTGGCCATGTAGTTTTTCGTGGCCGGGATCCAGAATGAAATGGATTTTCCCTTTGATGTCCACCATTCAAACAGAATGCGGCCCAACAATACGGCGGTGAAGAAGGAAAAGACCACACCGATCAGCAACGTAACAGCGAAGCCTTTAATTGGTCCAAGACCGAAATAGGCCAATACCATTGCAGAAAGGAATGTTGTGACGTTGGCATCGATGATGGCGGAATAGGAATTCTTGAATCCGTCCGTAATCGATGTCCGGAGACTTTTTCCTGCGCGTAGCTCTTCCCGAACGCGTTCGAATATAATAACGTTTGCATCCACAGCCATACCGATCGTCAGGACGATACCGGCGATTCCGGGAAGAGTTAAGACTGTACCGATGGATGAAAGTGCGCCAAAGATGAAGAAAAGGTTAGCCAACAATGCGATGATGGCGATGATACCGGAACCACCATAATACAGGATCATAAACAACATGATCAGCAGCATGGAGACGATCATCGTCATCATGGACTTCTGGATATTCTCTTTTCCCAACGATGGACCCACAAGTGATTCCTGGATGATTTTGGTGCTGGCTGGCAATTTCCCGATCTGGAGAATATTGGCGAGGTCCTGGCCTTCCTGGATGGTGAAGTTTCCTGAAATGCGACTGTCGCCGGTGGTAATGGGTTCGTTTACACGCGGAGCAGATACCACTTCATCATCCAGCGCGATCGCGATCTCGCGGTTATCATCCTGTGCAGCTTTGGTGGTCATCTCTGACCAGATCTTGGCGCCGCGATTATCCATGCGCAGCGTCACCGCCACTTCATTGGTCATGGGATCAGGAGATGAGGTCGCCGAAACAACCCGGTCGCCCTGGAGCGGAGCTTCGTCCGAGCCGCGCTTTTTCTTGATCGCGTACAATTCGTACAGATCTGTTTCATTGCCATCTGCATCAAGGGAGGGTTTTGCGCCCCACATGAATTTGACATCCTGCGGGAAGAGCGAACGAACACGCTCATCATTCAACATGTCATTGATGGCATTGATCTTGTTCCGATTTGCAACCCCCATGACGGCCAACTGATATTGCAAAGTCTGGCCATCAAAGTAGTTCAGGTTCAACTGGGACAACAGCGGACCATTATCCGAGCTGAGATTATCCGCGATGGGTTGAACGGACATGGTGGAGTCCACGATATTGCCGAGTGTATCGAATACCGGCGTATAAATCGTGTCCATCAACGTCACAGTTGTATCACCGGCTGTCAGCGCGGTAGTATCACCGGCCTGGAGTTTTTCCAGTCGAGCATCGGCGGCCTGGAACGCTTCGAGCATTCCCGCATCCGAAACGCGGTAAACGTCCCAGAATTCGAGTTTGGCAGTTGACTGAAGATAGGAACGTGCACGCTCAGGGTTATCTATACCTGGCAACTCGACGAGGATCAGGTCACGGGTGTTGTCAAGCGATACGTTGGGTTGCACAACACCGAGTTTGTCGATACGATCCTTGAGGCGTTTGAAGGTGAGATCAACGGTCTCATTCGCCTTGGCGCGAAGCACGCGGATCACCTCACCATCGGAGGATTCAAAATTGATCTCCTCGCGCAGCGTTGGATTCCGGCTGAAGATCGGAGCCAGTTTGGCCCCACCGGATACCTTTTGCCATTCATTTGCAAAAAGAGAGATATAATCAGATTGCGCATTCTGCAGTGCCAGATCAGCATTGTCAAGCGCTTGTTTCAGCGCAGGATCTTTGGCGCCGCCCGAAAGATTCTCGAGAAACTCGCGCAGATCCACCTGGAGCACTGTGCTGATCCCGCCTTTCAGGTCAAGCCCGAGGGCAATTTGCTGTTGCTTCAGTTTCTCATAGCTGAACTTACCCAACAGGGGGATAGTGATCACCGGCTCGCTCGACATGGAGTCGAGGTAGTTGGCGCGGGCTATTTTATAAGTCGTCAGCCTGGCCGCCTCATTCGTAATGGACGCCGAGGCCGATGTGGCATACTCATCCGCTCTACGCTCTACTTTTCGGGTGGGAAGGAGATACAGGTATTGAAGGGCACAAACGATGGTCAACAGAATCAGGAAAAACCTGATGATTCCTTTGCCTTGCATACTTGAAGGGTTAAATAGTGTCTGAAAAAGCACGCAAATATAAGGGTATTTACCCAAGCCAACAGTATTCGGGCCGGGATATTCCGAATCATGTATAAATTTTATTTAATACGCTTAATTGGCTGATTTTCAATATCTATGGCAGATCAGTCTCAAGTTCGGCAGGACCCGGTGCGGAATTTTTCACTTCAATCGGGAGGCAAAGCCCCCTTGATCATCCCCGATTTCAGTCAGTTTCCTAAATTGCCTATAATTGCGCTCTCAATTCCAAAATGACAAAACGATGGATCAGGATCTCAGTCTTTTAAGCCAGGAAGAGGTGACCCTCTTGAAGGATGCCTTCGCGTATATCGCCGTATTGATTGCCGGTGCCGACGGAAAAATTGACAAACATGAGCTGGACTGGGCCGAGAAGATCGCGCAGATCCGGACCTACAAAGGTGATGAGCGCGTGCACGGCTTCCATGAAGAGGTCAATGCCGAGATCCATGAGCGGATCGTACAGTTCATCCAGGAATTGCCGGAAAACCCGAAAGAGCGAAGCGAGCGGATCTCCCAGATCCTGACGGGCCTCAACCCCGTGCTGGCCAAACTGGATCCTGAAATTGGCGCATACCTGTACAAGGGATACGTTTCATTTGCCACGCGCATCGCACGGTCTTCAGGGGGTATTCTCAGCTTTTTTACTGTAGGGCCGGAGGAGAAGAAATGGATCAAACTCCCGATGCTCACCCCGATTGACTACAATCCGGACGAAGAAGAATAAACGCTCCCCGATTAACTGTTCCGGTTAACACAATTCAGATCCTCAAACGCCTGCTTCAATCGGGCGATGAAGGTCTTTTCACCTTCGCGCAACCATACGCGGGGATCGTAATACTTCTTATTCGGCTTGTCATCTCCTTCCGGGTTGCCGATCTGGCCTTGCAGATACCCTTCATTTTTTTGGTAAAAACCGCGCACGCCATCCCAGAAGGCCCATTGCAGGTCTGTGTCAATATTCATCTTGACCGCGCCATAAGAAATCGCTTCGCGGATCTCGGCCTGGCTTGATCCGGAACCGCCGTGGAAAACGAAATTGATCGGGTTCGCGCCGGTATTGAATTTCTGCATCACATAATCCTGCGAGTTTTTCAGGATGACCGGCTTCAATGTGACATTCCCCGGCTTGTATACGCCATGCACATTACCAAATGCAGCAGCGACCGTAAAATTGGGACTGATGGCTTTCAGTTTTTCATACGCATACGCCACATCTTCCGGTTGTGTATATAAGCGGGAGTTATCAATTCCAGTATTGTCCACTCCATCTTCTTCACCACCCGTCACCCCGAGTTCAATTTCCAGGGTGATCCCCAGTTTGCTCATCCGCTTGAGATAATTCTCACAGATCTCAATATTCTCTTCAATGGATTCTTCGGAGAGATCCAGCATATGCGAACTGTAGAGCGGTTTGCGGTGCTGCGCAAAATATTGTTCCTGGAAGTCCAGTAATCCATCGATCCATGGCAGCAATTTCTTCGCACAGTGGTCCGTATGCATGATCACGGTGACGCCGTAAGCTTCCGCCATGCGATGTACATGTTCTGCTCCAGATATCCCACCAATAACCGCGGCACGCTGTCCGTCATTGCTCAATCCTTTACCTGCATAAAACGCGGCGCCTCCATTGCTGAACTGGATGATGACCGGCGAGTTGACGGCCTTGGCTGCTTCGATAACGGCATTGACTGTGCTGGTGCTGATGACATTCACCGCAGGCAGTGCATAGTCATTTTCATTCGCGTGGTTGAGCAGATCCGTGACTTCCTGTCCATGAAGTACACCGGGGCGGAAGAGAGTAGCTGTAGACATAATCGTTGAGGTAATGGAGATGAAAAATAATACCCGCAGGTACCCGACAAAAGTAACAAGTCAGGTCCGCATTGCAAGGAAAGCCTTCAGTCTATACGTGGAAGCTGGTTTAGACAATTCCTTTTTCCGCCAGGTAGCGTTCGGCATCCAGGGCGGCCATACAGCCTGTGCCGGCCGCGGTGACAGCTTGGCGGTACACCTTGTCCGCTGCATCGCCTGAGACGAATACACCCGGGATCTTTGTCCTGGACGAACCGGGATTGGGAATGAGATAGCCCGCCTCATCCATATCCAGCCAGCCCTTGAAAATATCCGTATTGGGTTTATGCCCGATGGCGACGAAGAATCCTTTGATCGGGATGGTTTGCCGCTGACCGGTTTGGTTATTGATGACATTCACAGCTTCCACCTGTTCCTCACCGACGATCTCTTCAGCCTCGGTATTCCACAATACTTCGATATTGGCGGCACGCAAGACACGTTCCTGCATGATCTTGCTGGCACGCATTTCATGTTTCCGGACCAGCAGATACACATTCCGGCACAGTTTGCTCAGATATAAAGCTTCCTCTGCGGCGGTATCGCCACCACCCACAACCGCTACATCCATATTTCTGAAAAAGAAACCGTCACAGACTGCGCACGCGGAAACGCCTTTATTGGTCAATCTTTTTTCGGATTCCAGTCCCAGCCATTTCGCACTGGCCCCGGTCGAGATGATCACCGCATCGGCCTCCAGTTCTTCACCGGTATCCGTCCAGACCTTGTGCACGGGTCCGGTGAAATCGACTTTATCAATCAGTTGATAGCGCACTTCCGTCCCGAAACGTTCGGCTTGGATCCTGAAATCCTCCATCATCTGTGGCCCCTGGACACCTTGCGGGTAGCCGGGATAGTTTTCGACTTCGGTTGTGATCATCAATTGGCCACCGGGCTCAACGCCCGTATACAACACAGGCTTCAGATTTGCCCGTGCGGCATAGATTGCTGCAGTATAGCCGGCCGGTCCGCTACCGATGATCAAACAGTGAATGCGTGCGCTCATGAGGGGAGATTTACATTGCGAGATTAAGTCCTTCCATGAATGGGAATGTCGGGAAAAAGTTCAACCGGCGCGGCAAATGTACTTTATTCCCAAAAACCTCTTGGGCGGTCAGGGCAGGCCGTTTGTCTATTCCCTGGCCGTTAACACATCGTAAACGCCTATATTTCCGTTGGTTTGATAGCCAGAATATGCTGAGCCTGCTTTACCCGATCAGTTACCTGTCCTGCCTCACCGGATTAATCCTCTGGTTTTACTTCAAGGACAACCGGTCCAATAGCCGGAAGATGAATTCATTGTTCCTGGTCTCATTTTTCGTTTACCTGTTCTCCCTGGCCTTCTCCGATGGTGCGGTGTCGTATAAACTCCTCATCCTGTTCCGGGACCTGGTCATTCTCGCGGCGATCTCCCAGGGATTCAGCTATGTCCGTAAATATCCACTCGTGGTGTTGATCGCGGCGGTCGTATTATATGGCCTGGTGCAATTCATCGGGTTCAATATGCTCTACAACACGTTCCCGCAGATACGAGATTCGGTGGCATCGCCGCAGGATGAGTTTGAATTGTTAGTCGAAACGTCAAGAGGCCAGATCCCCGATGCCTATCAGCGGATCATTGACAAGTTTGATCTGACCGTGGAGAAAGCGTTTGATCCCCAGGATACGGAGGCCAGTCAACTCGATGAATTTGTCGCTATTGGCATACCCGACAAATCGGAAAAGAAAATCAAACGCATCATTCGCGAGCTCCGACGGCTGCGGGGAACACGGCATATTGAGATCAATGAGGAGTTTTCCGTGAGCCTGGATGAAGGCAAAGATGCATCCGCATCAACATCCCCAAAATATGTCAATGATCCCATGGCTGCCCGGCAATGGGGCTGGCAGGCCATCCAGGGCGACCCACTGCATGAGCGACTGGCCAACCTGAAGATCAAGCCGTTGAAACAATCCCGCATCGCTATCCTGGATACCGGCGTGGATGCGGCGCATGAAGATCTGGCCGATCATTTTGTATCCGCCGGCACCACCAATGACCAGGATCCGATGGGGCACGGTACCCACTGCGCCGGGATCGCCGCCTCAGTATCCAATAATCAAAAAGGTATTGCCTCACTGCTCCCGGGTTCGGAATGGGTAAAAGTGACCAGCGTAAAGGTTCTCGGCGCCAATGGCGCAGGCAATCAGCGACAGACCATTGAAGGGATGATCAAGGCGGCTGACATGGGCGTCGATGTGATCAGTATGTCACTGGGTTCGCTATCCAACGACAGTCGTCAGAAAGCATACAACGAAGCGGTGAAATATGCGCGTTCAAAAGGCGCGATTGTCGTCGTTGCGGCAGGGAATAATAACATCAACGCCAAAGGGTATTCACCTGCAAACTCCAGTGGTGTGATCACGGTGTCTGCCCTGGATGAAAATTTTCAAAAGGCATCTTTTTCCAATACTGTTGAAGATATCAAGCTCGGAATCGCTGCACCGGGCGTCAATATTTTGTCGACATTTCCCAAAGGGCAATACAAGCCGATGAATGGAACATCGATGGCTACACCTGCGGTCGCCGGTCTTATCGGCCTGCTGAAAGCATTCCAACCCAATCTGACTGCTGAAGAGGCTTATGAAATTTTAAACGAAACCGGCTTGAACGTCCCCGGCCAGAATAAAACCGGGAAGTTGATCCAGTCGCTTGACGCACTCGAGCGGGTAATTGATTGATTCACCAGATATACGTACACACATTTTCCAGTTTTTCCCGGTCCTTCTCCAGTTCGCCTTCCATTTCAACCGTAATAGCAGCGCGTTCGTAAACCGGTTTGCGCACCTCGAGCAGATGCCGGATGCGATCCGTCAGTGCTTTTCCTGAAAGGCCTTGCAACAAAGGGCGTACAGGCGTTAATTGACGGACGTGATCCACCAGGTAGGATTCCGGCCATTCCAGGTAGACTGTGATCCCGTGTGTGAGCATCCAGTCCATGTTGTCGTGAAAACATGGCAAGCCGCCACCGGTCGAGATGAGGGCTTTGGGATAAAAAGCCGTTTGCATCAGCACATCGTGCTCCAACTCCCGGAAATCATCTTCGCCGAAGGCTTCAAAATAATTGGCGATCGACATACCGGCCTGGCTTTCAATGACCTGGTCGATGTCGACAAAGGAAACCTGGAGGTCTTGGGCGACACGGGAACCCAGGACAGATTTTCCCGAACCCATAAATCCGACGAGATAGATCCGCATGACTTGGCCGAAAATAATAGTTTTGCCCGGTGCGCGATTTAACCTTTACGATGCTCATGTTGATCCTGGCTGCTTGTGGTGCTGCTGATCAATCGGATACGTCCGGTGAAAAGGAATTCAAACCCCAGGGAAATCTTTCCGATCTGGTCTATAACCCGATCCGCTCCGATGGCACGATCGACAGCAGTTTTCTGGCTATTATCTCGTTTCAGGATACCCTGCATGATTTCGGAGAGCTGATTGAAGGAGATATTGTTTCTCATGAATTTACATTCACCAACACAGGTACTGCGCCTCTCCTGATCCACAATGCCAACTCATCCTGCGGCTGCACGGTGCCGGAATGGACCAAAGAACCGATCAAACCCGGCGAGACGGGTACGATCAAGGTGGAATTCAAATCTGCGGCGCCCGGAGCACAACAAAAAACGGTGACTATCTTTGCCAATACATTGCCCAATCAACGTCAACTGACGATCCAGGCACAAGTCAATCCTTCAAACTAATCTGAACATGATCTTCCTTACATTCTTACAGGCCCAGTCGCCCAGTCTGATCGGCTCGCTGTGGCCCTTGCTGCTGATGTTTGTCGTCATCTTTTTCTTCTTTATCCGGCCACAGGCCAAAAAGCAAAAGGAACAGGCAAAATTCCTTGACGCGATTGAGAAAGGCGAAGAAGTGGTGACCACCAGCGGACTGATCGGCCGCATCAACAAAATTGAAGGCGGTATTGTCACCTTGTCATTGGGTGAAAAAACATTCGTCCGCATCACGAAAGGATCGATCTCCAAGGAAATGACGGACGCCTACCGGAAATCCGGCGCCGCTGAATCATCTGATACGTCAGCCTCCTGATCCGTTGCGAACCAGGACGATAGAGCTGTTATAAACTTTATTCCCGGCAAAGATCCTGGTCACATACCGGCCATCAATCAAATCAGCCGGCAGCAGAATACCGTGGGTTTCGGAGTGCATCGCCGTTTCGTAGCAACGCTGACCCATGATATTCCATAATTCAAGGCGTGTAATGTCTGAGGGTATCCCGCTGATATTGATCCAGCCGGAAGATGGGTTAGGGTAAACCGTTGCAGACAAGTTGTCATTCAAATCTCCGGTCGCACTTGGGCTCAACTCTTCCCATCGCGCTTCGAATTCCTGGCGGAAGATATTGGTGACGGATTGATCCCGAATGATCAGCGTATTCTCGTCATTGATATTGTCTGCGCTCCAGGTCCAGTTGTGCGAACCCAGCACCACCATCGGTTCAGAAAAAGAACCTTCGTCAATGATCGCGTATTTGTGATGGAAGATGGATGAAAAATCGTGGATCTCAACACGCACCCCTGCATTCCTGAGCCGGTTGAGTGCAAATGAAGAACTGGATTCATCCTCGAGGATCACGCGCACGCTGACATTATTTTGATGCCTGTCGATCAACGCGTCCGTCAGGTCTTCGCGTGTTAACAGCAGCAACCCGACAAGGAGTTGATGATCTGCGCTGAGGATGGCCTCCAGGATATGGCAGTTGGTTTCATCTGATGGCGAAAAATATGATTCCACCGACCGGTCGTTGATGGAAAAATAGTGCGGCGTATCGTCGCGCTTGAAACTGCCGGATCGCGCGTCAACATTGCCCGGTTGTGCACCCCATAGTTCATCAAATTCAGCCTGGTAGGTTTTGGCGAGCGCCACATCGTAAATCACGATCGCATGGTTCGGATCCTGCGTGAGCTGATTGGTGCTCAGGTTGGTGCTTCCGGTCCAAAGCCAGACTTGATCAGGGTGTTCGATATCCCCCACCACAAATTTGTGATGCATGATCCCGTCGCCCGAGCGATAGACAATGGGGAAGTTCTGAACGCCCTGCAGCGCAGAATTGGATGTCTCATCGTCTGCTATATAGCGTACACTGACGCCACGATTGACGGCGCGTGTCAAGGCTTGCACAATGGAATTCCGCGTTGTATTGTACATAGCGACGATCAGTGACGTTGTGGTTTCATCGATCCGCCGGATCAAATCAACCTCAATGGCTGATGAACCGGTACCATTTGCCAGGCTGCCATCAGAAAAAGAGGGAGCCACATTTTTATTGAAAAAGATCTCGATCTCTTTCGCAGTTGTTGACGGTGCAACAAAACGTGTGAACGGTGAATAACTTGTGTCATGTTCTACATCAGCTCTTCCAAGCCTTACGGCATAAACTTCACCCGGTATGGCCTGCGTAAACGTATAACTGATCAATCCTTCGGTTTCGGTTAGCGGAATGATCTCCATTTCCGTTTCACCCTCCAACTCCAGCCAAAGCGTTCCGGGCGTCATGACGTCCCAGGATAACACCGGTGCAAATTGATTAGGCTCAACTATAGCCGGAAAGATCAACCGGCAAGTTCCTTCCGACGCGTCCTGCACATCAAGGGCGATAATTGTGATGTCACTGCCCCACATCGATAGAATACCGGTCAAAGCGACCGGGCCGGCCAATACCGGATCGCCAACCAATTGCAGATCATCCGGTATATCCATCCGGATCCGGTTACCCTGGTGATCAAACACTGTATAAAAACCCGATTCATAATCCTGCTCACACGTCTGGATACCGGTACAGGGAAGAATGATTTTCCGCCCCTGCCCTGCCAGCAGATCAGTTTCATCAAAACGCGACATGAATTGATCCGGGATTGGCTTCCCGGTAGCGATGATCTCGTAACTGAATACAGGTGAGATCTGCAACTCCCCATTGTATTTTGACAATACACCGGTGACCAGGATGGAGTCCCCTGGTTGCGTTTGGGATAAGGAGTTACTGTATAATGCAATCCCCGCCAGCGCATCCTGCATATACCGAACAGTACCCAACTCCGCGCCTGTTGAAAT